>Ga0105046_10000017_pt1 | contig 149838 bp, 125 predicted proteins | sample MAT03_FD_78385 | JGI IMG/M metagenome (GOLD analysis project Ga0105046, IMG submission 78385) | Freshwater microbial communities from Lake Fryxell liftoff mats and glacier meltwater in Antarctica - MAT-03 (megahit assembly) | ecosystem: Environmental > Aquatic > Freshwater > Ice > Liftoff... | reverse complement strand
ATGTCCGTGATTCCATCTTTGTCAAAGTCGCAATCCGCGTTTTCTCCGCCGCGCTGGAATTGCCAGGTGCGCCCAATCGTCACCACACTCATTTTGTCTTTGCCCGTTACCGGAAACACGAACGACAAAAAGTCGTTCTCGCCGTCAAAACGTATCACGGCCTTGCCGTTGATCGCATTGTTGCGCACGGATGGGCGTCGGGACGCATCTGCCTGTGTTGCTTGAACTTGTGAAACCTGGTCGCGCCATGCCGCCACATTTTGCCCGTCCAGCATCGTTTGAGCCGATGCGACGAAGCGCAATTTCAGATTCGATGTTGGAGCCGCAGCCGAACAGTTTTCACTGCCGCCCGCTTGACCGCCCGTCTGTGCAGAGCCTCCCCCGCCTCCGTTAGATACGGCGATTCCGCCCGATCCACCCGACGCCTGTTGGCCGCCGTTGACGTTGCCGCCTTGCCCGCCATTGACGTTGCCACCCTGCCCGCCCGTTACGTTGCCACCCTGCCCGCCCGTGGGGTTGCTGCCCGCAGCACCCGAAGCTGCGCCACCGTCGCCATCCGACCCGTTCCGATTGGCCGGTTCTTTTCCTCCAGATGAGCAAGCTGCGGTGAATAGAAACACCATTAGTGTCACATTTCCAAACTTCATAATGTCGGCCTCCGAACTACAAGGGGTGTTAAAGCGATAACGAAAGTCCAAGCGCCAGGGTCGTGCCCAACTTAGAGGCATGCAGGCTACTCACCTCAACCCCATTGCTGTCCCTGACTGCGAGCGCGGGACGACGCACCGCCGGCAAAACCTGCCCGCTCAGGCGCACCGCCAAACGCGCGCGCGCCGGCCATGCAATGTCCACCCCGCCCACGCCCGACCACCATGCGCCCGTTGCTTGCAGATCTTGCGCATAGCCCATGCCCTCGGCACGCACCACGCCTGTGGCACCGCCGACACAAGCCCGCAGAGTCACGGCGAATTCATGTCGCACGCAGGCTTGCACAATCGTGCCTGCGACCACGAACTTGGCCTGCCCGGATCCCAGAGCTGCCGTATCAGGCAGCGAGGCAAGCGCGCCCAGCTCAGCCTCAAACCAACGAACGGCTCGCCAGCCAAAGCCGACCTGTGCGGCCCAGACGCCTTGTGGCGTCACCGCGCTCAGCCATTGTGTTTGCAGGATCAACTGGAAAACATGCGGTCTTCGATCAATCGAAGGCATCGAGGCGCTGGGCTCAATGCTTGCGCCCAATGTTGCGACCTCAATTGTTTCGACAGGAGGTGTCCGCTCCACTTTGGGCTCTGACGATGGCGCGGGCTGCACTTCGGGCTCTGCAGGTGGGCGCACCTCAGGACGCGCTGTGGGAGGGGGAAGGGAGGCATCACGGGATTGCACCACACGCGCATCAACGGCGATGGCGATGGCAAAAGGCAGCGCCTTCTGGAGGTCTTCGCAACCGTTTTTCAGATTGTGAAATTGCCTGACCACGATCGATTCGTCCATGCGGCGTAGCTCGAAGCGAGCGTTGGGGGCGGGTTTGTCGCCACCCTCCACCGAAACTGCGAGATCGGCATCAATCAATTCTCCCCCTAACCACTGTGCCACCGCAGAGCTGAGGCTCGCATGATCAATACACTGCCCCTGGTATTGAATCGACAGAGCTTCCTGCAACAGCCGCTGTTCCTGAGCGTTGGCGGAAGAAACCAACAGACAGCCGCAAGCACCAAGCAAAGACGCCCAAGCCCAGTTTCTCAATGTTTCACCGCATGCTCAATGCGCGCGGCAAAGCTCCCTTTGGGGAATCGTCGCAAGAAGGCGCGGGCACGCGGTTTTGCTGCATCTACACCATGGACCTTGATCCGCGCGAGCACGTACAGCGCTTCGCGCTCTTCGAACAATGCACCGTGGGTGAATTGCCGGTGCCCCTGTTCGGCCCACGCCAGCGCGCGGCGGGGATTCGTGTCCACCAACTTTCGCAAAACCACCATGTGTGTGATCTCTTGTTCCACGCCCTTGTTGTTTGCATCAGGCGATTGTCGGCGGTGAGAGTGAGACGCCGTGGAAGAGGCAGGGGAAGCTTGCGGTGCTGCCTTGGCTCGCGGCGACGGCAAAGGGGTCACGTCGATTCTGGACGGATCTGGTGACGGATCGCGGTTCACTGCGGTTGCATTAACGGCAGGACTTGGCGACAGGGGGTAGCGTACGAGCACGCCTAGCGTGCCTGCGGCGGCCACACCAGCGAACAGACAAAAACCGGCGGCCGCCAATTTCGTGAAGCCGATTCTATCGATGAGGTTGGCAACGATGCCGCTTGCAGGTTGCTGTTCGATGTCCGCGGCTCGCGCGGCGGCGCGCTCATCTAAGCGTGTGCGGCGAACGAATTTTGAAACCGCGGAATCAAGGCGAAAGCCTGGCGGTTGCATCTTTCCAACCGCCTCCAGATCGGCCTGCAGCGCTGACTCCATTCTTTGTTTGCGCTGGTGTTCTCTTTGCATCTTAGGCGTTCCCTTCGCGGTTCAGTCGCTCATAGGCTTTGCGAAACTTGTCCCTGGCCCGGCTGAGGCGTGAATACACAGTCCCAACCGCGATCCCAAGACTGCGCGCGATATCTTCACAGCTCTCGCCCAGAATGTCGGCCAACACGAACACTGCCCTGCGATCGACGTCTAAACTATTTAGTGCCTGTTGCACCCGGGCCAAACTTTGGGCATGTGCAGCGGCTTCATCGGGATTGGGCCCGGGCGCCACCAACGCTGCAATTGCGGCTTCTTGAGGCTCGGTTCGCCGAAAACTGATGCGCCTACGCCGAGCTCGGGCCACTCGGACCGCAATCTCGGCCAACCACGTGGTGGGTTTTGCGACGCCCGCAACGAAGCCCCCCCGACGATGCGCCACCATGAACACATCTTGAACCCCATCATCAATGTCCTCGTCTGCGAGGCCCATTCGCCACAACAGGCGGGCCACATACTTTCCGTGCTCGCGGAACAGGGCTTCAGCCGAAAAATGTTGGGATGAGACGCCCATGCTTACGCGCTCACCTTGGGCGGCGGCGAAGATTTGTTCCGTAGGCGCGGTGTAAGCAAAATCAGGCATGGGGGCCGGCAGGGCAGATTCAGCCCCACCCTTGGACCATGTATGCCCCGGAGCAGGGGAATCCTTCCCAGAAATTGGGGCGCTGCTTCCGGGAGCTTGATTTTTCAATACGCTTGGAAGATCGGGTGATTGCGCAACAAGGTAAAGCAGCGCATCTAGATGCTGGGCGCGCGAAAAGATATCGCCCAGCTCCATCCACGGCTGCGAAACGCTGCGTCAAAGGACCGCTGTCGAGTTGGCGCCTTGTGCCCGACCGTCCACGGGACCGTCATCGAGTTCTGGTAATACAAATGGAAATGGCACCGAACCCGGGGCGAAAAATACGCCCATGAATTCGATGCCACCAAATCGGTACGACCGATCTGTTCGCTACTGCGCGGCGGGACACGCCATCCGGGCTCCCGATGCTTCGAGGATAAAGCCGTGGAAGTTCCCGATTCCGAAGCTTCCGATGAACTGCAGCAGCACGAAATGTTTTCCGCTGACGGGCATGACGGTCATCGTCACGTTTGCGAGCGTGCTGAAATCAGTACCGGTTGGCGTGGTAAACGTAAATTCTCCAACCGTTGGTCCCTGCGGATTGTCCAATTTCATCCGGATGCGCCCGCCCGTCATCGGCGAGGCATAGCTGATAATCAGCTTGTCAAAAGCGCAGTGTTTTCCGAAGTCGATTTCTTCGTAGTACGCCCAGTCACCGCCATCGGCGCCTCCAAAACAACAACCGCCTCCAAACAGATTCAGTCCGATGTAATTGAGCGGCGAACCCGCCAAAATGCCGATCGCATCTGGTTTCACGTACGGACCGGCAACACCACTGAACATCGGCTGAGCCGGGCCAAAGGGAACACCCGTGACACCGCCTCCACCTGTCGTACCACCCGTGGCCACTCCACCGGTTCCAGGCGGAGTCGTACCCGCAGTGCCGCCGGTCGCTGTGCCTCCGGAACCGCCAGAAACCGTACCACCTGTTCCGCCGGACGTTGTGCCACCCGTTCCGCCGGACGTTGTGCCACCCGTTCCGCCGGACGTTGTGCCACCCGTTCCGCCGGTCACTTTCGTGCCGGTACTTGAGCCTCCCGATCCACCGGCCTTGCTGCCCCCTTTGCCTGACGTTCCCCCTGTATCCGAGTCGGATCCGCCGCTGCCAGGCGCGCGCGAATCCGGCGAAGACGAGCAGGCGACCAGGCCAAGCGTGACGAACACCGCAGCCAAAATCGAGCGACTGTGGGCAACTACCAGAGGTTTCTTTTGGGGGAATTTTTGCATTGCAGTAGGTATTACGACGTACTTTCCAAATCGGACGGGGTGCAAGTCCAACCGCTGTACCTATTGTTAATGCTTCGTTTGGACAGTCGCCGCCACGTCGCCCGGGAGAAGACGGCTCTTGAAGGTCCATTTCCCAGAACCCACCTGAAACACAGCATTTTTGCCCCTGGCCGATTGACCGGGGACAACGATTTCGGCGGTTGTATTGACCGGAATCTCGACGTTGAGAACGAAACGATCCTGCTTGCGGGACCACCGCGAAACCAGCGTTCCGTACGGGGTTTTCATCCTTGCCGAGGCGTGATCGACGCCGCCCTGGGGCTTTGGTTGCACCCCAATCCGCTTCCATCCCGGGGCCGTCGGCTGCAGTCCCGTTATGTTGCTGTACATCCAGGCGCCCACCGAGCCAAATGAGTAGTGGTTAAACGAGTTCATGCTCGGATCGTGAAATCCATCGTGACGCGTCCAGCCATTCCATCTTTCCCAGATGGTCGTGGCACCCTGTGTTACGGAATAAAGCCAAGACGGGTAGGTGGTTTGATTGAGAAGTGAAAAGGCCACATCGTCCCGACCGATCTGCGAAAGCGCGGGCAACAGATGGGACACACCCACGAATCCGGTTGAAAGGTGCGTTCCATGTCGTTTGATATTTGCGGTGAGTTGCCGACCGGCCTTGGCCGCCAAATTCTCCGGCAACAGACCAAACCGTAGCGCAAGTGCATACAACGTCTGCGTCCCACTGCGAATCGCGCCGGTTTCGGGATCGACGTAGGCCGCCACAAACGCCTGGCGGATCCGACCGGCAAGCGCAGCGTACTTTTTTGCCTCGACCGCGCGACCTAGTATCGTCGCCGCCTCCGATACCTGATCGGTACTTCGGGCGAAAAATGCTGTAGCAAGTACTTCTTTGTCGCTTTCATCCCCGATGGAAAGCCAGTCACCGAAATCGTTGCCACGCGCGTTTTTCCAGAGCAAATCGGGGTTGTTCCGCAGGAGATAGTCGATCCACCGCTCCATGTAGGGAAACGATTCCTCGAGCAATTGGCGATCCGCATAACACTCGTAAAGTGCCATGGGAACGTTGACACCTGCGTCACCCCAGGCCGGGGCGCCGATGTCGCGCAATGCGGGAACAGTTGGGGCCACGTCACGGTATGAACCCTTGTGCTGACCGTCATTTACGTCGCGGACCCATTTCGTAAAAAACGCCGCGACGTCTCGGTTCATGCACGCGGTTTCAACGAAGATGTTGGCGTCCCCCATCCATCCAAGCCGTTCGTCGCGCTGAGGGCAGTCCGTGGGGACAGAGACGAAATTACCGCGCTGTCCCCAGTCGATGTTGGATTGCAGTTGGTTCAGCAACTTGCTGCTCGTCGTAAATGAAAGCGTCGATGGAATATCGGAATGGGCAACCCGCCCAAGCAACGTGTCCTTCGTCGGCTTTCCTGGAAAACCCGTGATTTCCACATAGCGAAACCCGTGGAACGTGAAACGCGGTTCCCACGTTTCAACACCGCGGCCGGACAGTGTGTACACATCCGTTGCCTTGGCCGTCCGAAGATTCTCCGTGTAAATCGTCCCGTCGGGGTTGAGCATTTCGGCGAAGCGCAACGTAACCACCGTCCCCGCAGGGCCGTGCACTTTCATGCGGGCCCATCCGACCATATTTTGCCCCATGTCGAACACGTAAACGCCGCGACGGGGTGTCGTCATCGACTTCGGCTTCAGCTCCTGTGTGACACGAACCGCCGCTCCCGGTGCCGCAACAAGGCGATAGTTTAGTGCTTTGGCGCTTGCCGGTTGCCAATCACTGTCATCGAACCCAGGACGATCGATTCCGAATCGTTCGTCCCGCGCGTCGTACTGTTCGCCATTGTAGAGGCTTGCCAAACGAACAGGCCCTCGGGATACCTTCCAGTTGCTGTCCGTGACAATCGACGCCAAATCGTCACCCTCAACATATAGTTTCGCGCGAAAGCGAAGGGGGTAGATCTCCCAGGGATTCTCAGAATTCGCCGACCACCCCAGTTTTCCTGCAAACCATCCATCTGCGACGGTCGCGACAATCGCGTTGCGTCCCTGGCGCAACAAAGGCGTGATGTCGTACGTTTGAACCTGCACGCGCTTCGAGTAGTCCGTCCATCCCGGCGCGAAGTATTCGTTGCCGACGCGTTTTCCGTTGATCCATATCTCGTAGATACCGAGTGCCGTGGCGGAAATACGCGCCCTCTTCGGAGGCTTCGCCAGGTTCCATTCTCGACGCAAAACCGTGGGTGGCAAGTTGGGAGTTGGCGTTCGGACCTTGCTGTTGAAGGGCATCCAGTACTTGCCGTGTCCGATTGCTGCAACGACCTTGGCGGCCACCCAGGGACAGGTCTCCGGGATGGATTGGGTTTGGTCCTCCAGCTTGCACGCCTCCCACGAGGCATCGGTCCCTGTCCGAGAAATACTGCCGTCATTTTTCTCGATCAGAATCTGCCCGGCAAATCCTGCTGCGGCCGTGATGTTCGAGGACAAAACCGAAATCTCGTTGAGGCCCTCGCGAAGAACACCCTTGATCTCGATTGTCCCGAGTGAGTTCGACCCTGAACAACTCCCAACCGTGTGACGATTAATCCATATCGCAGCCGAACCGTCGCCCGCACATACCAGGTGAGCGCGTGCGATTTCGGTAGTTGCGTTTACAGCAAACGATCGCCGGAACCCACGCGTTCCAGTCGGCGCCACGGTGGCCAAATCACCGCCATCGGGATACCAGATCCATGCGAAAGTCTCCGCGTCGACTGGCAACAATTTCTCCGGTGCCGGCGACGCGCCTCCTATCCAAAGCGCGCCTCCCCAGTCCGCCTCGCTCAACAAACCCATCTCGAAGGAAGCTGGGTTGGCTGTCGCCTTGTTTCCCGTCTGGTCCCAAACCGATACCGTCCAGTTCACCGAATCAAGGGCTTTCAACGCCGGCCCGCCATACGAGACGTGTATCGATTGCGCGGATGCGACCCTTCCAGAATCCCAAAGCACACCGACCGGCCCACGGGCAACGACCTGATAGGCCGCTTGTGTTACGTTTTTCCTCGCACTCTTCAGAATCCAGGATAAACGCGGCGACGAAGTATCCAAACCCAATGGGTCACGTTGATACTCGGTCTTGAGATCTCCCACCGTAAGCGAACTGGCCTCGGCCGTCGGCAATGGCAGAACCAAAGCGACGACGAGGCCGACGAGACACTGGAACCCGGCTGACTGCATGCAAGTCAGTTATCACGGCTGCGTCGTGGACGCGCAACCTGTCCAGATGATGTTGCTTGATACTGCGAAGATGGCATTCACAAGCTGCCGATCCGCGAAGAAGATCGAGATAGGATACCGCTGCCCTGCGACCAAACCGAGTTTTGTCGCGACCTCGTCCAGCCTCAGGACCGAAGGATCTTGCTTCAAACCACCGTCATCGATCGCCAACTGGTTGTTCACAAATACCCAGGAGTCATCGTCCGTACGAAAGTTAAGGAACTCGTTCTTTCCGCCCTGATACAGAAACTCGCTATGAACTTCCAGGGTGAAAATTTGGTTATTTGCCTTATCGGAAGCGGCTTCGAGCGGATCGCCGGCGGCGTCTGGTGCCACGAGATCAATGTTTCCAAAACCCTTTGCGTTGATCGGAAAGAAGAATCCGTCGATGGTCGTGGGACCGTACTCCCATGTCGTTGCGGTCACTTGTTTTACTTCCATTTGAATCGGAATCGTCATGTTGACGCCCGGCGCGTCGTTGAACCATTGATTGAAGCTTTCCTTTGAAGACGCGATCCCGGCAGGAATGGGGGAACCCGCCGCGGTCAAGACCGGCTTCTTATCGGCACCCAACATGGGCTCGACCATACCGAGCGTACCCATCGGCCAGATCGCCGGCATGCTGTTAGGAAACTGAAAGTCCGGATGGCTGGATACAAAGTCGCGCACCACGCCGCCAATCGTCAAGCACCCCGGCGGTTTGGTGAAATCGAGAACAACCGGTGTGCCATTGGTACCACCCGACGCCGTTCCGGCCGTACCGCCGGAGGTCGTTGAAACCGTGCCACCAGTCCCAGTTCCACCGGCCCCCCCGCTTCCGATCGTGCCTCCCGTCTTCCCGGTACTACCCGTACCGCCGCTGCCACCTTTCGATCCAGTCGAGGTCCCCGGTGCCCCACCTTCAGCACTGGCTCCTCCAGAGCCTCCGGCCGTTTGACCATTCGACGTACAGTTAATGGAAAGCGTTGCCACAAACACGAAGAGTACATTGCGCATACTGTTTGATACGCCGCGATCCATATTCCGGACGGCGAAGACTCCAACGAAAGCGCCAGAAGACTGGTGCTAGAATCCCGTTAGCGGACCGGTCGAGTAGCTGGGTTCACCGAACGACGTAACGCCCGTGTCCATGTATTTCAGATAGGAGAGCAACAGATTGTTGTTCGGCTCTCGGATGTTGAGGATCCTGCCCGTCTGCAGCGAACCGCCCGCGCCTCCCGCGACAACCGTGTAAAGCGGGTTGAGGGTGTGGTCACCTTGAGCAAGTTCGTTGCACCAAACGACGATGCTGTTGTCGAGGAGCGTTTTGCCGTCGCCATCGTCGATGGCATCCATCTTCTTGAGCAGGTCCATGAACCGTTCGGCGTACCAGACATTGATCTTTGTCAGAATCTCTTGTGACGCTTCAATCTCGACGCCGTCGTGTGAAATATCGTGATGACCACGGGTGGCACCAAACTTCTCGAAAACGGGACCGCCAGCCGAACGACTCCATTGCAAAGCCCCAACGCGGGTGATCCCGCAGGCCAACGCATTAACGAGAAGGTCTGTTTGAAACTTTCCCGTCATCTCGAAGTTTTCGTCGCTTTCTGCGAAGAATTCAGGCGGGGCGTCCGGCGCTTTGGTACAAGCTGCAGAGGCCTTGACCTCGATCTGCAAACGGGACTCGAGCTCGCGCAGTCTATCCAGATGCAACGCCAGACGGCGACCATCTTCCACTCCGACTTTCTTCGCCAGAACATCGAACGATGACTTTACGGCATCGACAACGCTTTTCTGATCTTCTGCCTTTCGCAAGGCTGCGGGATCAGGGGCCTGAGATGTTGGCTTAAAGTTGTTGAATATCTCAAAATACGCACGCGACGGATCCTGCATGACCGGCACTGCTTCATTCTTGCCTGCGTAAGACATATGACCCAGCGGATTGCCCGATAGAAAGTCGGTGCGAACACCGAGTACGACCGATTTTCGCGGGGTTGTTTTGCCTATGGCATTCGCGATCTCCTGATCGATTGATATTCCTGTTGCCAGACCTGCCGGTGGTTGGCCCCCCCCGGTCACAGATTGACCGGGCAAAAGTGGTCGACCGGTGAGCATCCAACACATCCCCTGCATGTGACCATCGCCCGGCCCTGGAACGGAGCCGTTACGGCCATAGTTCGTGCCCGAAATGATGTTGATCTTGGATCGCAACGGCTCCAGCGGCTTCAGGATGCGTGAATACGGTTGGTCGTTTCCGGCTCCAGTCAATCGCCAGTTTTTCGCAACCGTCCCATTCGGGCTGAAAAAAACCACGAATCGCTTCGGTGCTGCCGCATGGGCGCGCCTCGGAAGCATTGCTTCCAAAAACGGCAACCCGACAACTGCGCCGCCTGCGCCTCGGATGATCGAACGTCGACTGATTTTCAGATCTTTCACGGTGCCTCCATGTTGCGAAACTGGAAAGTTTCAATCTCGGTTAACCTGACGATCAGATTCCGCAACGAACCGTCTGATCGTGAAATCACCTCATCGAGTTGTTGCAGGGCGCATAGATCAGAATCCGTTTCGGCGCGACCAAACGCATAGCGAAACCAGTTGGAGACAACGCAGCGCTGCGCTTGTTTGCTGCTCCCAATGCGGGCGCCCAGCTCACGAGGGCCGACGTAGTTCGGTTCCTCGAGATCGAGTCCCTCCAGTGATCCGGACGCATCGATGGCAATCCCGTTCTCGTCCGCCGCGTAGCGTCCCGCCGTATCGAAATTGGATAAACCGAATCCGATTGGATTGATTAATTGATGGCAGCTCACGCATCTTGCATTCTCGGTAAGCTGAGCGAATCGTTCGCGGGTTGTTTTGGTGGGATCCTGTGGGGGCGGCGTCGTATCCACATCCATCGGTGGCGGAGGTGGTGGATCACAGAACAAATGGTCGCGAATGAAAACACCCCGGAGAACAGGCGAAGCGTCCACTTTGTGTGAAAATCGGCTCAGAACAGCGCCTAGGGTCAACACACCCGCGCGGGTATCCGGTGCAAACTCTACGCGCTGCCAGTCACTCGGCTTGTCCGCCAAACCGTAGTGCGTCGACAGACTCGCATTCACAAAAGAATGGGAACCGGTCACAAGGTCCTTGAAGGTTCCATTTCCAAACACGACATCGTTGGTGAACATGCGAACTTCCTGCCGCATGTCCCGGTAGGTGGTCGGTGTCCACGTGGCGACGCGGCCCACGTCTTTTCCGACAACCCTCGTCAAAAGACCCAGCCACTGTTCGTGAAAATCGCCCAGAGCTCGCATGGCCCTGGGATCCGCCATCAACCGATCGACTTGCCTTGCAATGCCTGCGGCGGTTTCAAGATCGCCACTTTTGGCCGCGGCCAACAAATCGTCGTCTGGAATCGAAGACCAGAGCAGAAACGAAAGTCGGGAAGCCATGTTCCAGCCATCGACACGCGCCGCCCCACCATTGGCATCGCCCGCTTTGGCTTGTGACTCGAATCGGTAGAGAAACGGCGCCGACTGGATTGCGGTTTGAATAACCAGTTCCACGGCATGTTCTGGACTGGTCTTCAATCCCTGATCGAAAACAGTTGCCAGGAGAGCCCTTTCCTGTTCGTCAATGGGGCGCCGGTAGGCCCGCATTCCGAAGGAGTCGATGAATTGCATTTTGCACGCTGCCGCGTCCGCACGCACATCGCACGGTACAATTTCGTTCAGGTGTTCGGTAACCGCCGTCTTGGCGATGCGGGGAGCCACGTCGAGGTAGGCACGCAGGTGCGCCTCCTGTACCGTCAACGCACCTGACATTGTATCGAAATGTAGTGCGGATTCGTCTAACGGGAAGTCCTTGGACGGGTTGCTGCGATCGAAGAGCAAGGCCTCGATTGCGTTGTCGTATTCTCTCCTGTTCAACCGCCGCTCGACGGGCGCACCCGGCGTTGGTTTGCGCACCTTGTCCCGACAGGCATTAATCTGTTTTGTTTCCAGTCGACCGAGTCCGGTCGAAGAGCTGCCACCGGTGTTTGCGCTTCCACCTTTTCCCCCGCCCGGATCGACTGATCCGGAACACGCGAATATTCCGAATACTCCGAATATTCCGATGATTCCTATCCCATTCCAGCGACCGAATTTTATCTTGGTTGTTTGCATTTTGAGACCTCAGTGCGGGATTGCGGTGATCAATTCATCGGTTTTACGGGACACGGAGACAAACTGGCCCCCACAGCAACATCGTCGATAAACATTTTTTGGGGACTGCCGTTCTGATGGTTCTGCCAACCAAGCAACATCGTGTCGAACTTCGGTGCAATCCAGGGATCCTGGTACGCCGCAGTCACACATCCCTGGCCGTAGCCGTCGACGTGTAACGATTCCAGTTCTTGCCCTTCGTACCAGAAGCGAATTTCGTTTTTGGGGCCATTAAACTCCCACTGAAAACAAGCCCACTTTCCAACGGGGAACGCGAGCCCAGAGTGTTGGAAACAATCGCTCGGCACACCAGCCTCGTAGTTGAGCATCAACTTTCCGCCCTGACCGCCCATGCGGTACTGCGCACGATAGGTCTTTCCAGGAACGAAGCCTTCACCCTGAATGTTCGTCGAGTGGACAGCGTCGTCAGGCTTTGTTTCATAGTACACCATCATGCGTCCAAACACATGGTTGTTCTCGACCGGGAAAATTGGCGCTCCTCGAAGGATCGCGTAGGCCTGACTGCTCCCCTTGCCATTAACCGCGATCGCCAGAGACTGCGTGCCCGAAAAACTTCGATCGCGGCTGGCGCCCACCGTGGCACCATCCAGTGCCCTCCGACCCCAACCGACTGGAACGGCACCCACCGAGGTCTTCTCAAAATCGTCGCAAAGACTTGCCGCCGGGCAGGTGGGTACTGTCGCGGTGCTTCCACCCGAGCCCCCCTGTGCGACACCGGTTCCGCCCATCCCGACGACCGAGGATCCCGAGGTGCCTCCCGAGGCCGATTGGCCACCATTTCGATTGGACACATCACTCCCGGCGCTGCCGCCGGACACACCGTTCGCATCCGCGCCGGCTCGTCCATCGGAGCCGGCTGCTGACGTTCCGCCTGAACGATTCTCAGGGCTTGAACTGGAATTCGCGCAACCCAGTGGACCGGCCACGAGGAACACGAGGGCGGCAATCGCCAAGGAATTCTCTACGTTACTGCTCAAAGCGACAACTCCTGAAGACCAGTACGACATCGATCTCCGTTCGGACGGCAGCTTCCCTCCGTGTCAGACTCATCACGTCAAAATTTGCTGCCACCCGCCCCGGCTGCAGGGGGACTGCGCCGGACGCGGGTGACAGCGTTCAAGAAGTTTCTTTGCCGATTAGTTGGCTAGACTTTTCGCCAGGCCGTCCACTTCGGCAGGCGTCAAAGGGGTGTCGTAGAGAATCACCTCGTCCACCATCCCAGGAACGTTCTCGATTACGTCCGTCTCGTTGATGCCGGCGCCAATCGTAAAAGGCGTTTCATCAGTCGCGATCGGCCAGCCCAGATCGTTCTCGCCCGCAACCACACCATCCATATAGACAGTGCCTTTGATTCCATCATAGGTAAAGGCAAGGTGGACCCATTTATTGAGTGGGACGTTGACGAGGGATGTCACCTTGAAAAAGTTGATCTCTGCCGCTGGTGTTCCGTTTAAGATACCAAGCATGAACTGTTGGATACGCGACGCGAGCTGGTGGCGTTGCGCGATGACCGTCCAAGGTTTGAATTCGTTGTACTTGTCGAGTTTCACCCACGCGGCGACTGTAACCTGGTTGTTGAGTCCTGTACTATCGAGGGCGTCCGAATCTGGAATGCGGACCCAGTCATCCAACCCGTCGAGCACCAATCCCATGCCCATATGGCCCTTTGCCCAGGTTGGATTGGCGTTCGTCGCGGCATCAGACGCGGAGCCCTGAACCACGGTGCCGTCCATTTTGGATTCGGAGCTGTCTTTGGCGATGGATCCGGTGGTTTCGTCAAACTTCCAGTGACCAATCGGCTTTGAAGGCTGAACAACTATCGTACCCGCCGTACCTCCACTTGCAGTTCCACCGACAACCGTACCACCTGATCCGCCCGTAGACGAAACGCCGCCGCTTCCATTGATGGAAGTCCCACCTGATCCACCCTTCGGGGTTGTGCCACCCGATCCACCCTTGGCGGAACCACCGGTTCCCCCCTTGGCAACAGGGTCGGCGCTATCACTACCGCAATTGACGAAAATCATTCCGCCAGCCAGAAACATAACGACAGGAACCGTCAAACTAGTCTTTTTCACTTTCATACTCCTTCATTTCAAATCAAACGACTTCGGACATGTTTTTCGGTTTCCCGATGACTGGAACGAGTAGCCCGTGAAATTTCCGATTCCGAAACCACCGACGAACTGGACTATCAGAGGGTGTTTTCCCCTGACCGGTTCAAGCTCCATCGTGACCATTCCACCCGACGAAAAATCGGCGCCCGTCGCAACAAGGCTGACTTCGCCTATCACGGGTCCCTCGGCGTTGCCGATTCTGAATCGGACCTTTCCACCCGCATTGGGTGTTGCGTAGTAGAGGATGACCTTGTCGAACGAACATTCTGTTCCGAAGTCAACGTCTGGGTGGCGTCCCCAATCCCCTCCGTCAACGTTTCCAATGCAACAGTCGTTGCCAAACCGGTTGAGACCAGACTGTTCGAGCAGCGCACCGGGATTGATCAAAATCCCGTGAGATTTCGGCTTTACAGCAACAAGCTCGGCCGGGGGCGAATCGCTCGCTGGCGCGACCGGTGAGGTGATTTCTGGGACCACGCCTGCCTCGTTGGAGGCAAGGCCGCAATCGAAGGGAGACACGGAAGCCAGCGCAGTCGCGTACGCGATCTGCCCAAGCATCGTTCCCAGAGGTCCTTGCCACATGTCGCGAATACGCCGTCGCCGGGCATTCGGACGTCCTTCGGTATCAAAATTTGATTCGACGCTTCGATCGCATCGTTGGCGGGTCCCGAATTGTAACAACGTCGTAAAGGACGGAAATGCTGACCTTCAACCGACGCAATCTCCTCGGCGCAACCCAATTGGGTGTGTTCTCAAGCCTGGCACAGAATGTATCGCCGGTATCAGCTGCGATTGGAATGCGGAAACCGGCGCAAGCCTCGGGACTGCCGTTCCGACAGGTACATCTCGATTTTCATACAAGCGAGTGGATTGACGATGTGGGCGTCGACTTCGACGCTGCTGCATTCGCGCAAACGCTCAAGACCGCAAAGGTCAACGCCATCAATGTCTTCGCCAAATGTCACCATGGTTTCGCCTACTACGAAACTGCACTTGGCCACCGACATCCATCGCTGCGATTCGATCTTTTCGGTCAGATGGTGCAGGCCCTGCGAAGTGCAGGGATTGAGGTCAGCTATTACTATTCGCTCGTGTGGGACGTTCGCGTTGCGCGTTTACACCCCAACTGGAGACAGCGCGACAGCTCGGGCATTGCGGTTGGTGGCGACGACGAAAGTCAGGCGTGGCCGGCGCTCTGCATGAACAGTCCCTACCTGTCCGATGTGATTTCCGAGAATCGCGAAATCATCGAGAAATACGACGTAAACGGGGCCTGGTTTGACATTCTAAAAACGCCCGAAGGTGGATGTCACTGCACATACTGTCTCGCAGACCGAAAAAAACTCGGGGTTCCGGAAACCAAAGTCGGCCACACCCAACACAACAAACTGGTTGCCATCCGGGTCGAGAAAAGTCTTTTTGAACTGGTACGTTCCCGACGGGCGGGGGCTCGCGTCTTCTTCAACAGTCGACTCGTGGTCGGAGTCCGCGACGAGATGCCCAATTACACCCATGTGGAAATCGAGTCGCTGCCAACGGGTGGATGGGGTTACACCCATTTTCAGCACCGCGTTCGCTATCTCCGGAATTTGGGGCGCGAATCCGTTGGAATGACGGGACGATTTCACAAATCATGGGGTGACTTCGGTGGTTTGAAAAATCAAGCGGCGCTTGATTTTGAATGCCTAAGCTTCCTTGCCAATGGATGCCGCGCCTGTATCGGCGACCAGTTGCATCCAAGAGGCGTGCTCGATCGCGAAACCTATCGGCGGATCGGAGCGACCTACAGCCGCATCGAAGCACTTGAACCGTGGGCTGTCGGTGCTGTCCCGGTCGTGGATATTGGCGTTCTTTCGACAGCCGCATTTGATGCGGAAGTGGCGACGCAGAAAGTGCCTCCCGTTGATCAGGGGTTCACGAACATGCTGGTTGAACTTCATCAACAGTTCGACGTTCTCGATCTCGACTCCGATTTCAATCGCTACGCCGTCCTCATCCTCCCCGATCAGATTCCACCAGTACCGAGGTTGATCGCAAAGCTCAAGGCGTACCTCAATCGCGGCGGGCGCCTGTTGTCCAGTCACCGCAGCCTGGTCGACCTAAAATCGAAACAGTTTTCCTTACCCGATTTCGGCGTGACGTACGAGGGCGATGCCAAATTCTCCGAAGGATACCTGGTGGTCGAAAACGAGAACTTTGCCGGCATACCGGGCGGAGCATACTTTCTCTATCAACAGCCAACCGTCGTCTCAGCCAACGCGCACACGCGGGTCTTGGCAAAGCTCGGAAACCCGTACTTCGACCGAACGTCGAAACACTATACGTCACACAAACAATCGCCAATTCGCAACACAACCAACATACCCATTGTTGTTGCCAACAAGAACACGGCCTACATCGGCTATCCCATTTTCACGTCTTACGGACAGGACGCCTACGGCATTTCAAAGCAGGTGGTTGCAGGACTGCTGAAGAGACTCCTTCCGACACCCGTCGTGCGAGCACAGAACCTCCCTTCAACCGCAACCGTCAGCGTGCTGACACAAGATACCGGTTCGCGAAAGCGCACCATCGTCCATGTTCTGCACTATCCGCTGACTCGAAGGGCCGAGAAACTCGACATCATCGAGGAGCCCGGGGTACTCGTCGATGTTCAACTTGATGTCCGATGCCCCGACAAACCGCGCAGTGTTGTATCGATTCCGGATAACAAACCGATTGATTTCGAGGTGAACAACGGCTACGTCCGCGTCACGTTGTCAAAAGTCGTGGGTCACGCGGCTTTTGCCATTGTCTGAACCGTCAGAACGTAACACCTGAACGGATTCGAGTCGGCTGAAGCAATTTTGCGGCGTCACTGTCGCGAGCAGCGCCAGCATGGTCACCTGCCAGCTCGTACAGGCGCCCACGTGCCAGAAGTGCATCGGCGTTCCTGGGATCGCGTAAGAGTGCTGCATTCAGATCTGCAAGAGCATCGTTAAATGCTTTGTTCGCTTGCGGATCCGCTCCCGAGCGACCGTGTGCGAAAATCTCAAGATAGAGCAACCCGCGTCGCACCCTGATGTCGGAGAATCCCGGGTCCAACTCTGCCATTGCCCTGTCGAGATCGCTGCGGGCCGTGGCCCATGCCTGCCAGGGATCTTTCCCGGATGCCGCAAGCGCCGAACCACGCCACGTCCGTATCGTACCACGGACCATGCGACTCCAACTGTCTGCACCCCGTTTGAAAGAATCTTCAAGGGCCCTTTCGGCACGATCGAAAAACACGAGTGCATCCGCATGGTTTGCTGCACGAATGCCAGACAGTCCGAATATCTCGGCCTGCCACGAGTAGGGTGTCGGGAAAGTAGGAACGATCGTTGAAGCCTGCTTGAATCGACGCATCGCCTCGTCCAGGTCGGCATTCGGCGCCAGCCCACGCTGGTCTCGATGGACCGCGCGATACCACGATGTCCGTCCAATCCCCATGATCGCGAGTGCCAAATGCGCTTCCAGCCGGAGACTGGCTTCAAAATCCGCAATGGACGCGCGGAAATCCGCATCTGGATCGCCATCTGACCTTATCCGCCACAGGCCGCGGTATCGCCGAAGCACACCGCGAATATGAAGTACCTCTGACGAGCCCCCGTGCGCGATGGCATTCGCAAGATGAGCTTCGCCTCTGTCCAGCAGATCCGTTGGATCGAGGCCCAGCCGATACCGGTGGTGAGACTGATCGGATGCGATTCCGCCCCAGCACACTTCTGCATCGATGCTGCCCGGATCCATCTCCAGTGCCGATTCCGCGGCCTTCATCCCCTCGAACGGACGACCCTTTCTCAAAAGGTGACAACGTCCGACCTCAAAGGGCGCGTATCCGCGATCGTAGGTCAACGCATTTTGGTATATTGTTTCAGCGTCCTGGATATTCCCTGCGGCTGCTTCCGCATGCGCCAACGCATCCCAGGCTTCCTCCATCAAAGGATTGGCCAACACCACGCCGCGCAAACGATCGCGAGCCTCGTTGTAGTCCAGTCGGTGAAAGGCAAGGATCCCAAGCACCGCATCGATGGTGGTACTGGAGGCCGCTGATTGGCGTAGGCGATCGCAGTCCAACAGAATTTTTCGACGGAGTTCGATGAGTGTCGGAGATGCGTTTTGAACTTGCTCCGCACTCAATCGCTGCGCGGTCCCCTCGGCTTCGAGACCCATCAACGTCTCAGCGCGAACGCGACCATATTGAAACGACAACAGGACGGCGTGTTCGTAAAGTGCCGGGCTGTAGTTGGGATCGAGCGCAAGCGCCCGTTCCTGGTGGTGCAACGCCATCGACTCATCAAAAAGGGCCCGGTAGGTTCGTCCAAGGAGATACTCAGCCTCGGCAAACACCGGTTTGCCGTCACCAAGACGTCTGTGCGCTGCGATGATCTTGGGTAAAACCTGCTTCATACCTTTCGTATCACCGGATCGACGCAATTGGAGCGCGGTATCCAGTGCCAATGTTCCGATGTCTCTCAGCGCGACCATGGCGTTTTGTTTTTCCCGCGTATCACGAAAACGTACGATGCCCAATGTCAACGCGGTAAGACTGATCATCGCAATCGCGGTTCCCATTGCGATTCGCCGGCGCGCGGTCCGAAAACTCACCCACCAGCGATTCCGCATACCGGGCAGCGCCGTATTCCCACGCAGCACGCGCTCGAGATCGTCGGCCATCGCTGCGGCCGATGGGTAACGAAACCTCGGTTCGCGATCCATCGCCTTTGTGATGATGGCTTCAACACGAGAATCAAGTTCAGGTACAAGTCGACTCGGACGGGGTGGCGGCCCTGTGATGACCTGCGCCACCACCGCGGCGAGCGAATCACCCGCGAATGGCGGCCGGCCCGTCACAAGTGCATAAAGCGTCGCACCCAGACCGTAGACGTCAACGGTACGCGCGGGCACGATTGATTCGCCACGGGCTTGCTCGGGCGCCATGAATCCGGCTGTGCCGAGAACATCGCCCGCGCGGGTCAAACGCGACGCCGAATCTTCACGCAGGTACGCCAGACCAAAGTCGAGCACCATTACCCGATTGGTCGGATCTTCCATGATGTTTCCGGGCTTCAAATCGCGATGAATGATGCCGCGTTCGTGAGCGTGGTGAACCGCGCGGGCGACATCACGGATGAGCTCAACGGCACGCGTTGGTTCGTATTGGCGGCCCGCCAGCGATTGCCCCTCCACGAGCGCCATCACGAGAAACGCCCTGCCCTTTTCGACGCCCACCTGAAACACGGAAACGATGTTGGGATGTGACAGACGCGCAGTGGCCAACACTTCGCGGGAAAACCGTTGTCGTGCCACCGGTGACTCGACCGCCGCCGAAGCCAGTTTGACTGCGACCCATCGCCCCAGTTTGCGATCCCAGGCTCGCCATACGGTGCCCGTGCCACCCCGTCCAATCTGTTCAACCAAGACGAGATCGGCGATGCAACGATCGGGCTCTGAAGAACGAGCCGCAGCCTCGGGCGGCAACGGTACGACCGATTGATCGAGCATCCCATACAGATCCGTCGCCTCTTCTTTTCGCAGCGCATCCAGAGCTGCTTCCGTGATCCAGGCCTGTGCCACGACCAGCTCCAAAATCGTGGCCCCATCGTCCTCGAGGTGATCATTGCGCAGTTGTTCAAGCCTGGCTCCGTCTATCAATTCAGCTCTTTGCGCCCGAGCCAATAGTTGTTCGGCATGTTCGGAACGTGCGATCCGCAACAATCGTTCCGCGCGACTTTGACGGGGATTGCTCACCACTTTACGATTCCAACAAGAAACGCAGCTCGGATGCCAGTTCCTCGGAGTCGTTGACATAGTCGCGGACGATCTCGGTCAATGCGCTGCGGAGACTGGCTCTCGCGTGCAGCAGCGCGTGTTTGACCTGCGGCACGGTCAAACTGTGGGTAGTCGCGAGCTCAGCATAGGTGGTCGGACGCTCATCCGACTCAAGGTCGTAGCTTTTGAAAATTTCGTACTCGATCCCGCGTCCGCCTGCGAGCATCTGCTTCTCAAGGCGAGCAATGCCGGCGTTGAGCACCACTTCTTTCCATGCGGCGCCAAACAACTCTTCGGGTGACATGCGATCGGCATTCGGGATGACCTCCACATCACCTTCGAAAAAATCGAGCGATACCGGTTGAATGCCGCCGCCCCGCTTGATGCGCGATGCTCCCTTGTGGACGTCATGGAGAAAGCGAGTAACCGCCGTGCGCAGCAAGGAACGGAACGAACCCCGCTCCGGCGCAAACGACTTCAACAGTTCGCGATCGAACACCACCGTCGCAAAAAACTCTTGCGTGAGATCTTTGGCGTCGTCAGACGTTCTCGACCAAGCGTATCGAATCACAGTGTAGACCGGCCGCCAGTAGAGTTGAACCAAACGCTCGAGATTTCTGCGGGCCTCGGGACTAGACGGATCCCGGGCACCCACAATCATCGACCAACACGTCGAGGGGAACTCACGACTTCCGCCGATACCGCCGTCTTGATGTGCCATGAACTGCGCTTACATTCTACCTCAACTCCCCAGACACGTCGCGTCAATCGGCCTTCCATGATTTTGGCGCACGAGGGATGGATCTGTTGCAAACTGAAAGCTCGCGGCACTGGCGCAATCGACATGGCATCCGAGAACAATACCAACGGGGAACGCGATCCGTTCCTGCCAGACGACAACCTACAGATGCCCGTCGCACTCGGCCGCGATCTGAATGTGCAGGCACCCGGTACGCTGATAGACGAGCTGCCGCTGCCAACGGCACGCAAACGCAAGGTCTACAAGGTCCCAAAACCGTATTCCCTCGTGGGAATCGCACTCGCGATGGTTGGCCTGTACACCGTTTCACATTGGGCCTGGAAGACCTATTCGAGTTCGGCGGCGCAGACCGCAAGCGAGGTCGACAAACTGCTTGCGCCCAAGATTCCGGTCTATCGAGAGACGCCGTTGGCAAACGATTCGATCCTTGTCTGGATCAATGTTCAGCCTTCGGGCGCGCGGATTTTTATCGATGACCAAGCGATCAACTCGAATCCGGTTCGCGTGCTGCGTGGTCAACGGGTCGCGAAGATCACGGCGTGGAAACCTGGTTTTGCGCCCGAAACGATGACGTTCATTCCCTCCGAGAACCGAACCCTCAAGCTGCGGATGAAGCCGGAATCAGCCAGGATGCGCTGACGACGGGACCGCCATGACCACCCGCTTGCGCGATGCCGAACGAGCACCGGAACAACGGAGCCTCAAGGAGATCCTGACGCGGCTTCCGTCGCTTCCGGGCGTCTACCTGATGAAGGATGTGCGCGGAAAAATCCTGTACATCGGCAAGGCCGCCAACCTGAAGAACCGGGTTGCTCAGTACTTCCAACCCAACTCGGGAGACACCCGCGATTTCGTACCACTTCTCGGCGGCATCGTCGCAGACATCGACACGGTCGTCACCGGCAACGAAAAAGAAGCGCTGCTGCTTGAAAACACGCTCATAAAGCAACACCACCCAAAGTTCAACATCAAGCTGCGCGACGATAGCAGCTACCTTGTGTTGCGAATTGATCCCAAAAGCGAATGGCCCCGCCTCGAAGTGGTTCGTCGCCTGCGCGACGATGGCGCCTGGTATTTCGGCCCCTATCACTCGGCATCCGCCTGTCGCGAAGCCCTCAGGGTCGTCAACCGACATTTCCAGCTTCGCACGTGCACCGACCACGTGCTGCATAACCGAAAGCGACCCTGTCTGCAGTACCAAATCAAGCGCTGCCCGGCACCGTGTGTTCTTGATGTCCCAACCAACGACTACACCGATCAAGTTCGAGACGTGCGCTTTTTTCTCGACGGCAAGAGCAGCGAACTCACCCATCGTCTGCGCGATAGGATGAGGATCGCGGCATCGGATCTGCAATACGAACGTGCTGCTACCCTCCGCGATCAACTGGCGGCGCTCGAAAAAACCCTGCAAGGGCAATCGGTCGTCTCTCGCGAGTTTGTTGATCAAGATGCGTTCGGATTCCATCGCGATGGCGTGATAGTCGATATCTCGGTGTTGTCGACCCGGGATGGGAAGCTCATGGGAAGCCGAAACTTTTCGTTCGGAAACCAGGAGTTTCCAGACGGAGACGTCATGTCGTCGTTTCTGTCTATGTACTACGATATGAATCCGATGCCACCGGACGAGATCCTGTTGCCTTTCTCAATACCGGACGCCGCCGTTCAAACTGAATGGTTGCAAGATCTGCGACGGAACCTGGGACAAACGGTATCGCGAGGCTCCAACCGCGCGGTCAGACTTTTCGTCCCGGCCAGAGGACCCCGACACGATCGCGTCACGATGGCAAATCAGAATGCCAGTGCGAACCACACAAGTCGCCGCAATGCCAACCGAGACGCACTCGAAAGTTTGGCAAAGCTGCAGCAACGTTTGCAGTTGAACAAGCTACCAAAGGTCATTGAGTGTTACGATATCTCACACGTTCAGGGCACCGACACGGTGGCGTCTCAGGTCGTTTTTGTCGATGGGCAGCCAGAAAAGAACCGGTATCGGACCTACAAGCTGCGGCACCTTGAAAATGCCGGAGGGCGCGCGTATTCGCCGGGATCTCCCGACGATTTCGCGGGGATGTACGAGGTGCTTTCGCGCCGTCTGCGTCGAGCACGCGAGGGACAGGAGGGGTGGGCGCTGCCGGATTTGATTCTGGTGGATGGCGGAAAGGGACAACTCGGGATGGCACTCGCGGCTGCACGCGACATCGGCATCGACGTAGGGCCTTCGGGAATGCCCATTGTAGGCCTCGCAAAAGATCCCGATCGGGTGTTCTTGCCGAATGCCAAGGATGGCATTCCCATCCGCTCCAACAGCGCCGAGTTGTTTATCATGCAGCAACTGCGTGACGAGGCGCATCGGTTTGCGGTGGGATTCCACCGTTCGCAGCGGCGCCGACGGACCTTGCGATCAGCACTTGGCACCATTTCCGGCGTAGGGCCGACCCGTCAGAAACAACTGCTGCGTCACTTCGGCAGTGTGAAGGGGATGCAAGACGCAACCGTGGACACACTGGCCGCCGTCAAGGGCATGAGTCGGACAGCAGCGCTGGCAGTCAGGGAATTTCTGGATCGGCAGGCGCCGGCGCCGATGAGATACCCCGAGATGATTTCCCAGGATACCGCGGCTCCTGAAAGCGAAGATGAAGCGATCAACGGTGCATTCGCCGCGCTTGAAACCCCAGAAGAGTCTGACGAGTCCGGAGAGTCTGACGAGTCCGAGTGAGCACAATTTTGGGCGCCCGCAACTTCAGTGTTAACGTTTTCCCTTCTTTTTCTGGAGCAATTCGCAATGAAACAAGGCAAGTCAAAATGGGCAGTGGCCGCACTCCTCGGACTCACTGCAACGATTCCACTCGGTTGTGATGACGACGAAAGCACGAAGGCGGATGTGACCCCCTATGTCGGAGCGTGGGGTGTCAGCGGTGGCAATCTAGCCCTGGTTTGTTTCGGCAATTCAATGCCTCAAACACTCTCCGGAAACCTCGTTATCACCGACAAGGGCGATGGCGTACTACAGTTGTCATTCGCGGATTCAACACTGGCAGGTTGCAACATGCTCCTCGATGCCGGCGCCGCAAGCGCAAGTGTTCAAAAAGGTCAAACCTGCGCATTCGCTGCAGATGGCTTTCTCGGCACGCTCAACATCGATTCGGGTAGCCTCGTCAAGAGCGGTGAAACGGCCGTTTTCAGTCTGAGGGGCAACGTGCTCGGCAACTACAATAACATTCCGATCATGTGCACCGCCAACTTCTCCGGGACGCTCACCCGCGGGGGCATCCCCCTTGGAAACGACGGTGGCACCGTCGACAGCATGGCCAAGGACTAGAAGCGAAGGGCAAACCCAACCTGCGCGACCAGCGCCATGGTGCGATCGCGGTTGGGTGCGCCCAATTCGAGCTGATAGAAGATGCCCTCGAACTTGAGGTTGACCTCAATCTCGTCGAAAAAGGCTGCGGGGTTTTGTTCCTTGCGTTTGAAGTACGCAAGCTTGAACCCGCCCGTCATCGCGCCCATGGGAGAAAGTTCGCGGTCGCCTGTCCAGTAGGCGCCAGCCGACCCCTCCGTCAGATAGCCCATACCATTGCGGTAGAAATTGGCACCGGTTTGTCGATGGTACCGACCGTTCACCGACAGGACGAGCGCATCTGCAAGATATTTTCGAAAGGTCAGGTCGGCCGAAGCCGCCCATAACTCCCAGGTATCCCAGTAGGCTCTGCCACCTAGCAGCACCGCGCCGCGAATCGAGGGTATCGCAAAATGCGCGCGGGAAAACAATGCATAACGTTGCCGGGCCTCTGGCAGCCGTTCCTGCGGGGTGTTGCCCTGCGGTCCAATCGCAACACGACGATAGGGGCTCGACTGAAACCCCTTGATGACCTGTAGCGTACCACCGAACTGCATCAACAATTTCGGTGTGACCGTCCAGGCCAAGGACGGCTCGAAAGTGTCGATTCCCACCTTTCGTGTCACGACATCGCTACGCTTGGAATCGAAACAATGGTCCGATGAAGCCAGTGGTTTGAGGTCTATGATGTCCTGCGCGGTTGCGTTGTTGTTGTCGCAGACCTCGTCGAGGTTCTTGGTGTACGCAAGCCCGAGCGTCAGGTTGCGTTCCATGAAATCGCCACGGGCTGCGGCCAGGATGGTATTGGATTTGTAATCCTTCTCCCACCCGTGGCTGTATCCGGCCGAAAGGCCAATGTCCGTCATGTTCCAGCCGAGGCTTCCCCCTGCTGCCTGCCGAAAATCATCGAACTTCGTCGCCGATGAAATCGCATCCACCGCCGCACTTTGCACCCGTTGCGTCGCGCCGCTGACCATGTCGATTTCGTAGTTCGCGCCAATGCTGAACGCATCGCCAAGTGTCGCCCTTACGTCGGTCTGCGGGTGATAGACGGTGATCCCGGCGTTTTTGCTCAGCTTCGACGGTTCGCGAAAGATGGTAAACCTCGACTCGACCTCCACGCCGTTGGCGTTCGCGGCAGACAGGCCCGTCAGGGCCACCGACACAAGCGCGGTGGCAGCCAGCAGTTGTTGGCGGGTGACTAATTGCAACCGCAACCTCCGCCCACGGTACCCATTCCGCCAATGGCGCCTTCTCGACTGACAAGAACGTGATTCTGAGCGGCGCGCTCCTGGCCCTCGGCATCGATGCGCATGATCCGATCGGCCAGATACTCGCGCTGGTGCGGTTTCACCCGAAACGCCCGACTGCAACCCGAGGACAAGATTGCGGCACCGACGAGCACCACGAGAGCCATCGCGCGAGCTAGCATAACTCCCCTTTTCCGCTCAGAAATAAATTGCAAGTCCACCGGTATACTCCTGCAGTTCCTGAACATTGTTGGCGTCAAAGAGTGTGTAGTTGCGAAAATCGAGACGCAGTGTGATGCGTTTCTTGAAAAAAATGAGCAATCCGCCACCGGCCGACGCCGTCGCCAGGTTGGCTGCATCACCCGCATATTGATCAACCTTCGGACGAGCCAGGGTTCCGCCGCCCCCAAGCGCAAAGAAGAGCGTCACGGGCGACTTCGGCCAGACGATGAGGTTGGCGGACGATCCGTAATACACAACATCGACCTGCTCGTCGACGGATTCGCCGATATAGCCTTCGATGGAGAGGTGCGGGGCCAACATGACCGATGGGCGAAAAATAACCGCCGCCTCACCTCCCATGAATCCCGCAGAAAATGCCAGGCCGACGTCGGCATTCTCAAGCGGCGGTGGCGAAAAGATCGCATCGGCCACCCGCGCGAAAAACCCCGGCTGCGCCTGCACCGTGGGATCAACGTTCAGCGCCAACACCTGATCACCCAGGATCCAACCATAGGTGCCATCGGGTAGGTGTACCTGAAACCAGTAGTCACGATTGGCGCGCGCGACCGCAGTCATCGTTTCGCCGCGCGGCGCGACGTGAATCGCGCGATAAGAAAAGCCGGGACCGGTCCGGACTTCGGCGCTTTCCGCGATCACGCGCACGACCCCCCATGGTTGCGCTGTATTCGGCTCGTCATCGGCCTGCGCTGAAAGAGCCGGAACCAAAAGCAGCAACGCGGACAGGAAGAAGAGCCTGAACGTCACTTGGGCGTCACCCACTGCAACACCAGTTGCACCTCCGGACCGTTCGGATCGATGAGCTTGCCACCACCGTGCGTACGACGGCCATCGGGACGGCTCACCAGATCGCTTTCGAGCACGCTCGCGCATTGCATCTGGTTGGTGACCGACTTGTATACGGCCTCCCAGTCCATCGCGAACGGCAATGTAGGAGCCGACGTGGGACGAATCAAGATCATCTGCCGACCGCTTGAGGCATCGTGACAACGCGCGTCGGTGCAACGCTTGCCACCAAAATCCTTGTCGAGAAATTGCGGCCAAATGCGTTCCGCGAAAAAAGCGCGATCCGGACGACATCGATTGATGCCCACGGGTTGGGTCCCCAGATCAACCGTGTCACATGCAGGCAGGCCGCCAGACACAGCGACAGCCAGGACCAGGAGTGCAAGACGGGAGGCCATACGCAGTGAGGCATTTTACGCCCGAATCGGCCTTATTGGCGCAGAAAAACGACGCGAGCCCATGCCCAGGCGGCGGCCAAACCACCGAGGGCCAGCGCGCCCATCAGCAGGTCCCAAAAACGGCCGATCGGAGGCAAGAACGTGACCAGAAGCCCAATCAGGAAACCTGCACCCAATCCATAGGCGTGCGCGGCCACGTCGACATTGCCCGAGCCTGTGCCAGTCATTGCAAACAAACCCAGGCAGGCAGCTATCACCACCATTCCGCGGCGCAAGCGGCCGATGCGATCGGTACTGGGCCTGGGTACTGCACCAAAACGCGCCCGGTGGAGACTTTGCAAACCACCCAGAACTCCGAGCGCGGCGAAGGTCCCGGTCGAGGCGCCAACCGAAACATGGGCGGACCCGTGATGAAGCGCAGTCGCGAGGTTTCCGATGCCCCCACCGAGGAGTGCCAACAAGGCCGCCGTCCCGCCCCCCAACCATCGGCCGACGGCAGACAGAAAGATCATGCCTGCGACGACGTTGCCAAACAGGTGCATCACATCGGCGTGCAACGTGAGTGCGGTGAAGGCCCGCCACCACTGCCCGCCCACAACGATGGCCTCCGCGTCGGAGCTGCCGGCCGCAAACCAGATCGACCGACCGAATCGCTCACCGGCCAAAAGAAACACCAAGCCGAGCACGAGTGCAACCACGAGCGGTGCAAAGGGGCGACCGTGATCGGGCGTGGTGACGACAGGAGCCGCAGCGGTTTCAGCCTCTTCGCGATCGCTTGTGTCGAGCGATGCGCGCGCTTTCTCGACATCCTTTTGCGCCACCAGCAACACAAAACGTGCACCCGCCGATTCGAATCGGCGGTCCTGCACGAGGTGAGGGATGGCCAGAGCAGTCAAGACCAGGGACCACCCATCCATCGAACGACGTTCGTCTGTCGTACGAATTGCTATGTCGTCCACGGGCGCGCCTCCTGCTCGGCGCGGCAAGCCCACAACTGGCGCCGAATCGCCGCGGCATCGAGACCCTCGCCAATGAAGACGATTTCGGTTCGGAAGACGGGTGTCGCGCCGTGAAAAGGGGAAAGCAGGGTTTGAGCCCCGGCACGCTCGAGGAACCAGGGTCGTTCTTCCCCTGCGAGCCGCACAAAACCCTTCATTCGCACAAGTTCCGGGCCGAAGCGCGCCAGAAAGGCTCGCAGCGGTGTTTCTACAAGCGGGACGTCATCCGCAACACTCACTGCGACCAGTTGTCCGTGTTCGTGCGCGTGATTGCGATGTACTCTCACCCGGGCATTGCGGACGTCCAACATCCATGCGGCAAGTTCTGCATCGCCCTCGGGACCCGCGGGAAACGCAACACGTTCTGCCGCCGGATTCATGGATTGCAACCTGTCGTGAACCTCAGCCAGCCCCGCGGCCGATGTCCGATCCAGTTTCGACAACAAGATGCGATCGGCCTCTTGCACCTGATGCCGGGCTTCGGCGAATCGTTCGAGCTGTTGCACGCCCATTTCGGCGTCGACAACGGTTATAACCCCGGCGCTGCGAACATGCCGCCGTTCGTCCGGCAGCAGCGCGAGCCCCTCGAGAATGGCCCCTGGCTCCGCAATGCCGGTGGTTTCCAGCACCACGATGTCGGGATTTGAACGACGGGTGATCTCTCCAAGTCCTTCCCAAAGTTCTTCCTGTGTCCGCACCTCGTGACAAACGCACCCACCTGCAATTTCCACGACATCGCCGGAGCGCTCGCGCAACAACCGGGCATCGATGTCGATGCGGCCGAGTTCGTTGACAATGAACGCCACGCGCTTTGTCGGACCGCTTTGCAACACACGATTGATGGCGGACGTTTTTCCGGCCCCGAGAAATCCCGTCAACACCACAAAAGGCGTTTTCTGCCGGCGAACTTCCGCGCCATCCGCGTCCATGCCGCAAAGCTAGCACGCTCAAAAGGTGTAGCGAATATAGGCAGTCGCCGCGACGGCACCCGGCCCCGGAAACCCCGTGATTTTCACGAACGTGCCTGTAAGTCCCACCGAAAAATGCCGGGTCAACGTGTGGTAGTCCACACCGAGTCCGCCGAGGAACAAAAACTGCGTCTGCCCTTGCACCTGCAATCGACTGGTCTCGAGCAAGTTGGTCGTCAAGTAGCCAACGCCGGCTCCGCCCGTTCCGAAAATCGAAACCTGTCGAATCGGAATCGCAATTTTCAACTCGGCACTGAGTTGATAAAGCTGCAACAGCTCACCCGATTGCGGCGCGGCGCCGAAATCCGATCGGTGCGTTGATCCCAGCGCATGAAGCTGAATTGCAGCCCATCGAAAAAAATCGTAGCCAAGGCGCGCGCCCGCCGCGACGCCAAAACCAAGCGGTTTGCGGGCCGAGCCGAGGAAAAACAACGTTCCCATTTCGGCATCGGCATAGAGACCGCGCGCGAACTTGTCCGTATCGGGAAAGGGCGCGGGTGGCTCTTCGGTAATCTGTGCCTGCGCCGAACCGGACGCACAAAGAACGAAGAGCAATACCCAGCTAGACAGGAGATATTTTATACGCAACACGATTAGGTGAATTCTGGATTAAGGCATCGCCGCCATGACGGGTGGCGCAAAGACCATCGGGGTGGGTCTGAACACATCGTCATCGCCTTGCGCCAGGACGCCGCGTTCATCACGCACCCTAACAAGAAATTCTAGTCTCATGCGCTGATCCCCGCGCAACGTCACCATTAGCTTCTGCAACTGCGGCAACACCAAATTTGCCGGGACTTTCTCGAGTCCCATGTTTGAGCGATCCGAATCATGATAGAGCACGACCTGGTAGGGGCCGGACCAGCGTCCCAGTGCGTCCAGATCGAGCAACGCCTCTTCAAAGTCGTCTTCGCGAATCGTCCCCGAGACCTGACCCCGCGCGGGTACCTTGATTGGCACAGTTTTAATAAGTGAGGGGACGTACATCTCTTCTTCAACCTGAATCATCATCATCATCGCCGCCATCTGTAAGGCCATTGCGACTGCAGCGGAATCGTAGGACGTAAACTGGTTTGCGCCATCGACGAGTACCGTGGCAACCCCCGGCTTGTCAGACAAATTCGTCACCGTGTAGTCGATCGAAATCGACACACGCTCGCGATCAATCCAGGGCACCTGATATCCGAGTTCTTTGCTCCTCGTCTGCAGCGATTCCCGCTCGTTTTGAGTGGGCGCTCGGTACTTGATGTTCACCGATTCGGTCGCGTTGTAGACGTCGTTTGTCCCGATCTCGATCGTCTTGTCTGGCTCGATATAGGTGGGCGTATTGATGTCACAAGCTGCCCCCGAACACACCATCACCATGGAAAAACAAAAATGCAGTTTTCTCATCACGCACCTCCCTTGAAAAAGAACGGAAACTTCTGCACCAGTGTTGGTGCTGTGGCCTTCGGAAAGACCCAACCCTTGATTTGGCGCTGCATGCAACTGTCGACATCCTTATCGCCCATCGTGTTGCTCGCCGTCCCGACGCGATCCACCTTGCCGTCTGATTTGATCAACCAGCGCAGCTCAAGTTTGCCAGCCAGATTTGGTTTGCGCTGCAATTCCTTCTCGTAGCAATATTTGAGAGCCGCCATGTGTGATCGTACCACGCGCATGATTTGGTCTTTCGTAAGACCACCATCGGAGTCGGTTGAGCCCGCATCCACGCCCACGCTGACTTCTTTTTCTTTGCCTGTGCCCAGCCCCACTCCCCGCCGACCCGTACCACGGCCCGGGCCGAGATCGAGGCTGCCCGAGCCCTGTATTCGCCCAAATCCCGTTCCGCCACCACCGAGGCCCGTGCCCTTGTTCCCAACGCCGCCGCCACCTTGACCCACGGCGAGTTCCGCGCCCGCCAAACCCGTGATGGCCTGGTCCATGTCATTCGAATTTGCGTCGAGTAGCTTGCCGAGGCCCGAGCCGCCAGCGGCGGTGCCAAGAATCGACAAGACACCCGTTTTGGCGACCTTGTCACGAAGGATGTCTTTGTCACCCTTCGGCATGACGGTGTCTTTCTTGTCGGCATCCTTCCGGCCCAACTTGCCTTCCTTGTCCTTCATCTTTTTGGACATGGCGGCCTCTTTTTCCTGCTTCTTTTTCTCGCCCTCTTTTTTCACCTGCTGCATCTTCGGCGTCTCAATCGCCGGTGCGAGGATTTCGGCCATGCGTTCTTCGGTGAACTTCGGCGGATCGTTCACGTCGATGTTTTTTGCGATGAAGTTCAGCCCAAGCGCAAATACCCCGAGCACGAGAGACGTAATCCCCATGATCCGGAACAGGATCGGCTCTTGCTGGCGCGTACTGGGGCTTCCGATCTTTTCTGGAGGCGGAACGAACGAGAGCTGCAACCGAAGCTGGCCTGCCGGGTCGACCGCGATGACCGCAGCCTCGCCTGCAAGCAGATCGATCGAACGGTTAATCTTGCTGGCAAAGAGCTTTTTCGGTGCCGGCTCCGCAAGGATTTCGGCCACGTCCTTGCGTCCAAGCGCGCGGGTTTCGACCCAGCCGGACATCCCGGGACTGAGCGTCAGCCTGAAACCACCCCGGATTGGCGCAAGGATGCGAAAGCGTTTCGAGTTGCCAGGCAACTGGGGCGCAACAAATGTAGCACGACCGGACGGACCAACCGTGACCGAGTCGGCAGGGCCGAGAAGTTTGTGGCCAAGCAAATGCCTTTGCCAGGCATAAACAGCCTGGAGCGGATTCTGACCTGATGTTGGTGAAGGCGCGTTCATCGTATCGGTTGTCCTAGAGACCCTTTTCGTCCGCAGTTGCCTTCAATTCCTTGATGAAGGAGCGTCGATGCTCGGCCGTGGAATCAAGCTCGACGCGGACACGATTCAGAAAATACAAAAGTTGGGGCGTCTTGAGTTTGCCCTCGAGATCGAGCGCGCCGAAGGAATAGGCGCGCACCTTGCTGCCATCTTCCATCTTGACCTGCGTTCCAACGGAGCTCTTTTTTGCGCTGGATGAATTCGTCTTCCGCTTGGCAGGCGCGGCGTCGTTTTCGGCAAATGCCGGCGGAATGGCAAGGATCCAGATCCAGAACATCGAGTATCCGAGCGCGAATTTCTTGATATGGCGATTCATTGCAACATCTTCAGGCGCAACGTGGCGTCCTCTTGCTTGGGATCATCGGACGACGCAACCTTTCGGAACAGGAGCAGCTTTTCACGGGCGCTTTTCTTGTCGTCTCGGTGATCCATGTAGAGAACACCCAAATCGTATAGCGCCGGTGGGTAATCTGGCTGTAGTTCCAAAGCTTTCTCGTAGTGTTGCACGGCAAGGGCCATCTTGCCGAGTCCACGAGAAGCGACGCCAAGCGCAACGTGGACATCCGGATCCGATGCCCGCAGGGCGACGGCCTTTTTCAGTTCTTCGAGAGCCTGTTCGTATGCACCACAATCGAGGTACACCACGGCTCGATTCAGAATGGCCTCGACGTAATTTGGATCGAGCTCAATCGCTTTCGAAAAATGGGCAAACGCTTCTTGATCGTTTTTGTCGTCGATCGACAGTAGCCCGAGGTTGTTCCAAACGTATCCCGCTTTTGGATCCAACTCGGCCGCGCGACGAAACGCGGTCTCGGCAAGTCCGCCCTTGCCTTGTTTGCGGTAGATCAACCCGAGTGCGTTGAATGCAACGGCATTGTTGCTGTTTTTCGCCAGAAGTCCGAGCACCTGGGTCAGGGCCTCGTCCATTCCGCCGGCTTCTCGCAGGGCAGACGCATACAACAGGCGGATCTCGTCATCGTTCGGATCCGCCTTTAACCAGGCAGCGAATCGCGCTTGCGCCGATTCGGGATCGCCGTTGCGCACGTATGCATTGGTAAGTCCGAGCAAGGACGATCGCGACGCAGGCTGGATCGAAAGTGCCTTGTCATACGCTTCAACCGAGTCAAGCCAGCGTCCTTGTCGAGAGGCAAGATAGCCGAGGTTGTGCCAGGCCTCGAACAGGTTTTTGTCCCGATCGACGGCCTTTTGGAAAAACTCGATTGCCTTTTCGTAATGCTTTGGGCCGCGCGCCATCGTCGCAAGCCCCTTCTCGAATAGTTGCTGTGCTTCCGGCACGACCGCAGGCACGTCTGCCGCCACGATCTTGCCGTCTTTCTGCTGCGGACCGGTGGCGCCACAGCCGAGGAACCCGCAGACAAGAAGTCCGGTACAGGCCTTCCGAATATCAATCACGACGGATCTCCTCGATGGGCATCAGGCGAAGCTCGGCTTCACCTTGCCGGGGGCCCATGCGAATCTCGACTTCGGGCGGAAAGGTGCCCGGATCCAGCTCGGCAAGAGCCTGACGCAAGCGTTTGGTGTATTCGTTGTACACGCCGATTTCAATTGCCTTCGAGTAGCCCATTCGATAGGCGTCCAGAGCCTTGTCCTCGATCACGATGACCGACTTGTCGAGTTCTTCTCGGTAAACAATCTGCTCGTCCTCGGAGAGTTGCTTCGGAACATCCGTGCCACGAATGGTCTGGGCAAAGGTCGCATAGCCACGACCGATCTGGTAGAGCGCCGCCGTTGCCCATTCGGGCACCTTGAATTCGACCACGTCGAGATAAATTTTCTTGGCGTCGTCGAGCAGATTCGCCTTGTTTTCGAGAGTCCGAGCGAGCTGTTTCGGTCCACCCGAAACGGTCACGCGTTCGTAGTCGCGAAACTTGATCTGACCCTGCAAGTAGCGTGCTTCGGCGGCGTATAGGGCCGCGATCTTGGATCCCTTTTGTTTCTTGTAGGCGCCGAGGGCTTGCTCAAGCGATTCATTGGCGCGGTTGTCGGAACGCAGGGCCATTTGAGCCCGTGCTTGCCGCACCATCGCTTCGATTGCGTGTTCATCGTTCGGATAGTTTTTTACGAATTCTCCAAAAACAACAACGGCCTGTTTATGATCCTTCTTTTCCTCCATCAGGATCCCGCGCTGGAAGGCCACATCGCGGGCGTCCGAGGATGCCCGATTGCGCTTTTCATACGCAGCATAGTGGGCTGCTGCCCTGTCGTATTGACCGAGGGACTGGCGAAGCAAGCCCGCGTTTTTCAGGGCAACCGACGAACGTTCGAATTTGGGATAGGAGTGGCTGATCTGCTCGTAGATATCGGCGGCACTCGCATAGTCCGCAACGCTTTCTTCCAGCTGGGCCGCCGTAAACAATGCCGCCGGGGCCTGCGCGGCGCCCGGGAAACGCTTGGCGATCTCTCGATAGGAATCCACCGCCGATTGCGGACGCCCGGCCTTCTCGAAGGCCGCCCCTGCGTTCAGCAAAGCGACGGGGGCGCTGGTGTGCTTCGGATACTCCTCTGCGACCAGATGAAAGCGCGTCGCCGCTTTCTCAAACTCTTTCTTCTCGACGAGTGCTTCGGCAGACTTGGTCATCGAACCGACAATGAGATTGTCCAGACGCGCTTGTTCGACCGGTGTCGCGAAGGCCTTGCTCTTTTTCAGACGACGCGCCCAGTGTTCGATGTTTTCGTAGTCGCTGGCTTCGGAGAACGAACGGAGGATGTGATCGCCGGCATCAGCCGCGAGTGGATTGTCCGGGTAACGCTCTAAGATGAGACCAAAGCGCTTTACCGCCTCGTCGTACTCGCCGTAGTCATAGAAGAACAGGCCGTTCTTGTAGATGACCGTGATGATGTCCTTGTCGTCAGGCAAGATCTCGGCGTAGAGATCGGCCGCCTCGGCGAATTTGCGATCGTCCTCGGTGACCTTGCGGTTCTTTTTGTCCGCAGAGGACTTTGGCGCCGGTGGTCGAAGACGCTCGAACGAGCCCATGGCCTGCAGGAGTGCATCCTTGTGGAACTTTCCCACCGGCTTGGTGCGCGCCACCGAAATGTAGGCGTCGCCAGCCTTGCGAAAGTCCTGCAGTTTGAAAAAGAGAATGTCGGCGCGGTAGTACGTTAGTTCGGCGGCATCGGGAGATCCCTCAAACTGCTCGAGATAGAATCCGTAGGCGTCGGCAGCCTGGGCAAACATCGCCTTGTCGACTGTCTTCGACTCTTTTTCATTGCGCTGTGCGTTCGCGTGCAGCACTTTCGCATGGGTGCGAATGAACTCGGCAGCGCGATCGCGAGCCGCCGCGACCGTCTTTGGGCGATCCTTGTTCGCCCTGGCCCAATCGCTCTTCGGGCCGTAATTAATCGCCAACTTCCGCATCTCGGCGGCCGCTCGATCGTGAGACTCAAGCGACTGGAAACTTTCGACCACGCGAATCTGGTACTCCGGCGCGTCCTTGCCCATCGGATCCAAATTCAACAAAAATAGGTACGCCTCGGCTGCGCGCTCGTAGCGGGTCTGATCAAATACCGTTTCGGCGAGGCGCTTCAAGACGCGGGTAGAATACGCCTTGCCACCGATCTGAACCATGAAGTCAAATGCATCACGGGCGCTCTTGGTGTCGTCTTCGGTAAAGAGCTCGACCAAATAGTCGAGTGCCTGATCTTGCAACTCCGCCGCCCGTTTGCGTTCTTCGGCACCACGGTCGCGGGCACGTTCGGTGAGATCGAGAACATCCTTGAACCGCTGCGCCGCCATGTCGCCGTTGCCCATTTTCCAGTAACACCAGGCGCTCTTGAATAAAGCCAACCCGTGCAACTGGGAGCTGGGAAACTTCGCCACGTTTTCGTACGCCTTCAACGCACCGACGTGATCCTGGCGTTCGTAAAAACGGTATTCGCCCAGCGCCATCCAAGCGTCCGCACGGAAACGAGAGGCCGGGTACTCCTTGAGAATCTTGTAAAAATATCGGACCGCCTCGTCACCCTTGTCCTGTTCGCGCAACGAAAATGCGTAAAGGTAGATGACCGTATCGATCTTGCGAAACCGGGGATATTCGTGAATCAACTGACGGTATACGTCCTGGGCCGGCGTCAGATCCACCTTGGGACGTTGACGCGGCACCTTCTTGCAAGCGCTGCGGTCCGTGTGACACAGTTCGACGGCAGCCTGGTAAGCGCCCATGGATTCCAAATAGCCTGCCTGCGCATCTTCCCAGATCAATTCGGCCAGCTTGAACAGGGCCTCCGCTGTTTCCGGACCCTTGCGGCTCGTGCGGAGGTAATCCTTCAACAACTGAATGCCTTCGCCGCGGATCTGTACGGCCTGCTTTTCCAGATACTGGATCAGCTTTTCGACATCCGGAGGCATTGGCAGAACCGTCGGTTCATTGGCAACCTCCTCGTCGTCGGATTCGCTCGATTCCCGGTCTGGCTCCGGTGCGGCTGTCATCGCCGCGGCATGGGTCGATCCTTCGGCCAACAGCACGAAGCCCACCGCAGCGAAGATATTGGCCGTCGTACGCATGGTCACTACCGGAAGTTCTCGTATTCGTCAGCCCACATCTCGCCCTCAAAGGGCCAGTAGATCTCGTCGTCTGAAATCGTACCTTCCACCGCCAGCTTGCGATAAACTTCGGGGGTCAAGGTGCCGCCAGTCAATTTGCCGATCTGGATCTCGAGCTTTTTCTTTTTCCCGACCACCGCATCGATATGCACCAGACGCGTTTCGCCCAGGATTGATCGCAGACGCTCGTCCACCTCCGTCACCGCAAGGCCCACCATGCGCCGGAGCTCTTCGATCATTTCCGCTCGCAAGGCGCTCATTTGTTTGCCGTATTCCCGGGACTCACGGGACTCGTTCACGTAAGGACCTGCTTCTTCCGGTGGGTACGCGATGAGAGAGGCCTGCAAGACGAGATCGGCCGCGCCTCGAAACTCGGAGCTGCCCGACTCGGCAAGCTCTGCAAGGCGGGCTGCATCTTCGAGCAGGACAACCGCTTCGTTCGAGGCAGGCTGCGGCATGGCATTCGAGGCGGTCTTGGCGCGCGCACCCAGATCACGCCACAACTTGATCGACGCCGCTGACTCCGCAATGTCGTCGTCGATGTCTGCGAGGGCCAGTACCAACTCGCCAAAGGTTTCGTCAAGCTTCAGAATTCGGAGCAGTTGACCCTCGGGATCCGACGAATCGGTTGCGACACCCTTCCGCAGCCGTTCGATAAGGCGCGCCTGCAATGCGGTGTCGGTGCGCGCTTGCTCGGCCAGCCTTTGCAGCGGTCCAAACTCGGTTTCAACTTGGGTCGCCTCCTTTCGGGCGCGGTCAAACGCGCAGGTTTTCACCGCCAGGTGCGCGCGCAAAATGGTGATCTCGGGCCGCAGGGGCGAATCCGGAAACAGCCGATCGAACTGGTCGGCAAAAGCGCGCGCCGCGACGAACTCGCCCTTTTGCATCATCGACCAGGACGCCTCGAACAGGGCGGAACCCAGACGTGGCGAATCGTCGGGGATGGAAAAGTAAAAGTAGTACGCTTCGTCATAGGCATCCCGCTCGTGCGCGAGTCGACCGAGCGCCAGTCGCGCGAGGTCCTTCAACTGGAAATAACGGCGATCGACGTTGAAGGTCACGCGATCTTGATCCTTCTGGTCGGCGATGCTGCAAAACGCGTCGCGTGCATCATCGAGTGCGCCCTGTTGAACCGACGCGAGCCCCTTGAAGTACTGGGCCGCGGGATACAGGCGCGATGTTTTACCGACCTGCGCCATCTCGGCCGCGGCCTCGTCAAAAACCTTGTTCCCGTAGGCCACACGGCCACGTAGATATGAAAACTCGAAGAAGCTATCTTCGGGCAGCTTGGTTGACGCGGCGACCGGTTCGAGCAAAGCGAGGATACGGCCAAAGCGATGCGTATCGAGCGCCAGATCCACGAGCACCCGAAACGCCGGAACGAAATACGGATTCTGGGTCCCACGGGCAAGGACGCGACCAAGGTAACGTTCGGATGCCCGGTAGGCGCGACCCGCAAAGAGCGCTCGGCCCAGCAAGAACTCGGCATTCTGGTAGGCGGGCGTGCTGGCGAAAGGCGCGAATCGGGGCGACTCCACCACCCCGAACAGAACCGTGGTCGCGGAACGCGCATCGCCGCGAATCAATCCCTGTTCCGCCTCGACGAGGAGTTCCTTTAGCCGTTCAGCCGTTGCCGACTCGGCCGGCAAACGTCCGGAGGCCTCTAATCCTCGCAAGTACCCGACTACCGGATCAAGGCTGGGTTCCGCAGTTGCGCCCACCGGGGACCCCGCAGCCTGAGCCTGCACCGCCACCAATATCCAAAACGCGCCCGGAAAGAGCGGAAAAAAGCGCACTGACAGAGCGTATCCCCCGATGGGTCAAATCGACAAGTCTTAGCCTCAGCTAAAATAAAAAAAGTCCGAATTGTTTCCTGGGGTTGCGCAACTCAAGTGGCGCACTTGGTAGGTTGGGAGGACCGGATATTTTTGTTGCGGTGAATGAAAGGCTTGAAGATCGGATGTAAACGATTGCAGAAACATCGGTACACGTTTACACAGAAATATGTCTCGGAAACAGGTCGCACGAACCGCCATTACCATTCGAGAGGTCGCGCGGGAGGCGGGCGTCTCCACCGCCACCGTGTCCCGGGTGCTTTCCGGCCACGATGATGTGGTCAGCGAAGGGCTGGCCGAACGGGTCCGTGCGGTCGCAAATCGGCTTCGCTATCAGCCCAACCGAGCGGCCCGGAGCCTCCGGGCTCAAAAAAACAACCTTGTGGGCGTCGTTCTCCCTGGCCCCCTCGATTCATTCTTTTCGGGCGTTTTAGAAGGCATCGACCGTTGGTTGCAGGACCATGACCACGCGCTCGTCCTCGCCCATTCGCAGGACAACCCGGCGCGACACCGCATTTGCATTGAGCGCTTCGTCGCACAGGGGGCAAGTGGCATCATCGTCGCGACACCGAGCACACTCTCACACCTCCCCGCGGGGTTTCCGCTTGCAACCATCGATTGCGAGCGTTCACCGGAAGAGGGTGACACGATTGGCGTGAACGACTTCGACGGCGCGCAACTGGGAATTGCCCACCTCTTGAAACTGGGACACCGTCGCATCGGACTTGTCGCGGGACCCGCCGGAATTCCGACCACCAGTCAGCGGCTTCAAGGATGCCTCGCTGCGCTAAAAAAAGCCGGCCTTCCGCTGCGTGAACACTTGCTTGTACACGCGCCCCTTTCCCACGAGGGTGGTTTCCACGCGGCCACCCGTCTTGCGGAACAACCGAAGGCCGAGCGTCCCACCGCCGTCTTTGTGATGCATGACAAGTTGATGCAGGGTGTGTTGCGTTTACTTCGCGACCGTCACATCGAGATCCCTCGCGACCTCGCGCTGGTCGGGTTTGGCGACTCGCCCTGGATGGCCGAGCACGCGCCTCGATTGACGGTCATCGCGCAACCGAGTCGCGAATTGGGACGGATGGCAGCGCAGTCGATTCTCCTGCGCATCGAAACGCCAAGCCGCCCGTCGAACCACCTTCTATTGGACGCCGAACTTGTGATTCGGGAATCGTGTGGGGCGATGGCCCCCGGGCCGTTGTCCATCGAGAGCAGCATTTATCACTCGGCGGTGGTGTTGCCGGGGACAAAAACCAAGTCAGAGTAGCGAGGTAGACATGAATGCCTCTGAATCCTCGCCCCGCACCCAGACCGTACTTGGGGTTTCGGTCCATCCGTTGTCCCGCACGGCCGCAATCGAACGGATTATGCAGGCCCTCGCCGAGCCGCCAGGCAATTCTGGCGGTTGCCGATTTGTGGTCACCCCGAATCTCGATCACGCGCGGCTGCTTCGCGACCACCGGGGTTTACAGTCGGCGTACGCGCAAGCGTGGCTCGTGGTTGCGGACGGCATGCCGCTCGTTTGGGCCGCAAAACTGATGGGGCAGCCTCTGCCGGAACGGATCGCAGGAAGCGATCTGGTGCCGGGATTGTTGGCACAAGCCTCGCCGGCTCAACCGCTGCGGTATTTCCTGCTCGGGGCCCCACCCGGCGTCGCCGAACAGGCGGCGCTGCAAAACCAATCGAGATACCCCCGAGCCATTTGTGTTGGTACGCTCGCGCCTGAATTGGGATTCGAGAACGACGAAGCGCAATGCGATTCCATCGTGAAAACGATCAACGCCGCAGAACCCGCGCTCTTGATCATCGGACTCGGCGCACCGAAACAGGAACTGTGGATCGCCCAACATCACCACAAACTTTCGGCCAATGTGGCGATCTGCGCGGGTGCAACCATTGAATTCATGGCCGGGAAAACCAGCCGGGCACCGCAGTGGATGCAAAACGCGGGGCTCGAATGGGTTCACCGAATGTCGCTGCAACCGAAACGGCTGATGGCCCGGTACGCCCGCGATGCGGCCGCCCTCCCTGGCCTTGTCTGGCAAGACTGGCGGCGCAAAAAGCGCGCAAAACCCTGAGCGTCAGTTCGATAGGGGCAACAGTTCAACGCGACGGAACTCGACCTCGGAACCTTCGGCCTGCAAGGCGATCTTGCCCTGTGTTGCGGTTGCGCCAAAGCCTTCGTTGACGAGAACGCCGTTGACCCACACCTTCAAGGTATCACCCCGAACGTCGACTGCCATGGTGTTCCACTCGCCAAGTGGTTTCTCGGAGCCGTCGGTGAGGTTGTGAATGCGGCGGGCATCTCCCTCGCTGCCACCCCATCGTTCATCGCCTTTGCGGGGACGGCGTGTTTCCATGTCGTTGACGCGGATGTCTTCTTGGATGCACCAGAAATCACCGGCATCACCGCTCTGCATCTGCACCTCGATCGATTTGGGAAACATCCCGTAGAGCGCCCGCGGAGTCGACGCATGAACCAGCACACCGCAGTTACCGGGCGTGCCCGAAAAGCGATATTCGACCTCAAGCCGGTAGTCGCGATACGAGCGCTCGGACACGAGATGCCCCCTCGGATCACCGAGGCTGACCAAGTTGCCGTCGCGCACGATGAAACTCGCGGGCAGCGTCGGATCCTCGTCCTTTTTCGGAACGTCCGCCTGCCAGCCGGTCAAATCTGTGCCGTTAAAAAGCGCGACCTTTTCGCTCGGCGAGAACACTCCCGTACGGGTGGTATCCTCGGCTGGTGGTGGGGCCTGTGTTTCGGCAACCGGGGTGTGTTTGCAGGCGGCCGAAGCCAGGGGAACCGCCGCCAGCACCAGACAAAGCCATCGTGGATTCATTGGCGGAATCTTACACAGATGGCCCAGCAAAACCGAATGCGAAGTGCAGTTCCTCACAAACGCGCGGTTGTGGAGCTAAACGGGATCGAACCGTTGACCTCCCGCATGCCATGCGGGCGCTCTCCCAGCTGAGCTATAGCCCCAATTCAGTTTTCACACCGTTCCCGACCCAATTCCGAACCCACCCATTCCGAGCTGCGTTCTATAGAGCATCCCGGCCCAGAATGCAACGACCGGCTCAGGCCATAACCCGGGACATCGCATCCCGGAGCTCCTCGGGGGTAAACGGCTTTGCGAGAATGATATGTTCGGGGTCCACATCCTTGGTCGCATCGGCCCCGTAGCCCGAAACGTACAGAATCCGGGGCAAAGGCCATCGCGCCGCGATTTCCTTGATGAGCGCCGGACCAAACATCTCCGGCATGATGAGGTCGCAAATGATGAGTTCGATGTCGGCCGCGTTGCGGGCAAACACATCAAGCGCCACCGAAGGCCGCTCAGCCAGAAAAACCCGGTGGCCCTCGCGTTCAAGCAATCGACCCACCACGGCCGCCACGGCCGCCTGATCTTCAACCACCAAAATGCCAAAGGTTCGACCCACGGCGACCGGTACGTTGATGGGGCTTCGGGGCGTCGGGGAAAACAGGCGCCGAGACGCCGGAAATCGCAATACGAATCGTGTGCCACCTTCCTTCGGTGTTTCCACGGCGATCGTGCCCCCCTGCTGCTCGACCGTTCCGAGAACCATCGCAAGCCCAAGCCCGCTGCCTTCCCCGTCGGACTTGGTGGTAAAAAACGGTTCGAAAAGATGCGCGCGGGTGATCTCATCAATCCCGTTGCCGTTATCCATGACGAGCAATTCGATGACTGACTTTCCCCCCTGGTTGATAGCCCGAGTCGTCAACACCACTCGTCCGCCGCGGGGCATCGCGTCGCGCGCATTGATGAGCAGGTTGATGAGTGCCTGCCCCGTCAATTGCTCATCCAGATCGACACGGGGTAAATCTGCGGCGAGGTCTTGCCGAATCGAGATGTGCTCACCCAGCACCCGGCCCACCATCAAAACCGTATTGCGGATGATGTCATTGAGCTCGACTGATTTCGGCCGCAAAGTCGATTGCTGTCCAAACGCAAGCAGGCGCCCGGTGAGGGTTCGGGCGGATTCGATTGCGTTCTTGATCTCGTTCAACGCATCGGGATCGCTATTGTCCAGAAGTTCGATGCTGCTACGCACCACGGTCATAAGGTTGTTGAAATCGTGGGCGATTCCACCTGCAAGACGCCCGATGGCCTCCATTTTCTCGGCCTGCGCCAGCCTCTGTTGCATGCGCGTGTAGTCGGTTGCGTCCAGCATCGTGCCGCGCAAGGCGAACACATCCCCCGTGCCATCGTGCTCCGTCGCGCACTTGATGCGGACGTATCGATACGACTGCGGTGAATGTAAAATGCGCGCGCCCAGCTCGGCACTGCTGCCTGTCCGCAGTACTTGCTCGAACACTTCGGCCATGCGGACTTGATCCTCGGAGTGGATCCGTTCGATCCAGTCCGAACGGGAAAGCGGCGCGTCGCCCACAATCCCCAAGATCTTGCGAAACTCGCCGGAACCGAACAGCGTCCCGGTCGCTACATCCAACCGCCAGCTACCCAGATGTGCGAAAGACTGCGCCTCGGACAACAAACGGTTCGTTTCCGCGAGCACCTCGCGAGACTGTCGCGAATCGGTCTGGTCGAGAACTGTTCCCACAATGCGGCGCAACTTGCCCGCATCGTCGAAAAGCATGGCGCCTCCCATCGTTGCGTGGCGAATGGAACCGTCGGGCCTTTGCACGCGGAAATCGACCTGAGGCGAAAGGCCCGAAGCGACACCTTGCTTTGACACGGCTTGGACGCGCGCGCGATCGTCGGGGTGAATGGCGGCGAAAAAAGCGTCCACGCTCGCGCTGTAATTTGCCGGGTCGTGACCGAGAATTCGAAAGAGCTGATCGGACCAAAACACGGTGTTCCGTTCAATGTCCCAAACCCAACTTCCCATTTGCACGATGCGCTCAGCCTCGCGCAGCAACTCTTCTCGCTCGGAGATCGACACCATCAACGACGCGTGTGTCTCGGTTGCTGTGCCGGAATCGAAGCGCGCGGCATCGCGCTGCAAATCCGCCACGCGCTGGCGCAAGATCGCAACTTCGTTTTGCAGCGATTCTATTTCGGATGCTTCGGGCATTCGGGGGTTTGATGTCGGCGCTGTGCGGAAGCGGCATCATGGCACGGCAAGGCCCGTCGGGAAAAGCACCCATACCGTCCAACGGGGCTACCTATCCACTACCGTTTGCGTTAGGCGGCCTGCGTCACCCCGGCGGGATGACGCCGAACGACTAGCAGAAGCGATGAGAGCACCGTGAGACAACCGACTCCGGTAAAAACCATCGGATATCCGCCCGTTTCGGCGATGTATCCGAGGCCGAAAACGCAAATCGCACCCAGGTGATTTGCCGTGTTGATGCGCGAGATCGCAAGTGCCCGATTCGAAGGCTGCACCGTCGACATGCACATCGCCATCATCGCCGGGTAAAACGCGCCATGGGTCAGTCCGAACGCGAGACCAAGTGGTTCAAGGCCGATGGAGCCAAGCGCATTGAGTGCAATCAACACGAGGCCGTATCCGGCCAGCGTCACGAGCGCGACCTTTCGGTGTCCCAATCGATCCAGTAAACGTCCTGAAAGAATCCGTACCACAAGCGCCGTGACGGTAAAACCAACAAGCAAACCACTGACGCGCTGGAACCCCCTTTGCAGCGCGAACGGCTGGTGAAACGTAAAAAGCGTGACCGAGATGAGCCCCATGACAAACCAAAGCACGAAGTAGTGCGGCGCGATCAAGGTTCCGAGTGGCGGCAAGGGCTTGTCCGTGGCTGACGGCGCGGAGTTGGTATCCCCGTCTGTTGGCAACCGTACTGCGATTGCGAACGCCACGACACCGAACGTTGCCCCTATCATCCACACCCAGGTCGGCCCGATAATGGGCAACATGAACTCCGAGAACGCCGGTCCGATCGCGTTCGTGGAAAGGAGCGCGGCCGCGAAAAATCCGATGGCCTGGGCCAACCGACCGGGCGGCGCGAGATTCGCAGCCATGGCGCTACCGGCCGTGAACACGCAGGCCCAGCCCGCGCCTTGAAAAAATCGCCCGGCACCTGCCAGGATGCCCACCTCGTCGACCCAGATAAACAACGAACCGCCAAACGCCATGACGAGGGTCCCAAGGGCCAACACGCGACGGTGCGACCAGCGCGAAAGGAGATGGCGCAAGGGCCGCATCAACAGGATATTGGCGACGCCATGCATTGTCATCACGGCACCGATCTGGCGCGGACCAGCGTGCAACGTGGTCGTAAAGTGTTTGGGCAGTATCAAAAAGATCGACGTGCACATGCCGAACGCGAGATGCACCAGCATCAGCCGTCGAAACGCCGAACCAAACAAAGCCGGGGGCGGGTTCGAGCCCTGAGGGGGGGGATTATTCGGCACGCAGAAGACCGCGTTTCAAGGCAACGGCGACCGCTTCTGTGCGACGCTTGACGCCCAGTTTGAGCAGAATGTTGCTGACGTGTATGCGGACCGTGCCCTCTCCGATGGTCAATAGATCGGCTATTTCGCGGTTGCTGCGGCCTCTGAAAACGTGATCGAGGACCTCAATTTCCCGCGGGGTCAGGGTAGAGCGCGCGGGCCGATCGTCCACCGCGACGACTTTCTGCAGGAAGTACCGTTGCCCGGCATGGATCGTTCGAATGGCCGAGATCAGGACGTCGCCGTTGACATCCTTTTTCACGTATCCAAGCGCGCCGGCCGCGATGGCTCTACCAACGTCCTCTTCACTTTCGTAATTCGATACGACCAGGATATGCGCCCGTGGATCCACGCCACAGATGGCGGCGGTCGTTTCAACGCCATCCATTTCGGGCAGGCGTAAATCCATCAGAACGACATCGGGCTTGTGTTTGGCATATTGCACGGTGGCTTCGCGACCACTTTCCGCAGTGCCGACGATTTCCATGTCCTTTTGATCGCCAATCAGAGTCGACAGCGCGAGGCGGGCCAAAAAATGGTCCTCGACGGTGAGAATGCGAATGGCTTTGGGAGGCGTCATGGGGGTCAAGCTTGGCGCCGAGATAATAACACGAAGCTGCGCCGACCCGCTGCGCTGGTCAGCGATCCGGCACGAGAGTTGCATTCTAAATCGACATGCGCCCATCGATAACACGTACGATCGCGATGTTCTCCCTGATCCTCCCACCAGGCCTCGGCTGTGCGAGCAATCCCAATCGAGTTGATCCGGAAGAAATGGGTGCGCAAGCCCATCGAGAAGAGGCGCGCAAAGAACAGGCCGAGGCAAACGCGGACCAGGCGTCCTTTGATCCTGCGGCGGCCCAGCCAAGTCCTTTTCGCGACCGAGGCGGCGCAGGGGATTCGGTATCCGGAGTCCCTCTATACAACCCAACCGAGGGCTATCTGCGCAAATCCGACTGGCATCGACAGCACGCGCGCGCGCACCAGATTGCCGCCGAAAAATTGGAGCGCTTCGAGGCCTCGGCCTGCGAAGGCATCCCCGCGAAGGAGCGCACAGCTTGTCCGCTGCTCATCCGTGTCACAAAAATTGAAGACATCCCTGACGGCGTCCGCGTGACGTTTATGGATGGCACCGATCCAACCCCTATCGTCAAGAACATGCAGTGCCAACAGGCCTATGCCAAGACACACGGGTTCGCTGAAGAAAGCGACGCCTGCCCGCTCTATATGGTTGGCCTAGATATCCGCCAGACGAAAAATCAAACAGCAATCGAACTGACCGCGAATTTGCCTTCGACGGTCGAGACGGTGCGACGGAATATTCGGACCCAGGCCATCTTCGCCAAGCCCTGATGCGTGGATTGAGCGCTACCGGTTGCGGGACGGAGCGATAACGTCCCAGGTTCTGGGCACATCGGGCATTGGAATCTTGCGGACGAGATCCCGAACAAACGCAGAAAGCGCCCAGAGATCTTTCGACGAAAGCGTTTCGTAGGGTCCCATTGGTGACCCATCAAGCCCGGCCAGGAGCGTGAGGTAGATGTCCTCTGGATCCTGGCCGCGGAGGAATTGACCCTTTGTGAAATCGCGGACGCGCACCGGGCGCGCTGCCCCACCGCCTGCGTAGAGCACAGACGCAGGGCCATCGCCGTCTCCGCCGGTGCCATGGCAGGTGTTGCAACGCAAGAGCACGAACAATCGACGGCCCTCTTCCACGAGCTCTTCGGTCTGAACCGGCGCCCGAGGAACGACGAAGACCTTCTCAATTTTTTCCTGGGCGAATCGGGGCGAAAACGACTTGATTCGAGATACGATTGCCCATCGATCGCGTTCGGAAAGGTGGTGCCAGGGGAACATCTCGGTTCCGTGCATCCCGCGCGAAATGGTGACGAAGAGATCCGTGTCCGTTGGCAACGTTCCCGACGGGGTCGAGCGCACCTTGAACACGCCCGCACTCAAGTCGGTGGGTTTGAAATCGAGATGGGAAGCACCGAGACCCTTGCCGTCACCGCTTTCACCGTGGCAGATGGCACAGTTTTTGTTGAAAAGCGCAGCCCCGCGCTTGCGCAACGCTGCGGTATTGCGAGGAGCCCGTCCGCGCGGTTGGGCGTCTGACGGCGGCCCGGCCATCCAAACCAGATCGATGGGTTTTGGCGGCGCCGCTGTGCCGGCATTGGGAGCGGGGGCTTCCACAAGAAGCAACTGTATCCAACCGAGGGTCAGTGCGGAGATAACGTACATGGGTGCGAAGCGTTGCAACTCCGGTGCCTATTTACAGCCGTTCAAATGCGCATGAATTGCGCCCGCGACATCCGACCTGTGGTAGGTACGCCGGGTGGCTTCGGCCATGGCGACGTGACCTTTTTCGAGAGTCTGAAGATCTACGTAGGGTTCACCGACGCTTCCGGCGCACGGCTGAAGGCGTTTGCGCCCACGGCCCGACCCGAGATTGGGCCAATCATCGACGATTTCTATCGGGCGATCGAAGAACATCCCGAGGCGCACGCCGTCATCAAGGGCGGTGAAGCACAAATCGCCCGGCTCAAGAACACCTTGACCCGCTGGCTTGAGGAGTTGCTCGACGGGCCCCACGACGAAGCGTATTGCGAACGCCGTTCGCGCATCGGACGCATGCACGTTCAGGTCGGGCTTCCCCAACAGTTCATGTTTACAGCCATGAATCGCATCCGCGTTCGACTGCTCGACGTTGCGATGAATGCGGCGATTGAAGCGCGCGGAGAGACCTGTGCGGCACTCAATCAGATCCTGGACCTTGATTTGGCCATCATGCTCCACACCTACCGCGAAGATCTGATGGCACGCGGACTCGCCATCGAGCGCCTCGCCACCATCGGACAGATGGCAACCGGGGTCGGCCAGGAACTGCGCAACCCGCTCGGTGTTATCGAATCCTCCATGTTCTTGCTGCGAAAACACCTCGGTCCGGCAGCCGACGAGGAAAACGTTCGTCGACACATCGATCGCATCGATGCAGGGCTGACGCGTTCGAACAAAACAATCGGCGACCTGCTCAACCTCGTGCAGATTCGCACGCCGCGAAAATTTCCCGTCACGCTCACCGAACTCATCGAACACGGTATCACGAGCGCCCAGTTGAAAAGTTCCATTGCCATCCGATCGACCGTCCCGGAAGGCCTCAAGTTTGACCTCGATTTCGGACAAATGGTTCAGGTGTTTGGCCATTTGCTTAAAAACGCACAACAAGCCATGCACGGACTGCAGAGCGCTGCCGTCGCAATTGATTGCACGATCCAAGACGGCCGTCTTTTAATTCGTGTTACGGATACGGGACCGGGCGTCGCGGCTGAAATTCGACAGCGCATCTTTGAACCGCTCTATTCAACTGGCGCCCAGAGCGCGGGACTCGGTCTTGCCCTCTGCCGCAAAATCGTTGCGGCCCACGGCGGAACGCTTGAATTGATGCCTGAACAGGGCGGCGCGGTTTTCCTCATCACGATCTGAATCGATCGTCAGCGGGTAGCCGGCGCCATTTGCGCAGTATGAGCAGCCATCTCGGGAACGGCTGCAAAATCTGCGCAGTTATTGGAAGCATGCGACGCGAGAAAGTATCTCCCTGCCCCCGGGGGATTGGCACGGGACATGCTTTGTCAGAAAGACCGTACGCCATGAACTTCTTGCGATTTCTTTTGATTGGCAACCTTGTCGGCATGCTCTTTGGTTCCGCGTGTGGACACAGTGCGACACCAGGCCTGGGTCCCATCGATGGCCCTTCGTCCGTGGCATCGGATGGCGGTATCCCCGAGGGTCTACCGGTGGCTGACACCGCGCCGACGGTTGTATTGCATTCGTTGCCTGGATTGAGTCCGCGCTCGGAAACCCAACCATGCGTGACGGCCGATGTGCTTCCCGAGAAGATAAGCGCCACGGGTTGTTATACCGACCTGATCGGAAAGACGGTGTCGGCGGATCTCGTGCCGTACGACGTCATGTCTCCGCTTTGGACCGATGGCGCCATCAAGATGCGCTACCTGTCCGTCCCACCCGGAAAATTCGTCACCTTCGATGCGGCCGGTGCGTGGGAGTTCCCGGTTGGCTCGGTCTTGTTGAAGGAATTCCGATTGCGCATGAACGCAGGGGATCCCACGAGCGACACGTTGGTGGAAACTCGGGTCATGTTGAAGCGCGAGCAGGGATGGCTGTTTGGTGGATACAAGTGGAATCCACTCGGCACAGACGCCGAACTTGTCAAACAAACGCATTTTGTTCCCTTCGCGCTGCAGACGCCAACGCCGTCGGCACCTTTGCAGTACGGTTATCCCGCCGAACGAGAATGCAACACCTGCCATACCTCGACCATCGTCAACGCCTTCGGTCCGTCCACCATTCAACTTGCGGGAATCGTTTCGTACGACGGAAAGCCCAAGGATCAGATCGATGCACTCGCCGAGATCGGATTGTTTGTCGGAGCAAGGCCGCAGGCGCCCGAGCGGCCACTGGTCGATCCGCTTGACACCAGCAAGCCGCTTGAAGCGCGGGCGCGTTCCTGGTTGCACGCCAACTGCTCTCACTGTCATCAACCGGGCGGATGGTCGTCACCCGGCATGACGATGGACCTGCGTTTCACAACCGATCTCGGCAAGGCCGAAATTTGCAACGTCGAGACGCAATACATTGTTCAGATCCCGCGCATCAAGGCCGGCGATGCCAGGGGCTCGGCTATTTGGCGACGCATCACCAGTCCCAACATCGATCGCATGCCACCCATCGGGACGTCGACGGTGGACCCTGCGGTTGAAGTCGTCCGTCAATGGATCGATGGCATCACGGCCTGCCCGCCGCGGGTCAACCGCGATCCCTACGCGCTTTCACCCTAGACCCAGGACAGACAGAGCTGCGCAATTTTTGCAGGTAATCTCGACAAAAACGCATACTATGCACTGTAGGTAACCAAGAACCCGGCCTTTAGGTTGGCCCGAATTTCGCATAGGGAAGGACGAACCCCATGGCAAACACAGCGCATCGCACAAAAATCCTGGTAGTCGACGACGAGGCAAATGCCAGAAACGCCCTTGCAGAACTCTTGAAAGAGGAGGGTCACAACGTCGAAACGGCGGCGGACGGCTTCAAGGCCCTCGGCAAATTCGAGGAGTTTGGCCCAGACCTCATCTTGACCGATCTGAAGATGCCGGGGATGGATGGCCTCGAGCTCATGAAGCGAATTCAGGAGCATCAAGCGGACGTGATTGTGATCGTCATGACGGCCTTCGGGGCAGTCGAGACCGCGGTCTCAGCCATGCGCAACGGCGCGGCCGATTACTTGACCAAGCCCATCAACATGAACGAGCTCACGCTGGTCTTGAACCGCGAGCTTGAGCATCAGCGGTTGCGCCGTGAGGCCGGCCAAATGCGTGCGCGGCTCAAGGAACGGTATTCGTTCTCGAACATCATCGGAAACTCGCCAGCGATGCAGGCAATCTTCAAGACGGTCGCGCAGGTGGCCAGCTCGCGTGCCAGCGTCTTGCTCACCGGCGACTCGGGTACCGGCAAGGAGCTCATCGCAGCCGCTTTGCACGAACGCAGCCCGCGTGCCGGTGGGCCGTTTGTAAAGCTTCATTGCGCCGCGCTGGCCGAAACGCTTCTTGAAAGCGAACTGTTTGGACACGAACGTGGTTCGTTTACGGGTTCCTTGAATCGACGCGATGGCCGCTTCACCCAGTCCAACAAGGGAACGTTGTTCCTCGATGAAATCGGTGAAATTTCGCCTGCGGTTCAAGTCAAGCTGCTGCGTTTTCTACAAGAACACGAGTTCGAGCGCGTGGGTGGCAACGAAACCATTCGGGTCGACGTGCGGATCATCGCAGCAACCAACCGCGATCTGAAGGCCGCGGTGGCGGCGGGTCGCTTCCGTGAAGATTTGTATTACAGGCTCAATGTCATCAATATCGAGATGCCACGCCTGAGTGCACGCGTTTCTGATATTCCGCTTTTGGCGACCCACTTTCTGAGCAAATACGCAGCCGAAAACGAGCGGGTCGGCGAGAATGCCATCCAGGGGTTCACCGACGATGCGCTCGATCGATTGGTCCAATATGGCTGGCCAGGAAACGTCCGCGAGCTAGAGAACACGATCGAGCGCGCCGTGGTTTTATGCAACAACCGGCGCGTCGATGTAACAGAATTGCCCGAGTATCTTCGACCGCGCGGTGACCGTGGCATCCAGATCCCCGGATCCACCCTGAGCGAAATTGAGAATTACGCCATCCGCAAGACGCTTGAATCAACCGGCGGATCGACCAGCAGGGCTGCGGATCTTCTGGGCATCAGCGTCCGAAAGGTGCAGTACAAACTACACGAGCTCGAATCCGCACCCAAAAGCGGCGCGCCAGCGCTCGCAGAACACCAATAACGAGCGAAAGGAGTCACGATGCGCTACGCCCTGCAATATGCGGCCTTCGGCGCATTGGCTGGCCTTGTTGCACCGACGGGGTTGCTTTTCTACGGCATTGTCCGGGGCGGACTGCCGGATCCGCTCCTCATCTTTTTGGTGATGGTTTCGGGTGGGGTTGTATTTCTGGGTAGCGCAGGATGGATGATTGGATTACGTGAAGACGCGCTCGCCGAACGCAACGCCAATCTGCATCTGCTGTCGATCCAGTTACAGGAACAAAGCTCGACGGACGCCCTGACCGGCATCGCCAACCGTCGATCCTTCGATTGGCAGTTGGCGCGCGAAGTGGCGCGTGCTGCGCGTTACCGCATTCCGCTGGCGCTGGTAATGATCGACCTCGATCATTTCAAAGTTCTCAACGACACCCATGGACACCCCGTCGGAGATCAAGTGTTGCGCGCGATTGCCCATATACTCGACCTGGGAAAGCGTACAGGGGATTTCGTTTGCCGATACGGAGGCGAGGAATTCGTGGCACTTTTGCCTCACGCAGGCGTGCCCGACGCACAGGCCTGGTCGGAACGGGTTCGCGAAATGCTTGAAAGGACCGCGATCGACACCACCGCCGGACCGTTGCAGGTGACCGCGTCGTTCGGAGTCGCCGAACTCGAACGGGACGGGACAGACCCGGACGAGCTGACGAGCGCCGCCGACGGTGCGCTTTACGAGGCCAAGCGAAAAGGCCGCAATCAGGTTTTTGCCCGATTGCGAACGTCGGGGATCATCGCAACGGCAACGTAAATACGAAGCGTGTGTTACCCGGACGCGAGGTGAATGAAATGTCGCCTCCGTGATCGGTCACAATGCGGTGAACGAGAGAAAGACCGAGACCCGTACCTTCCGCCTTCGTGGTGAAAAAGGCGTCGAATACCTGAGCGTCGTCCTGAATTCCCTGACCGGTATCGCCAACCTCGACAGTCAAGGCGTCGGCCGTGCAATAGGCCTTGATCAAAAGGCTTCCGCCACCGGGCATCGCCTCGACCGCGTTGCGCACAAGATTGAGAATCACCTGGCGCAAGCGTTCGCTGTCGGCTGGAACAGTCGGCAAGTTGGGTTCGAGTACCATCGTAATCGAAACACTGGCACCTTCTGCTTCGGGCCGAATCAGTTCGATGACGCCGCGGCAAAGTTCATCGACGCAGGTCGGTCGCAGATCGAGCTGACGGGGCCTCGCAAACGCGAGAAACTCGTTGACGAGACGTTCAAGGCGTTGAATCTCGGATTGAATCACGTGAATCACCGGATTCAGCGTCGACCGATCCACCGCTTGCTTGTCGAGCCTCTTTTCCAACAGGGTCAATTGCAAGTGCGCCGCATTCAGTGGATTGCGGATTTCGTGGGCGAGGCCGGTAGCCAGGGTTCCAACGGCTGCCAACCTTTCGGCACGCAAGGTGCGTCGCAACATGGCCTGCTCCTCGGTCACGTCGATCCCGATCGCGTAGGTTGCAGGATAGTCGGGGCCCCGATGAAGCTCTGCGCGTCCCCAGCGCACAAGCAAGTCGGTGTCTCCTTCCGTGTTTCGGTTGGTTCCGCGCGCCCTTGGCAAGCGCACCGGGCCCTCCGCTATCAAATCCTGACCGGGTTGTCCCAACATTTGTTCGCGTGAAAAACCCGTGGCCTCTTCGAGGCGACGGTTCCACAACACAATTCTTGAGTGGTCATCAAGCGCCATCACGAAAGCCGGAACCGCTTCGACGATCTCGCGGTACCGACGTTCTGAACGTTCAAGCTCGATACGCAACCGTTCCTGTTCCAGCAAAAGGCGAGCTTGTTCCACCGCACGGACCACGGTGTCGATAAGCGCTTGCGGCGAAAACGGCTTGAGAATGTAGGCGAACGCGCCCTCGGATACGGCGGCCGCGGCTGTCTCTACCGTGGCATCGCTTGTGACGAGAATGGCCCGCGTGCAAGGTGACAACGTGTGCAGTTCGCGCACGAAACGACCGCCGCTGCCGTCGGACAGGCGCAAGTCAAAAAGTGCGACGGCGACATCGCCTTGCAGGACACGCGAAAGGGCCGCAGAAGAATTCGTAACCCGCTCCGCTTGTAAGGAAGCGGCCTCGACCAGCTCGACCAGATTCTCGGCGAGAGCGGGATCGTCCTCGATGACCAGGACTTTTTCGCGTTCGTTCAACACATCAGTGTCTGTCCAGCAGGGCGCGATTGTCCATCCGAAAACGGCGGACTTATCCGTTCTGTCCACGAATGACGTACACGGGTCGATCCGACCCCTCGATCACCCGCTGGGCCACCGATCCCATCACGGCACGACCCAGGCCAGAACGACCGTGAGACGCGAGACAAATTGCATCTGCCCCCACTCGACTGGCCGCTTGCATAATGGTGCTCGGGACGTAACCACCATCGATGACATGAAGCACCGTGGTGATGCCTTTATGTTCGGAGTCTTTCGGAATGAGGGCCTTCAAGCGATCAAGCAAAGCTGCCTCGACCGGGGTTCCAACAATCGCACCACGTGAATCCTGGTAGGCAGCGACCGACATGGGCAGATGACGATCGTGAACATAGACGAGATGTACCTTTCCGCCTTTCTCTACCATCCCGTAGGCATGCGCCACGGCCCCATTGCCGAGGGAGGAAAGATCGGTTGCGGCAACAACGGCTTGGATTCGCGGAATAGTATCACGGGCTACGGGCTCCGCATCCGCACCCGGTATACACAACACAGGCACCTCGGCGGCGTGAAGCGCGGGTTGCATGGTCGAACCCAGCCACAGTCGTTTGAGTCCACGGCGCTGGTGCGTTCCAATCACCAAGAGATCCGCATGTTTTTCGGCTGCAACGGAGGCCAGCCGTTGGCCAATGTCACCCCAGTTGGCCAAAACCTCGATGGCAGTCTGACCCTGTCCCGGAATCGCGCCGACAAAATCCTCCAGCTCGCGTTTCAGCACCGCCACCGTTTCCGGATCAGACGACAACAGATCACCCGAACCGGCAACGCCGAGGCGGGTAAACTGCTCCGGCGGCCAGTAGAAATGCACGAAGGTCACGTCACACGGTACCTGCGCACGCAGTTGTCGCACCCACTGCACCGCGCGGGCTGCGGCGGGTGTTCTGTCGATGCCAATCAGCAAACGAAGCGGATGCTCCCCTTTTGCCCACCCTGACAATCCGGCATCGCCGGTGGTTCGCGCCACCAGAACCGGCCGATCGGCTTCCAACACGATGCGCTCGGCGGTGCTGCCAAGGAAGAACCGTGGCACGGCTTTGCGGCCGTGCGTCCCCAACACGACCAAACGTGCTTCGCTTTCCCGACCAACTTTTTCTATCACGCCGGCAACGGAGCCCCTCTCGACGCGAACCTCAACCGACAAACCCGTGTTGCGCAATCGAGTGGCCTCCTCTTGCAAGCGATTCTCCGCTCGCATCGACAAGGTCTTTTCAATCTCTTCTACGTCCACCAAGAAGTCTGGCGAAGAGATGACGGTCGGTTCGACAGCAAACACGAGCACCAGGGCATCACCGAGGCGCCTGGCAAGCGCTGCGCCGAGTTCCACGGCATGTTGTCCCGGTGTCGAAAAATCGGTGGCGACAAGAATCTTCATGCCACAGGGTAGAGCAGGACTCGTGCCAAAGCTCGCCAACCGCTAGGTAACCGTTCAAGGGCAAGCGCAGGAGGAAATCACGAACCTCCTGCGCATCCTGCGGTGTTCCGCGAAAATCATGCGGATATTGGCCAACGTCCGCCCCCAAAAACCGAACTACAAGGGGCGAACGCCGGACCGTGGTGGGGAAGACGGAGGCCGGAAGGCAAACGGCTCAGGTGGATCGGAAAACGATACACCGGGGGCCAGATCGGCCACCCAGAGCCCCTCCATGGGATCCGGGATGCGGGTTCGCACGAGGTACGCAACCTGATTCTCCGGATGGAGGCCACATCCGTCGCACGGCTGTCCGACGGAAAAATCCAAAACGCCAGCCGAGATCAGGCGCTCGGAGCCTCGGTCCAGATCGTACTCGACCAAGCTTCCCGTGCGATCCTGTGAGGACAGATTGACGAGCGCGAGCAATCGACCTCCGCGCAGTTCGTACGAAGAAATACCGGTGGCGAGGTGTCGCGCCGCTCCAATTGGAGTGCCGAGCCTCAGCGTGTACAGGTGTGTCGAGCCCGTTCCGGATTCACCGACAAACACCAGATGGCGGCCACTTGCACCTTCGGCAATCGAGTAGTTCAAGTATCTCGATAGCAATTCATCGTTGACCGGCTCGTGAGCCTCCGAAAAATCCGCGTTGGCAATCCGGAGGCGCGGTGAAAATTTCGATTGTTGGAGTGAAGCCGGTGCGCCGTATACGACCTGTTTTTGATCCGAGGTGAAAAGCGGGCTCGATATCAAAAGCGGAATTCGGATCACCTTTCCCGTGCCGTTGACCAGCATGGTTTGATCGGAATAGTGAAAATATGCGGCCGCACGATCATCGCGAAGCGTGACCTCGAAAAAACTTTCCGAAGGGCCCAACTCTGCAACGGGAAACACGTTACCGGTATCCAGTTGCACCCGCATGAATTGGGTGTGAGTCGGAAGGAACTGGGCACATAGTGCTGCCGATACGGCGTCGAGCAGCACGAAAAAACCACAGGATCCCGGGGCAGCAGCGACCACGGCGTTCATTCTCGAATCGGCGCCTACCGACACAAGACCGTTCGACTCATGAACCAACAGCACGTGGCCAAAACGATCGACCGCGAATGCCCGAACGTCTGCGGCGATCGGAATCGGAACGGAATCGAGGGCATCGGACTGGAACAATTCCATTTCAGCGTCCGCCCGAAAATAGACACGGTCGTTCTCCCAAACTTGAACAAGCGAAGCCGCGCCGAACTTGCGCGTGCGACCCCCGGCGTCACCCAGTACCAACGCATCTTCGAACTGCAGTACGTATCGCGTGGCCGTCACGTGAAGCGATTGAAACCGCGGGTGCATCGAGATCCATTGTGTTTCATCCTGACCCGGATCGAGGATGCCAAGCGTTTCCGTGTCGAGTTCCGATCGGCCATCCGAACTGCGTTCTCCCAACAGAACGAACAGGCGACCGAAGGCAAAGGATATTCTCGTCAGCGATCGATCCGTAAGCAGCGGCGACAGGCCGGCCCCCGGGCGATGTAGATGCAGATTCAGCCAACTTCCCTTACGATCGACGACTGCCGATTCGCTGGCCAGGGCAAAGAGTGGCCCCTTTTTATCGACCGCATAAAGCGGAACACGAACCAGTGCACGCGACGCCAGGATTTGTTGACCTTCCGGCTCGCGAGCATCGGGCAGACAGCCGACGAGCAGTGCGAGAAATCCGACGAGCAGCCCACCAACAACGCCCGACATGCACCCTTACCTACTTGTTGCGGACGAGGTTTCCGTCGGGACCGACGTGCAGACCACATTCCTTGCTATCGGGATCTTCCCACCACCATCGCCCCGAGCGCGGATGTTCCCCCGCAGCCACGGCGCGGGTGCAAGGCGCGCACCCGATGGACGGGTATCCCTGATTGTGCAACGGATGCATCGGCACACGATGTTCCTTTGCATAGGCGCGAACATCTGTATCGGTCCACGAAATGAGTGGGTTCAACTTGGCCATGCCGCCGTGGTTGCCGTCCACCTCGACCTCGTGGATATCTACCCGTGTTACGGATTGCTCGCGCCGCAAGCCCGTCACCCAGGCATCGAGCGTCGACAGCGCGCGTCCTAGCGGTTCGACTTTCCGGATGTTGCAGCACTCGTGGCGATTGTCGAGTGACTCCATAAAACTGTAGGTGCCCTTGGCGCGCTCCAGCGTTTCCACCGCCGAACGTTCCGGGAAGTACCATTCGATGCTCGTCCGATAGCGATCGCGAAGGCTGTCGGCCGTCAGATAGGTTTCCTCGTGCAAACGGCCGGTATCGAGGGCAAATATCCGCGCACCGGGATCAATGGAAACCGCCATCGCGATCACCACCGCGTCTTCGATGGACATGCTGCTGGCGATGGCAATGCGACCCGAATAGGTTTTGAGACCCCATTCGAGCACGGCCTCTGGCGATGCGCCGCGCAGGCGTTTTTGAGCTTCTTCGATCTGTTGGCGGTTCTTGTTTTCAGGCATCCAGAATTTCCAGCCGCGGGGTTATACCATCGCCGTCGCGCCCGCGCCGTGATAGCTTTCGGGCGCGAATTCGGGACACAAAACGCATGAAAGTTCATCTGCAATACGGCAAGACCGGGCTCGACCTGGAACTCCCTGGACGCAACATCCGCGTCATCGAACCCACGTTCGTGCCAGGCTTGCCTGACGAACATGCCGCATTCGTCGCGGCCCTGCGCAATCCCATCGGCAGGGGATCACTCGCAGCATCCATTCGCTCGACCGAACGCGTTGCGGTCGTGATCCCGGACGGCACCCGCGCCTTGCCCAGCTCGCGCCTTCTGCCCTGGCTCTTCGGCGAGATCTCGCACGTTCCCGTCGAGAACATTGTCATCATCAACGGAACGGGCACCCATCGAGCCAACACGCGCGACGAGCTTGTCGGCATGGTGGGCGAAGACATCGTCTCGCGCTACCGTATTGTGAATCACGATGCGCACGATCCGGCGACCTTGCTTCTGGCCGGCACGGTCGCAGGCCGCCCTGTCTTCTTCAATCGCGACTACGTGCAAGCAGACCGGCGCATCGTCCTCGGATTCATCGAGCCGCATTTCATGGCAGGATTTTCGGGTGGACCGAAGGGCGTCTTTCCCGCGGTCGCCGACATCGACACCATCTTGCACTACCACCGAGCCGCGGTAATCGGTGATCCGCGTAGCACATGGGGTGTGCTTGAAAACAATCCCACCGCAGCACACGTGCGCGAGTTTGCCTCTGTTCTGCCCATTGATTTTCTGGTCAACGTCACCCTGAATCGAAAACACCAGATCACCCGCTTCTTTTGCGGCGACGTACTCCTCGCTCACGCCGAGGGCTGCACCTTCGCGAAAGCCACTGCGATGGTTCCGTGCGATGAACCGTTTCAAATCGTTTTGACCAGCAACTCCGGATTCCCGCTGGATCAAAATCTCTATCAAAGCGTCAAGGGCATGTCGGCGGCGGCCCAGATCGTGGCGAAGGACGGACTGATTCTGTGCGCGGCCCGATGCAACGACGGGTTTCCAGAGCATGGCAACTTCCGCAAGTTGCTGTTCGATCACCCCGACATGGCCTCCATCCTGAGGACCATCAACCAGCAGGGATTCTCGATGTTCGATCAGTGGCAAGCGCAAATATTGGCGCTCGTCGCCACGCGAGCGCGGGTGGGTGTGTATTCGGAATTGCCCGACATTGACCTGCAACGCGCACACCTGATTCCCGTCAAGGACATCGCGGCGCAAGTTCGTGCCGAGTTAAAGTCCATCGGCGATGATGCGGCCATCGCCGTTTTGCCCGAAGGGCCACAAACCATCCCCTACTTGAGGACGTTGCTGTGATAAAAGCGCGAAACCGTATTGCGAATATGTCGGGTTACACGCCGGGCGAGCAGCCAAAACGCGGCGAGAGGGTCATCAAGCTCAACACCAATGAAAACCCTTATCCGCCGAGCCCGCGGGTACTCGACGTTTTCCGCAACCTCGATGCAGACGATCTACTGCGCTATCCGGATCCGGTTGCCAATGCCTTCCGCGATGCAGCGGCAGCGCTCTATGGCGTTGCCCGCGAGCAAATCATTGCCGGCAATGGCAGCGACGACATCCTCAATATCGTCCTACGGACCTATCTGAATCCCGGCGACGTGTTGGCCTACCCCGATCCGACGTATTCGCTTTATCCCGTGCTTGCGGGGCTGCAAGATGCGAAGGTCGCTCCGGTTGCGTGGGAGACAGGATGGACGTTGCCAGTCGAGGCATTGCTCGCAAGCGGCGCCCAGGTGATTTTCGTTGCGCATCCGAACGCACCGTCGGGTACACCGGTCGCGCTCGAAGCCCTCGATGTGTTGGCCTCACGGTTCGACGGCCTGCTCCTCATCGACGAGGCCTATGCGGAGTTCGCGGAACACAACGCACTGCCACTCCTTTCGACTCACAACAACGTACTCATCTCGCGGACCCTTTCCAAATCGTATTCACTGGCTGGACTGCGCTTTGGATACGGCATTGGCCACACGTCGATCATTGACGAACTCATGAAGGTCAAGGACAGCTACAACTGCGACATGCCGTCCATTGCGGCTGCGACGGCTGCTCTTACCGATCAGACCTACGCACGCACCGTCTGGGCACAGGTGAGGGCCGAACGGGAACAGCTGATTCCCGCCCTTCGAGGGCGTGGCTGGGACGTGATCCCAAGTCAAGCGAATTTTGTTTTTGCGCGGCCTCCGACGGGAGATGGCGCCGCACTCTATGCGAAACTCAAAAGCAAAGGCGTGTTGGTTCGTTTCTTCAACGTACCTGGGCTGACTGATCGCATTCGCATCACGGTTGGTACGCCCGAACAGATGCGCGCGCTCTTGTCTGCTATCGACGGTTAGCGCCTAAAGGACGCGCAGAACAAACCAAACCATCCCGGCGATCCCGATTCCCGCAGACACGACCCCGAGGCCCCATCGCTCGAATCGCCCTGGATTGCGCGTTGCAGCCCACATAATCAACGGCAAAGCCACACTCACCACAGCAAGCTGCCCAAGTTCAACACCCAGATTGAAGGCCAGGAGCGATCGCAAAAGACCCGTCCTCGGCAACCCGATCTCTCGTATTGCGCTTGCAAAGCCAAAGCCGTGGACGAGGCCAAATAGAAAGGTCAAAAGCCAACGACCGCGGATCGGGCGCGGAACGAGATTCTCGAAACCGACGTACGCCACCGACAACCCGATCGCCGGTTCGACCCAGTCGATTGGTATATCGGTCACGGTAAGGGCAGCGACCGCCAGTGTGATGGAGTGGGCGACCGTGAACGCGGTGACGAGATGAACGGCAGACACCATTGCCTGTCGTCGTGTCGCGGCCTCTGCCGCCACCGGGTGCGGCGCCGAACGCCGAGTTCGCTTTATAAGGGCCGTGCCAAGAATGAGGGCCACGAGAAAGGCCAGGTGATCGTACCCGAGAAAGATGTGCTCGATGCCGAGCACGAGGTATTGCAACGTCTGTTTCCAGAGATCGGGCGCGCCGGAAACGGACAGCGGCGCGCCACCCATACGAAACAGATGGGTGGCGGTCGGCGAATCCCCGATGCTCACCCGTGCAAAACCCGTGTGCAAGGGATCCAGATCAAAAAAGAGCTCGTAGTACAATTCCAGGAAACTTTCCCGAGAGCCGCAATCGAAACGCAGCGGGAGCAAGATTCGAGGTTCGTCACCGGTCGGGTCGTGTAGAGGCGGCAGTGCCGACGCCGTACAAGGCCCATTTGGCGCAACAACCCGCAGCCGGGTCAGCACGTAGCGGGAGACCGCCTCGCGGGCCCTCATCACCTCTTGCAATCCGGCGTCCGCCGAAAGGCCCAGGGGATCGAGAAGATCCAGAACGCGGATGCGCAACGACCACTGCACAGCGCCATCCGAGACCGAAATTTCGGAGATCGTCGAGGTTCTCGTATGACCCGTGGCAAGCGGCGCGCTCACCAGGAAAACACCCAGAAACACCCAAAAAACGGCCAGTACCAGGCCTCCGCGACCGGCGCGCGAGCCGGGATACGGGTGTGATCGGAAAACCTGCACGTCCCGGTGTATACCAGGATGGTTTCATGGCTCGCGCTCCAAAAAAGACCCCGACCGCTGGCAAAGCCAGGGCCACACAGGCTTCGCGCTCTGCAGACGGAAAACGCGCTGCGGCGAAGGCGGACAGGGAGGCGTCAACCGACGACGAGGACTTGCAAGATGATCCCCCGGATGAAGCGTCACAGCCGGTCGTTGCTGAACTTGTCAGCCCGAACGACTGGGAAAAAGAGTCACTCGAATCGACCTTCGACGACGCCGATCTGCTCGACGAGCCAGACCCGTTGCTCGAAGCCACCCACGCGCTCTACACACCGGCTGACCGACCGGCACCGCTGGCACCGCGCCGAGATCCGATTGCCCAGTTCGTTGCCGAAGCGCGACGGTATCCCCGCCTCTCTGAAGAGCAAGAGCGACAGTTGATTGCGGCCGTGCGAGACAGTGACAACAAGGACGCTGCACGCAAGCTGGTCGTGCACAACCTTCGGCTGGTGGTGACCATCGCGTATCAATATCGCCGCGCTTGGACCAGCATGTTGGATCTTTTCCAGGAAGGTTCGATTGGCCTCATTGAGGCGGTGAGTCGATGGGATCCGTCGCTCGGTACTCGATTTGGCAGCTATGCCGCCTACTGGATCCGCGCATACGTATTGCGATTTCTCATGCGGAACGCGCGCCTGATCCACGTGGGCAACACCCGGGCGGGTCGAAAACTGTTCTTTCGACTCAACAAGGAAAAGGCACTGCTGGCGGCGGCTGGATTTGACGTTACGCCGAAATTGCTCGCCGCAAAACTGGACGTGGCAGAGAAGGACATCGAAGAAGTCTCGAGCCTGCTTGCGGGCCGCGAGATTTCGCTTGCGCCGCGCCCCGACGAAGAAGGCGGCGATCTGGAAGAACGGCTATCGGCCCCCAACGCAACCTCGCCCGAGGATGACGCCGCTCGCAATCTACTTTCACGCTCGATCCGACAACAGATGGAAAGGTTCGCGGAAACGCTGACCGATCCACGGGAACAGGCCGTCTGGTCGTTGCATCTGGCGAGTGACGACGACCCCCTGTCGCTTTCCGTGCTTGGCGAGCGGTTTGGGGTGTCCAAACAACGCATGGGCCAACTGGCCGATCGGCTGAAAACACGGTTTCGCGAACAGATCGTCGCCGCCATGGGCGCCGATTTCGAGATGATGTGGCGGCCCGAGGCAAACGAATGACGGTTGTGCGCTCGTCCATCATCGCCGTCGCAAAAGACTCGGTGCACATCTCCGTCACCCGGTCTGCGCCCTCTCCCTAAACCTTCAGATCAGACAGCAACGCCTGCCGTTGCGGTTCACTGAATATGGCCTGCACCTGAACTTCGGGATGATCGGAACCCATCGCCAGCGGCGTCGCGTCCCCCAGCTTGAACTTGAGATATTGCACACTCGATAGTTTCTCGTCGCCTATCTGTGCGGGATCATAGGTCGGACGCACCATGCGGCCGTCATCGGTACGCACGAACAGGTGCCGTGGCAGGTCGTACCACGCTCGCAACAGCCGATCGCGTTCGCCCTCGTCCTCTATCTCGATCAACAACACGCAGCCAAGCTCGCCGTCGTCACCCAGGATCGCGTTGTAGGCCGCCATTTCCTCTTCGATATGCGCCTCGCGCACGATCCGTTCGACGCGCATCATTTCTTGAATCTGATACCAAACCGTGTCGGTGTTCTCAAACAGGAAGGTGAATGCCTTTCCGACGTGAATGCGCCGGGGCTCCTTGGCAGCCATGATCGCCCGTCGTCGTTCGTCTCGAATGTCACCATAGGTGGCAAAATCCAGCAATTCCGACCGCTGTACTTTTCGCATGGCCTACTCCTTTTTCGTTTTGGAATCTGCGGGAAAGGCATCGCCGCGATAGGCACGCGCCAAAAGTGACATCGGATGCAACGGCTTCTGCCCTGCGTGTTGCTCAAACTGAATCGCCGCCAGGGGACAATCGGTTACCCAGGTGGCATTCGAGGCCTGTTGCATACCGTCAAAGGCTTTTTTTCCAATGCGTGCGGAAGCCTCGAACGATTCCGTCTTCATGGCGTACGTGCCATCGTGGCCACAGCACTCCATCACGTTGCCGATTTCGCCAACGCCGGTTTTGCGAATCAGATCGCGCGAACGAAACCCAACGGCCTGTGTGCGCAGGTGGCACGGAGCGTGATACGCAACCTTCTCGGGATGGCTCTTGAAGTCGGTGTTGAATCGCGGCTCTTGCCGCAGGGACCACAGGTATTCCCCCGGATCCTGGACTGCCTTTGACAGGGCAACCGCCCGTTCGCGATCTTCCTTTGCCACCAATTCCGGATACTCACGTCGCAACATCATGGAACAGGTCGGGTTGATTGCCACCACCTTCGCGCCGGCTTCCACAAAGGGCATCAGGCGATCCAGGTTGATCTTGGCCCGCTTTTGCAGCGTTTCCAGATCGCCACTTTCCCAGGCCGGCATGCCACAGCATTGCAGGCCTTTTTCGCAACGAATGTCGACCTTGTTCTTTTCAAAGACCTCGACCGTATCCTGACCGATCTGGGGTTCGTTGTGCTGCACGTAACACGTTTGAAACAACACCACCTCACCACCCGGGGCGTCTTTGATGAGGCCACGACCGCCCGCCCAGTTTTCAAACGTATCGGTCGCAAAATCGGGCAACTGCTTGTCGCGATGGATTCCAAGCGTCTTTTCCATGAACCATCGATGCGCCGTCACGCGGTTCATCACGTTGGCCAAGCCGAGGCTCGCACGGGCCGCGAGTCCTGCCATGTCGGGATCGCCAAGAATCTTGTCGCGCGCGGAGATACCCTTTTTCTTCGCTGCTATCGCTCTATAGCGGTGAACGAGTTTTGGAAAATCCAGTTTGAACTCGTGGCCATCGCGCGGCGTGTAAGGGCACTGCACCTCGCACAGCTTGCACTGGAAACACTGTTGCATGACCTCCTGGGTTTCCTCGGCGGTCAGCTTCTCCACATGGCCATCGTGTCGATTATCGATGAAATCAAAGAGGCTCGGAAAGGAGTCGCAGTATTTGAAGCACATGCGGCAGCCATGGCACACCTCGAAGACGCGCCCGAGCTCGCCCTTCAAAGCGCCTTCGTCCCAGTACTTTTCTTCGCCCGGATCGTAGCTGAGTCCGTCGGTGGGCTTGTAGGAGGTGTTGGTGGCCATGAAAAAACTCCCAAAAAAAGGGGCCCGGTGAATCGACACCGAGCCCGTCTTTCTACCTCGAACCGGGTGGGTTACTTGATTCCGTCAAGCAGCTTCTGGAATCGACCGGCATGGGCCTTTTCAGCCTTGGCCAAAGTCTCGAACCAATCGGCGATTTCGGCGAACCCTTCTTCGCGAGCCGACTTGGCCATCGAGGGGTACATGTCCGTGTACTCATGGGTTTCGCCGGCCACCGCGGCGGCAAGATTCTTCAGGGTGTCGCCGATCGGCAAACCGGTGGCAGGGTCGCCCACCTGTTTGATGTAGTCGAGATGTCCGTGCGCGTGCCCGGTTTCTCCCTCGGCTGTTTCGCGGAAGTTGCCCGCGATTTCCGGATAACCTTCGACGTCGGCAACCTTTGCGAAATACAGGTACCGGCGATTCGCCTGCGACTCGCCCGCGAATGCGCCCTTCAGATTGTCGATCGTCTTCGAACCGTTGAGATTTGCCATGCGTTCCTCCGGTCGCGCAGCTTGCCGCACGGAACCAAAGCGCGCAACCTTTGCGCGGCAAATGTATCAAGGGATCGCCTCTAACCCTTGCGAACCGCGGCAAGGTCGGCCTGGAGATCTTCTATCTCGATGTCGAGGGTCAGATCCGCGTATGCCTTTTCCGGCAAGCCCAAAGCCAGGGCCAGATCCTTGACATACTCGTCCTCGGAAAGGTCGAGCTCCTGGTCGGCTTCGTGAACCGCCACGACGAGTTCAAGCAGCTTGCGCTTGGTCGCGTCCGAGTCGTTCTTGAAAACAGAAACCGTAGCACGAAGATCGAAGGCATCGGGATCGAACTCTTCGACGCGCTTTTCCAGCGCATCGGGCAATTCATCCTCACCGAGCACATCACTCAGGAGGTCGAGCACGGCCTCCCGCTCGTAGCCGTCCAAGTTTTCGTCGGCGTACGCCGCGCCCAGCAAGAGGTCCGCCACTTGTTCGATTCTGTCTTTCATGGGCAAGACATTAGGCCATCTGCGGCCGGAACCGCAACCGTCGCCTACAGGGCAAATTCGATCCGTTGACCCGGGCGTCACGGGGTCGACCCAGAGGTCGCCAGAACAGCCCGTTGGCCTGGCATCCCCATCCGAAAAACAGAAGGAGAACGACCTCGTTCGCCGAGGGGGTGCTGACACTCTGCGTCGTGACGCCGGAACCGTTCCGAAAGTCGCACCGCTGTCCCACGCGCATTCCCGGGAGCACATGTAGGTTCACACAATTTTTCGCGCTCGCACCCAAGGCCGTTTACCCTGAGACCCAATGTTCGGAATTCGATCTTGCGGGTTGGGGTGTTTTTCGTTTCTCGCCGGACTTTCAGCGTGCACACATAGTCGTGCTACGATTCCCGATGATGCGGTCGAAAAGCGCGTTTTTGTCGACCGCCACGTCGAAGCGCCAAGGCAAGCGATCCCGAACGATATCCCGGCTCCGGCGTTGGTTGGCGGCGATGGATTGCGATCGCTTTGCGATGCGCTCCAGGACGAATCCCAAATGACCTTCGACGGCAACGACGTGGAAATCGCCCAAGCGCGCGAAGCCCATCGCTCAAACCGTGCGCAGGCTGCAACCGCCCGTTATCAGATTGACGTCCCGTCGGTCGGCTTCTTCTTCAATGGCTACGACATCGACGACGAACGGCTCGCCCTTCGGGGAGCCCGCTTTCTCGTTGACGAAAGCGCCGAAATCTACACGTCGAGCGGCGACGAAACCGTTGCCTTTGCAATCGGGGCCGCCGCTGCCGATCGCGTGTTGAAGTTGCACGAAGACCACACCCTCGTCTTGCGCCTCGTGTTCCGCCCGGTTTTCTCCGAAGTTCGCAAGGGTCTGTGTACCCGCATGGGCGGCGGCATCGTGCGCCAAAGCGCCGAAGTCCTCGCAGCTTACCTCGTCGGGGGACAGGGCGTGACGTTGGCGCGCTTTGAAACCGAAGCCTTCGCGCAAGTCATGGCGCAAACGCAGCCGGTGGCTAACCCCACCGTATCGATTGCCGACGTACTCCGTGCCGATGGTGCAGCCCTCGCCGACGGCGTGGTCCATGCTGCCCGGGCCCTCGGGACGGTAGTCCAACCGTGTTACGATGAAGCGCTGAAGGCGCGCCCTGGCTTGCGCGGCAAGATCGTGGTGGAGGTCGAGGTTGGCAAGGATGCGACGCTACGGAATCCCCGGATGCAACTCAGCTCGGTCGGCGACGATCGGCTCACGGAATGCACCGCCAGCAAATTGGCCGGCAGTCGGGTGGCGGGCGCGCCGACGGCCAATCTCTTTATTTCGGTGACCTTTGGACCCGGCGCGGCGCCATCGGGCCGCTGAGCCGCACGTTCGCCCCACGCACGAGCACGCTATTTGTGTTGCAACTTTCCTTGCAACCGAATGTCACGTGAAGACGCTCCGACCATCACGTTGTAGAGGCCCGGACGCGCCACAAAATCGTCCTTTTGCTCGTCGAAGTACGACAGTGCACGGGTATTCAGTTTGAAGGCGACACGCTGCTTCTCACCCGGTTGCAAAAAGATTTTCTCGAAGCCGCGCAACTCCTTGAGCGGGCGTTTCACCGCAGGACGTGCCTCTCCGACGTACAACTGCACCACCTCGGCACCTGCGCGTTGACCCACGTTTTCAAGTTCAAGCACAACGGCGTAGCTCGCATCCGTACCACTGCCCGACGCCTCAATCTTGAGATCGCGGTAAACGAACTCCGTGTAGGAAAGCCCATGTCCAAAGGCAAAGCTGACGGGCAGTTTCCTCGTATCGTAATGACGGTAACCGACAAAGACCCCTTCGGAATAGGGAGCGGCACCCCGGAACTCCGGATAGGTCTTGAACGCTGGCGAGTGCTTCCACGCCTCCAGAAACGTAAATGGCAAACGTCCCGATGGGTTTCGTTTCCCCGTCAGAATCTCGGCAATGGCCGTTCCACCTTCCTGACCGGGGTACCACGCCTCGATAAGACCGGCAACCCTGGGTGCCCAGCTTGAGGTCAGGATTGGCGAGCCCGTTTGCAACACGACAATTGTCCGCTTGTTGACCGCAGCAACTTTCTGAATTAACGAAACCTGATCGGGTTCAAGTTGCAGGCCGTGATCTTCCGATTCGCGTTCGGTGTAAGCCGACCATCCCACAAACAGGACGGCAGCATCCGCCTCTTTCGCGGCGGCAACGGCATCTTCGGGATCGGGCTTGCCGTATCCCCACAACAACTGAAGGCTGGCCGTCCCCTTGCCCTCGTAGTGATCGATGCGGAAGGCGTAGGCGCGCGCTTCCAGGTCGAACTCAAGCGCGGAACGCTCGAGATCGCCGCCCTGCCAACCATCAATCGCGAGCTTGTCGTCGAGATACATCCGGTATCCGTTGTTCGCGTTGCCAAGGAAGCGGTAACGTCCGGCCTTCTTCGGCGTCAGCGTTCCGGTCAAACGCGAAGAGAAGTTGTCGATCGGAATGCCCTTCCCGGGCGAGTCGTTCGACCAGTGCAGATCAGGCGACGCCACCCTTGTCGTGATAGCGGGCTTGCCCTCGAGTTTTTCGTTGGCGAAGTATTCCGCCTTGAGGCCCGCCACCACCTTGCCGGCCTGCACGTGCGTGAACACGTCGACGGGCATGTCCTCGACATCGGCGGGCGTGCTGAACCCGACGGCGTATCGAATCTCCACATCGCGACCCAACATTTCAGTCAACGCATCGATGGGTTTCGTCACACGAAACGCGCGCACCGACCCGCTGCCTCCACCACCCGCGCGTGCGTAGATGGCGCCCGGTCCAATCACGGCAACTTTGCGAACCCCTTCGAGGGGCAAAGCTTTCTTTTCGTTCTTCAACAAGACGATCGACGCCCGCGCCACATCCAGCGCCACGGCACGGGCCTCGGGCGTGTCAATCGCCTTCGGATCTTCCTTGGGCTGCGCATCAAACGCTCCGGTCCGGAACATCACGGAAAGGATGCGACGAACTTTTTCGTCCAGCATCGTTTCGGTAACCTGACCACATTCGAGTTGCCGGGTGAGTTTGTCTTCGCCTGTGAAGGCACCGTCCGGCATTTCGAGATCCAGGCCTGCCTTGATGGGACCGAGCGTCTCTTGCACGGCGTCCCAGTCGGACATCACGATGCCCTGAAAGCCCCAGCGCTTTTTCAACACCTGATCGAGGAGATAGGGATTGGCGGTTGAAAACAGGCCGTTGACCTGATTGTACGCAGCCATCACGGCATGAACGCCCCCTTCCTTGACGGCGGCTTCAAACGCCGGAAAGTAGATTTCGTGCAGGGTGCGCTTGTCGACGATGACGTTGATGCTGCGACGCTTGTATTCCTGATTGTTGCACGCGAAGTGTTTCACGGTCGCGATCACGCCATTGTCCTGAGCGCCTCGAATGTAAGGCACGACAATGCGTGAAGCGAGATGGGGATCTTCCCCGAAGCACTCGAAGTTGCGACCGTTCTGAGGAACGCGGCTGATGTTCACGCAGGGCGCCAGCAATACATTGCGCCCCTTGCCTTTCGCCTCGCGCGCCAATATCGCGCCCATTCGTCGCACAACCTCGGTGTCCCAGGTCGCAGCGATGGCGATCCCAACCGGAAAAGCGGTTGCCTTCGCGCCCCACCGTATGCCGTTTGGGCCATCGGTCATCGTCAACTCGGGAATACCCAGCCTGGGCACCGCGCGCGATTCAAATCCCTTGCCGGAGATGAGGGTGATTTTCTCGGACAACGTCATACGTTTGAGCAAATCGGCCACCCGTATCTCGGCGGTGAGCGACGGGTTCCGATAAGGCTCCGTCGGCACCTTGGCCCCGGCCGCATCAAGCCGCGCGGCCTTGACGCCCAACGCCGCACCTGCGGCTGCGGCCAACAGAACCAACCTGCGTACACAGAGCTTCATTGCCTCCTCTTAACGCAGCGAGCACGCGCTGGGCAAGCCTCGTGAGGCCCACGGCTGCCGCTCAAGCCCAGGGTGGCGTCACGCCGATGGTTTTTTCTTTTGGCGAACCGGGATTCCTCGTGACTCTAATCGGGACAGGGACAGGATGAGAACCATGAAATTCAAGCCGCTGCGACAGGTTGGAACTCTGCTCCTCTTCGGGGCCCTACTGGCCATGGGTTGCGGGGAAGGCGGCGGGGAAAGCGGCGGCACCGGCGGCGCAAACGATGCCTCGGGCGGCACCGGCGGTTCCAGCACCGCAGATGGCGGCAACAATGGCACTCCCAGCACGGGTGGCACTCCCAACACGGGCGGCACTCCCAACACGGGCGGCACTCCCAGCACGGGTGGCACTCCCAGCACGGGTGGCACTCCCAACTCGGGCGGCACTCCCAACACGGGCGGCGCTCCCAACACGGGCGGCGCCGGTAACAGTGCAGGCGAGCCTGCCGAGATCGCCGGGATCGTCGAGGCACACAACATCGAACGCCGCATGAACAACCTCCCCGATCTCGTCTGGGATCCGGCACTTGCGCAGGTGGCGCAAACCTGGGCCGCCAAATGCGTCGACGCAAAAGCACCCTCGGGACTCATCGACCACAACACGGGATTGCCGAGCAACGTGGGTTACCCCGGAGGCTCGGTGGGCGAGAACATCTATGGTTCAACGGCCAACGCAAGCGGCGTCGGCGCCGTCAGCAGCTGGATTGCTGAGAAGGTCGACTACAACTACGCCACCAACACCTGCGCTGCCAACAAGGTATGCGGCCACTACACCCAGGTCGTTTGGCGCAACACAAAAAAAGTCGGGTGCGTGTTGTACGATTGCGCGAATCTGAAATTTCGCAAAACGGTCATTTGCAACTACAGCCCAGCCGGCAATTTCAACAATCAGAAGCCGTATTAGATCTGACGCCGCCGACGACGGCGCATCGCGTTTAGAGCCGATTCCGCATTCACCTCCGTCTCCTTTTGCAGACAGTTTGTTGTGGCGTCAGCGACACACTGCTGTCGGCTTTCCGTTGCACGGTAGACCCGGGCGCAGGCGTTTGCGGAATAGTTTCAACAGGTTGCCCAATTCGTCACAAACCGGCGGTATTGGAACAGCAATTGCTTAATACAATAATTCATTAGGGGAGGAGCGCATGCAAATCACAGGTGGAACACAATTGAAGGCATCCGTACCTCCGCCAGCAAGAATCCTTCTGTCCGCCTCCGGGGTACGTGAAGCGATTGTGGATCCGGAAGATCTGCGCGGCGTGGTTGGATTCCAGAACGACATCAACACGTTACTCGGGTTGCTCGACGAACCCCGATCGGCCTGGTCCTCCGAGTGGTCAGACTCGACCCGACCCTGGTTCCCCCATAAAGAGAAAAACGCCTGACTTGGTTCGCACGGCCCCGGCCGTGTGATACTGCTCGGGTCGTGCCCGACTCGAATCGACCTCGAACGCCGCTGCCCCAGCCTGCCGAACACGATCTGGCAACGGTCGTGGAGGCACTCGTCACCGACGCCGTCGCGATGGTCGGCTCGGATGCGCGGGTGTTCTACTGGAACCGCTCCGCGGTCGGGATATTCGAGTTTTTCTCCGAAGAGATGCGCGGACAGACCGTACTGGATCTTTGTTCAGAAGACGAAGGACGCGCGAGTCTCGCGGCTGCCATGGCCCCGTTGCTCGTGGACGAACGCGATCCCGAGGCCGAGTCCCGATCCGTTGCGACCCCAATCACGGTGCTGTGCCGGCGCAGCTCCGGCGTTGCGTTCCCGGTCGAAATCACGCTCTCTCCCATCAGCGTACAGTCACAACGTTGCGTCGTGTTGTTGATGCGAGACGTCTCCCGACGCGCGCAACTTGAAAACGAGCTCTTGCGGCTCGCCACCACCGATCCCTTGACGGGCACCATGAGCCGACAGCACTTCTTGCAGCGCTCGCGAGAAGAACTGACCCGCGCCTGGCGCACCCTCGGCTCCACGTCCTTTCTGATCGTCGACGTCGACCACCTGCGCACCATCAACGAACGCTGCGGCGACGCCGTTGGCGATGCGGTCCTGAAACGCATTGCCAGCGAGTCCATCGAGGATTTGCGCACGAGCGATCTGTTGGGGCGACTCGAGGGCGGTGAGTTTGCGGCGCTCTTGCCCGACACACCGTTGCAGAATGCGGGAGAGGTCGCCGAACGCCTGCGCAAGCGCCTGGGTGATCTCGTTCACGAAGGGAGCACCGACCCGCTCCCCTTGTTCGCCCAGGTCAGCATCGGGGTCGTTGAGCACCTTCGAGGCCAGGAGAATCTGGAGGACACCCTGCGCCGGGGAGAGGCCGCCCTCGCCCGAGCCAAACAGGCCGGGGGCAACCGCGAATGGGTGGACACCGGGGACGTCGGCTGACGGCCACCCAAAATCCCACGTTGACGCCCACATAAAAAAAGCCCGGCTCGCGTTTCCGCGGACCGGGCTTTCTGATAACACCGTTGTGTTACGTTTTCGGACTAGTGGTCGTGACCGCCGCCGCCCTGAGCAGGCGCGGACTCGTCCTTCTTCGGCTTCTCAACGATGAGAGCCTCGGTCGTGATGAGCAACGATGCCACGGAGGCAGCGTTCTGCAGTGCCGAGCGCACCACCTTGGTCGGGTCGATGACGCCCGCCTCGATGAGATCCTCGAAGATATCGGTCGCGGCGTTGTAGCCGAACGAGCCTTTGCCTTCGCGGACACGCTGAACAATGATGCTGGCTTCCTTGCCGGCGTTGGCGGCAATTTGGCGACAGGGTTCTTCAACGGCGCGGCGAACGATGTTGACGCCGACGTTCTCTTCAACTGAGAGACCTTCGAGCTTGTCGAGATCCTTCACGCAACGGACGAGAGCGACACCGCCGCCGGGAACAATTCCCTCTTCCACTGCTGCGCGCGTGGCGTTGAGGGCGTCCTCGACGCGTGCCTTCTTCTCTTTCATCTCGGTCTCGGTGGCAGCACCGACGTTGATGACGGCAACGCCGCCAACCAACTTCGCGAGACGCTCTTGCAGTTTTTCGCGATCGTAATCCGAGGTGGTTTCCTCGACCTGATTGCGGATCTGCTTGCAGCGAGCCTCGATGTCGGGCTTCTTACCAGCGCCGTCGACGATGGTCGTGTTGTCCTTGTCGATGACGATGCTCTTGGCACGACCAAGGTCTTTGAGCGTGACGCTCTCCAACTTGATGCCGAGATCTTCGGTAATCGACTGACCACCCGTGAGGATGGCGATGTCCTTCAGCATCTCCTTGCGGCGATCGCCAAAGCCCGGGGCCTTGACGGCAGCAACGTTCAACGTGCCACGCAGCTTGTTGACGACGAGCGTGGCCAAAGCCTCGCCCTCAACTTCTTCTGCGATGATGAGGAGTGGCTTGCCGGCGCGAGCAACCTGCTCGAGAACGGGCAAGAGGTCCTTCATGCTGGAAACGCGCTTCTCGTGGATCAGGATGTAAGGATCCTCAAGACGAACCTCCATGCGATCGGCATCCGTCACGAAGTAAGGCGACAGGTAGCCGCGGTCGAATTCCATACCCTCGACGACGTCGAGCGTGGTTTCCATCGACTTGGCTTCTTCAATCGTGATGACGCCTTCTTTGCCGACCTTCTCCATTGCTTGTGCGATGAGCTTGCCAATGTACTCATCACCGTTGGCGCTGATCGTGCCAACCTGGGCGATGTCCTTGGCACCCTTGGTGGGCTTGGACAGCTTCTGCAACGACTCGACAATCCGAATCACCGCTTTGTCGATGCCGCGCTTCAGGTCCATCGGGTTGTGGCCAGCAGCAACCATCTTCGCGCCTTCGCGGAAAATGGCCTGTGCGAGCACGGTGGCGGTGGTGGTGCCGTCGCCTGCGATGTCCGAGGTCTTGGAAGCAACTTCCTTGACCATCTGAGCACCGAGGTTCTGGAACTTGTCTTCCAGCTCGATCTCTTTTGCGACGGTCACGCCGTCCTTGGTCACGGTGGGCGATCCCCACGATTTCTCGATGACGACGTTGCGTCCGCGTGGTCCGAGCGTCGCCTTGACGGTATCGGCCAAAATGTTGACGCCGGCGAGGATCTGCTCGCGGCCCTTGGTATCGAAAAGAATTTCTTTGGCAGCCATGATGTGTCTCCGTGTTACGAAATGGGAAATCTAAAAACGTTTATTTCTCGAGCACGCCGAGGATCTCGTCTTCTTTGACGATGAGGTGTTCCTGGCCGTCGATCTTGATCTCGTTGCCGCTGTACTTGCCAAAGAGGACACGATCGCCCTTCTTGACCTGTAGCGCTTGCAACACGCCCTTGTCGGTCACGCGCCCAGCACCCACCGCGATGACCTCGCCCTCGGCCGGCTTTTCCTTGGCGCTGTCCGGAATGATAATTCCGCCCTTGGTCTTCTCTTCTTCTTGAACGCGGCGAATCAGCACGCGGTCGTAGAGCGGCTTTACTTTCATGGGTCTTGTCCTCCGTTGGTGGCCCCCAAAGTGGGGCAAGGTTGGGATCCGAATTATTCCGGGTCGTGTTTTTTAGCAGTCAACGGTGTCGACTGCCAAGCCGTCACCGTAAGCACGACTCGTTGGGCGTCAACGGGTTAGCTGATCTTGTTGGCAATGTCCCCTCCTCTCTGCCAATTGTTTCCATGCCCATTTACGTCACGTAAACATATAATTTAACTGGTGTTTTCTTGAATTTGGCCGATGGATCAAAGAAGATATTAGAAACAGGTAAGAGGCGATCGACGGTTTAACCAGGAGGCATGTACCCATGGAGCTGAACCCATCCATCAACGCATTTTTCGAGGCCCATGTTGACCGAGCCTGCAATGAGGCAGCCCTCAGCCCCGCCCGGGATACCGAGAACTACCTCGTACAGCTTCTGACTGGATATATCCAAAGAAACATCGACGAGTCCCCACTTTGCCTTCGACTCTACGGCGCCCTCAACGCGCCCCCCGCGCAACGCCGGGAAAGCCTGCGTGACATCGGCGACACCTCCCTGTTCTTGACCGGCTTCTTCGCCGAGCGACTGGAAAATGGCGTGGTCGGCGTCGACTACTACATGTCGATGGGCGAGTCGGCCTACGGCATTCTGGCTGGCCAGGCGACCGGCGCGCGCCACACGGTCTATGCCGAGCTCGCTAGCAAGTTCGACGGATTCGTTCGCGTGCTTGCGTCCATCAATGCGCGCTGGAATCCGGAACGATCGCCGCGCGACGTGGTGAAGCTATACGAACGGTGGCAACGTACGGGCAGCCGGTGGGCACGGGCTCGGCTCGCAGCCCTCGGTGTGACGAGCGTCGGTGGAAAACCAGGCGGATTGCAATGACAGGTAGCGTACCACGCGGCATTTCGATATTGCAACGTCTGCAACGGGGAATCGAAACGCTCTACCGGCTCGACGGGTATCCGGACGTGGTCGATTTTGTTGTCGGAGAATCCGAACGCGACAACATACTCGCGGCAAGTGAGGAGCGGCGCCCACGTGAGCAGCTATTCGTAACACATTGCGACGGCGAGATTGGCCTGGGGCTTTTTCTTGCACCCGAGTTACTGAACAATTTGGCGAAACACGATCCCACAACGCAACTCGACAAGCGCAACTTCGCGGACTTTTGCCTTGCGATCGAGGGGGTCAGCCATTTCGTTTATGTTTCCCACTGCGCAGCCGAAGACCGATCCGTAAGCGCGCTTGAGCTTGAGCTACAAGCAGAGGTCGACAAGTTCGTAGTTTGCCTGCTTTCGTGCGAGGATCCCGAACGTGACGCCCGCCAGGTTCATACGCAAATTTTCGACAGCGTGCATTTTGACGAGCAACTTTCTCCCGATGAATACGAACGGTATCGAACCGCCAACCGTACGGCGAGTCGATTCACACGAACGCTCGAACGCCGATTCGTATCGACCTCGCGCAGAGGCGATCTGATGCACGAGCTGCGCCAGTTCTATCGGATGCCTCTGGCGGACAAGCTCGCCAAAGCGGCCTAGGCTACAGATACTTCACAGGTAGCGGCCGAAGTCGACCGTCTTGGGTTCAACCGCAAGACGGGTGTGGTCTTCGACGAGTTGCGTCCCCGACGGACGAAAGGGCAAGAAGACCAGCGAGGGTTCTTCCACCTGGGCCGTGAGGGTGTGCAAGCGCGAAAAAATATCGCGCTTGTTGTATGCCAGCTCGACGAGGACAACGGGAATGGTTTCGATCGCCTCCTGCGAGGGCATCGTGATGGGATGGTGTAACCCGCGGGGTGCGCCGGACCGGGTCGGGAAATCGAACTGCGCAATGGTGAGACGCGTCGCCATGATGAGCAAGGTCTTGGGCCTAACCTTGAACGCCGGGGCGTAATACGATATCGGGGTGTCGTCGGGTTTTCTCGCCACCGGACGTTTGCCTGTCAATCGTTGCAATCCGCCATGCGTCCGCATGTCTTTTTCCGGGGAGGCGTTCACGTTCATCTTCCAAAACGGCAAATAGGCCACCGAGCCCGTATCGCGTGTGACTGCCGTTTCGACCTTGCGCCGAACCAGCTGTCCCTGCACTGCTTCCCAGGCGGAATGGCAGTTCAGGCAGACCAGCGCAATGCTGATACCCTCACCCTCCATCGGCGAACTACAGTGCGGACAAAGCGTTGGCAGAAACGTCAACTCGGGTTTCGGAGCCGAATCGAGCGCCTGATTTCCAAACGAGAAATTGGCCGGCAACCGCGCGAGGGCCTCCCCCGTGATCCCATCTTTTAACAAGCCTCCCACCACGACCATTGGAAAATAGAGCAGGCTCATCGTCTCGCCGATGAAGTTATGATGTCGCGTACCACTACCGACGGATGGCACGAGCGCCTCGGACAAAAGCTCCGCCGGCTTGCGCGAGAACCGCAGAAACGTGGCGTTCGGAACGTCCGTTACGATTTTCAATCGTTGCGTTTGCGTCTTGAAACCAAGGTTCGGCGGCAATACCTGCGAGACCATCCCGAGCGGCGTGATCTGCAATTGCTTGTGCTGGAGCGTCCCGGCAGATTGAAAGAAAACGCTGCCCTTGAAGTGCAGATAAGGCGCGAAAATCACAGACTCGCCCGGCACTTGCGGCACGAACATGGTTCGCAAATACTGGCCCGACACCATGAAGTTGCGTACCTTGCAAAAGGGGCAAACCAGCAGCCTTTCCGCCTCCTCAAACTGGATGGGGGCGCCGCACTGGGGACAGTTGTGTTCGATGAAAAAGGACAAAGGCTCCTCCCCGCTATCACCGTAGCTCACTCCACCGTGGAGTTGATGAGTTCAGGCTTGTTGTCCTTGTCCAGCACAAAAATCCCGGGAAACCCGTCGGTCCCAAACCCCTTGCTCGGGTTGTTCTTCAACTTTGAATCGCGAAGAATCAACGATCCCGAACGGTTGTTGCTGACAAAAAAGATGGCGCCACCGCCCTCGTTGGCGTTGTTGTTTTCAATCAGGGTCCCGCAGAGCGACAACGTAAACTCGTTGCCGTCGTTGTAGATCGCGCCACCGGAACCACCGCCCGGCGAGCCCGATCGTGCGGGATTCGCGCCGTTTCCGATCGCGCTATTTCCCATGAACACACTGTTGATGACCGTGTAGGAAACGCCAATGGAGGATAGCCCCGCACCGTTGCTGCAGATGTTTCCCTGGCCATTCTCCGCGCCTCCGAATGTGCTGTTGACAACGTACAACGGTTGGTTGTTGTGCTGCTGGAACGCACGAACTGCACCGCCGCCAACATCGGGGCCGGTATCGTCACACACGTTGTGCAAGAAACGACTGTTGATGAGCTTCAATCGACCACCCGAGGCGAATATTGCGCCGCCGCCTTCAGGCTTTTGTCCCTTGGCATTGCCGTCGATGAAGGTCAGGTTCTGGATGGTCAAACGCGGGTGATCCTGGTTGTCGCACTTGGCAGTGGTCCACTTTTGCGCCTGGTCGCAAGTGTTCATGTACAAAATGCGCACCTTGCCCCCACCCGACAGCGTGACCTTGCCACCGCCATCGATCACGATTTCGGGACCGGTGTCGTTGAAAATTTTCGCCGTCGCAGACAGGGTAATCGTGACGGGATCGGCACCACAGTTGAATGTGATAACACCACCCCTCTGCACCGCGTCGACAAAGGCCGCACCGGTACAGCTTGCCGCCGAGCCATTGCCAACCACGTTCTTCGAATTCGAAACGTCAGCCGCACGCGCGTCAGACGGAATCGCGCATCCGCCCGAGGGATTGCCTGCAGGATCTTTGCCAGGGTTCGTTACCGGATCCGTGCCGGTGCCCGGTGAACCGCCGTTGTTCATCATCGCGGGCGAATCGCTCGATCCACCGCCGCAAGCCAAAAGTAACTGCCCACAGATCAACAGCATCGTCAGTCGCATGAACTAGTCCTCGTCGTTCAGTTTTAAGTTATCGATGAGGCGCGTCTTGCCGAAAAATGCAGCGCCCAAAATCATCGCAGGCCGCTCAATCTGTCCCATCGGCGCAAGTGAAACCACATCGCGAATCTCGAGGTAGTCGATGCCATCGGTGTGCAGCAGCAGGGCTCGCGTCGCAAGTTCTACAAGACGCTGCACGTCGGTGTCCCCCGCGGCAAACTGTTCGCGCGCAGCTTGCAACGCCCGGGGTAGTGCCAGGGCACGTTGCCGATCCTCGGGGGACAGGTAGCTGTTCCGCGACGACATGGCGAGGCCATCTGCTTCCCGAACGGTTTCGTGTGACAAGATCTGAACAGGCAAGTTGAGATCGGCCGCCGTGCGACGGATAACCAACAGTTGCTGGTAATCCTTCTCACCGAAAATCGCCATATCGGGCTCTACCATCGCGAACAGCTTGGCCACGACGGTGGCGACTCCCCTGAAATGCCCCGGACGCCGTGCGCCGCAAAGGCCCGTGGCAAGCGGGCCGGGCTCGATGAAGGTTTGAAAGCCGTCGGGATACATGGCGATGTCTGTCGGTGCGAAGACCACTGAAACACCAGCCGCACGGGCATGTGCCATATCACGTTCGAGATCGCGCGGATACTTCCCTAGATCTTCGTTCGGACCAAACTGCGTTGGATTTACGAACAGGGACATCACCACTGCGTCGGCGTGCTCGCCCGCCACGCGCAACAACGTTTCGTGACCCTTGTGCAAGAACCCCATCGTTGGGACAAGCGCAACGCGCTTGCGTTGTGCGTGCATGGCGCGTGACCAGGACCGCATCTCTTCCGGAGAAGCGATAACCTGCATTTCTCTTTTCTCACCCGTCTTCATTTGAACGACTCCTCCGACGACGGAAAGCGACCGTCGCGCACCTCGCTTGCGTATTGTGCAAGCGCCCCCATCGCATCGGTTCCGAGCGTGGCAAACCGACGCGCAAACTTTGGCTTCCAGTCTGGATCCAATCCCAACAAATCATTCAGCACCAGAATCTGACCATCGCAATCAGCCCCCGCGCCAATGCCAATCGTGGGAACCGAAACGCTGCGTGTGATCTCCGCACCGAGTGACGCCGGGATTCCCTCCAGCACGATTGAATACGCACCCGCCTCGGCAATAGCCTGCGCGCCTTCAAGGATGTGTTGCGCTGCGTCGGCTTGCCGACCTTGAACCTTGAACCCGCCAAGCCGATGAACGGATTGCGGCGTCATGCCAACGTGCCCCATCACGGGGATCCCGATCGAGACCAACCGTCGTACGGTTTCTGCCATCTCGACGCCACCTTCAAGTTTGACCGATTCGGCGCCACCTTCCTTGATGAGGCGACCGGCATTCGCGACGGCTTCGTCCTGTGAGGCCTGGTAGCTCATGAAGGGCAGATCGGCACAAAGGTGGGCACGCGTGGTGCCTCGGCGCACCGCACGCGTGTGATACACGATGTCATCCACCGTCACGGGCAACGTGTTCGCATGCCCCTGTACCACCATACCAAGGGAGTCACCGACCAGAATCAGGTCGACACCCGAACGATCGCACAGGCGCGCAAACGCCACATCGTAGGCCGTGATGCATACGAGTTTTGCCTGGCCCTTGCGCGCGCGCAAGGCATCGGCGCTCGGAACGCTCATTGCGAGCGGCTCCAGTGATTGACGCCCGAACGGGTACGGCGGATCTCGGCCACAAGGGCATCTCGATCCTCGGTGTTGCGGGCAAAGTCGATCTCCGACGCGTTGACGATCAGCAAGGGCCCCCGATTGTAGTCGAAGAAATAGCGCGCGTAGGCCTGCGCCACATCGGTCAGGTATTCCGGCGTGATATTTTTCTCTTCGGGCCGGCCGCGTTGGTGTACCCGTTGCAGCAACACCTCGGTGCGGGCCTGCAAATACACCACCAGATCGGGTTTGATCACCCGGGGTTGCAGTGAATTAAAAATGCGGTCGTAGAGCGCCAACTCGTCGGGTGACAGTGTCAACGCGGCAAAGAGTCGATCCTTGTCAAACAGATAGTCCGAGACAAGGCCGCCCGAGGCGAAGAGATCGCCCTGCAGCAGATCCTGTTGCTGCGAATAGCGTTGCAGGAGAAAGAACAACTGCACCGAAAGGGCGTGCCGCTTCGGATCCTTGTAGAACAGGCCAAGAAAAGGGTTTTCGTCGGGCTCTTCGGTGACAAGGCGCGCGCCGAACTCGTCGGACAGGATCTTGGCGAGCGTCGACTTCCCGGCCCCGATGGGGCCCTCGAGCGCGATGTATCGGCCGTCTGCTCGCACGATTTCCAGGCTACCAGACTACCGTCCAGACCCGAAAAAATTCGAGTCTGACGCGACGCTGCGGCTACAGATCGAGCTCGGCCTGTGCGGCCTGTTCCATGATGAAGTTGAAACGGGACTTTACGTCGGTACCCATCAATTCGGAAAGCACCTGATCAGCCTCTCCCGCATCCGCAACACAGACACGCAAAAGCCGCCGCGTACGTCGATCCAGGGTGGTCAATTTCAGCTCCTCGGGCTGCATTTCACCGAGACCCTTGAAGCGCATGACTTCCGGCTTCGCATTTTTGGGAAGCTCACGGATAATTCGATCGCGATCCAGCTCGTCGAGCGCCCAGTGGGTCACTTTGCCGTGGTCCACCCGGAACAATGGCGGCTGTGCAAGGTACACAAATCCACCTTCAATCAGCTCGCGCAAATGGCGATAGAAAAACGTCAACATCAAGGTCGAGATGTGATTGCCATCCGAATCGGCATCCATCAGGAACACGACCTTGTGGTAGCGCAACTTGCTGATGTTGAACTCGGCTCCAACGCCGCAGCCTAGCGCGGACACCACATCCTGAAGCTCTTTGTTGCCAAGCACCTTGGCGAGCGAAGCCTGTTCAGTGTTGAGTACCTTGCCTCGCAGCGGCAATATTGCCTGCGTGCGGCGTTCGCGACCCTGTTTTGCGGAGCCACCTGCCGAGTCACCTTCGACGATGAAGAGCTCGCTATTCGCCGGATCGGTTGAGGAACAGTCCGCAAGTTTTCCAGGAAGGTTGAGCCGATGGGATATCGCGGTTTTACGCGAAACCGCCTGCGATGCCGCACGAGACGCTTCACGCGCCTTCGCGGCAAGGGAGATGCGCTCCACGATGTTGGCGCCGCTCGATCGGTTCTCAAGCAAGAAGGTTTCAAGCGCCGGACGTACCGCCGAATCCACCAGACCCTGAGTTTCAGGATTGCCAAGACGTTCCTTGGTCTGTCCCTGGAACTGCGGTTCGTGGATGTAGATGGAGATCACGGCCACGATGCCTTCGCGAATGTCGTCGGCCGTGACGTTGAGGCCCTTCGGCACCAACTTGGAGTTCTCCATGAACGATCGCACCGCCTTGACGATGGCCGAGCGGAAACCGTTTTCGTGCGTGCCACCTTGCGTGGTGGGAACACCGTTGACGTAAGATCGGACGGTTTCTTCGGGGGACTCAGTCCACTGCATCGCGGCCTCGATGCGAACGGGCTCGTCCCTTTGCATGTGGAACACCTGCGGCGTCGTGACTGCCTTGCCGCGATCGGCGATGACCTTTTGAAGGAAGTCCGAGATCCCGCCTTCGTGCTGAAACACCTCACGGGTGCCGGCCGACTCGTCCTTGAAAACGATGCGCAGGTTTGCGTGCAGGAACGCACGTGAATCAAGACGAAACCGAATCTGGTCGGCATTGAACTTCTGTTTGCCGAAGATCTCGTCGTCCGGGCGGAAGAAGATCGTGGTACCAGAGCCCTTGGCCGCTCCTATCTTCTTGATGGGCGCCTTGGCAACACCCTTTGAATAGCTCTGTTGCCACTCGAAGCCATCGCGTCGAATCGTTGCAATAAGTTCCGATGAAAGTGCATTGACCACCGACGATCCAACCCCGTGCAAACCGCCTGCATACTTGTATTGGACGTTCGAGAACTTACCGCCTGCGTGCAACGTGGTAAGCACCAGTTCAAGTGCGGATTTCTTGTACTCCTTCTTGATGTCGACCGGAATACCACGGCCGTTATCAGAGACTGTAAGCGAGGCGAGATCTTGGTGCAACGTCACCTCGATGGAACTCGCGTGGCCGTTGATGGCCTCGTCCACCGAGTTGTCGACGATTTCCCACACCATGTGGTGAAACCCCTTCGAATCCGTACCACCGATATACATACCGGGGCGTTTCCGAACGGGCTCAAGGCCCTCCAGGACTTGAATGTCGTCTGACGTATACGATGCCATGGGTTGGTCTTGAAAACTCAGTTGGGATCAGTGGATAAGCTTGGAGTCGGCAGCGTTCCCGGAAACGGGAACCATCCGTGTTACCTTGACATTGCTCTTGAGACGACGGCCTCGACCACCGCGTCCCACAATTTCGTAGTAGGCCGGGCCAACCGAGATCGTCTTGCCCGAGTCCGTCTCGACGAGAACAATCTTCTTGTCTTTCTCGCGTCCGAGCGCGAATCCAAATAACGCGTCATCATCGGCGACCTTGATAACGCGAACGCCTCGACCGGGACCCTGCAGTTCGGTCACTTCATCCGCCTTGCAAAGCATCATGTAGGAATCCCGCGTGACCGCGACAATCACGTCGCCGTCGTTAACCGGCAGAATCCCCACAAATTCGTCGTCCTCGGCAACCCGCGCAAACTTTCGTCCCGTACGCGTTGAAAACTCTCGATGCGTTTCAAGATCGAAGCGCAAACCGTATCCAGCGCGTGAGATCGCAAGGGCGCGCTGCCCTTTTTTGACCAGACGATCCGACATGATCTGCGCGGCCACAACGCGCTCGCCATCACGGAACTTGAACAACTTCTGCACGGGCTCACCGTAGCCCGTCGACGCCGGCACATCGTTGATGCGCATGACGTAGCAGCTGCCCTGATTGCTGAAAATGGCGAGAGGCTCTTTGGTTGAGCCACGATACACACCGAGCACCGCATCGCCTTCGCGCACACGGGTCGTGGCGATGTCCTTGATCTCACGCACGCGCTTCAACCAACCGTCGCGGGTCAACACAACGGTAACCTCCTCATCAACGATGAAGGCCTCGGCGTCAAACTCGACGTCGTCTCCACTTCCTCCACCGATCTTGGTTCGGCGCGGATCGGCGTAATCTTGGGCCGCCTTGCTGAGCTCGTCACGAATAACGGACCATAGCTTGCGCTCGGATTCCAGAATGCCGCGAATTTCCTTGGCACGCTTGCGCTTCTCGGCAAGCTCTTCGAGGATCAGGTTGATCTCAAGCTTCGCGAGTTTGTAGAGCTTGAGTTCAAGAATCGCTTCGGTCTGTTCCTCGTCAAGCGGGAAACGCGCCATCAACTTTTCTGCAGCATCGGCCTTGCCATCCGACTTGCGAATGATCTTGATGGTCTCATCCAACACATTGAAGACAACGCGAAAGCCTTCGAGCAGATGGCTGCGTTTTTCAAGCGATGCAAGCTCGAACTGGAATCGACGGCGCACAACCTCCTCGCGGAAATCGAGAAACTCGCCAAGGATGAGGCGCAAATTGATGCGCATTGGCCCAGCGACATCGCGATTCTCGGTCGGGACAAGACACGTCATGTTGACGTGAAAGCCGGTTTCCATCGGCGTATGTTTGAACAAATATGACATCACAAGCGCGGGATCCGCCTCGGGCTTGGTTTCAAGTACGACGCGAACAATCGCCGTCGATTCATCGCGAACGTCGACGAGCATCGGCAACTTCTTGGCGATGATGATTTCGGCGATGCGTTCGACCATGGTTGACTTGGTGACGTTGTAAGGGATCGAGGTGATGATGATCTGGGTCTGACCGCGCTTGGTTTCCTCGGTTTTCCATTCGCCGCGAAGTTTGATCGAGCCCTGGCCCGTTTCATAGATGTCGCGCAGCTCGGCCTTGGTGTTGGTGACGAGGCCTCCGGTCGGAAAATCCGGGCCCTTCACGAACTTCATCAGATCTTTGGTCTGCAGTTCGCGATCTTTGCTGAGGGCGATGGCCGCCTCGCACACTTCTTTCATGTTGTGCGACGGAATGTTGGTGGCCATACCCACGGCGATCCCGGCGCAACCGTTAATGAGCAGTTGCGGAACCCGGGCTGGCAAGATCATGGGCTCTTGTTGCGAGCCATCGTAATTGGGACGGAAATCCACCGTCCCTTCGCGCAACTCGACGAGGAGCTCCATCGCGAGCTTCTGTAGACGCGCTTCCGTATAACGATAAGCGGCAGCCGCATCGCCATCGAGAGAACCAAAGTTGCCGTGCCCTTCGACAAGCGGCATGCGGAACGAGAAGTCCTGCGCCATGCGCACGAGCGCGTCGTAGGCCGCCGTGTCGCCATGGGGATGATATTTACCAAGCACGTCACCGACGATGGTTGCGCACTTCTTGAACCGGGCATCGGGGTACAGATGCAGGTTCTGGAACATTGAATACAGGATACGGCGCTGAACTGGTTTTAAACCGTCGCGCACATCCGGAAGTGCACGCGACGTGATGACGCTGACGGCGTAGTTCAGATAGCGGCGCTTGGCCTCGTCGACCAGCGATGCATTGATGGGCGGATTCGCGTCGTCGTCACCACCGTCGCCATCGTCGCCACCTTGCTTTGACCGCCGAGGTCGTTTTTTACCGTCGTCGGAGCCCGAAGTATCAGCCTGCCTGGTTGCCATCTAACCGGGTCAAGCTAGCGGGCAGATCCTCGCAGCGTCAAATAAATCGCACCCGGGCAATCCTGCCTTCGGGTGACCCACCTAGCTGCGCAGCTTTTTGCTCTTCACGTCGCGCGGTGGCTTCTTGCCCGGATCGTCCGGATCCGAACCCGAGTAATCCACCCATCGGTAGGAAGGCAGCGGTCGAATGTCCACGTGCACGAAGCGAGACCGGGGGTAAAGGCCAATGCCCATACCGCCCGTGTCGAGGGAATGCACAAACTTGCGCAGCTTGGTCGGCGAAACCCCGGGAACGCGGATATCGATGGCTGAACCCTGGAAGTGGAAACTGGTCTGGCGCTGCTGGTTGCGGTAACCCGAGACCACCTCGATGCGACGGTCGTACTTGTCGTGAATGTGCGACAGGATCGCCATCAGACGTGGCTCGATCGGTTTTTCAGCATCTGTTCGCTTGCAGCGCAAGAGGTGCGAAACCTCCTCAACCGCCTCCGGCGCGTAGGATCCATCCGGCAAGAAGATGTTCACGTTCGCCATCTCGTGGCGCGCCAAGTCATAAAGCACAACTTCACCCGACGGCTTGGGCGGCGCTTCCAATCGCAAATCGTAAACGGCATGGCCTGCGGGTTTGGGGTGCGCGCGCCGTTTCGAGCGACGGTGGGCTCGGCGGTGTCGTCCTGATGCCGATTTCCCGCTGGAGGCCTGGCTCACCGAGGATGCGGATTTTGCATCTGCGTCGGACTCATAGGTCGCTACCCCAAGAATCAACGCGAGCGGGAAAGCTAAAAACCGCATGGACTAACAGGCTTCGGCCGATCTCGATCAAAAGTCAACTTCAAGTAGACAAGGGATTGAATTTTATCTGGATTCTCTGTGGTTAATCTGCACAGTCTGACCCACATCCGCACGCGATGTGGGCAAATCAAAACGGGCCCCGGGAACGTCGTTTCTGAACCCTTGCGCTCCTGCTAGGATGCGCGACCCTTTCGCGCCCCCACAACCGCCCCACCTCCCGAAAAGAGACGCCTTGGACTGGAAAGAGACGCTGCTATTGCCCAAGACCGAGTTCCCCATGCGGGCCTCGCTCGCCGAACGCGAACCGGTTTGGCTGAAACGCTGGGAGGACAGCCAACAATACCAGCGCATCCTGGCCGAGCGCGAAGCGTCTGGGGCCCCCCACTTTGTATTGCACGATGGCCCGCCCTACCCGACCGGCGGCATCCACTATGGCACCCTGCTGAACAAGGTCATCAAGGACATGGTGGTCCGGTCCCAGTTGTTGATGGGAAAATACGTAAAATTTGTTCCGGGCTGGGACTGCCACGGACTGCCGATCGAGCATCAGGTCGAGGTCGCCGCAGGAAAGAGCGAGTTGTCGATCACAGAGTTCCGTGCGCGCTGCGAAGAACACGCCCACAAATACGTCGATGTGATGCGCTCCGAATTCAAGCGCATCGGCTGTCTCGGCACCTGGGACGAGCCTTACCTCACGCTCAATACGCAATACGAATACGCGATCGCCAAACAACTGGCCGGCTTTGCCGCCGCGGGACTACTCTACCGCGCCAAGCGCCCGGTGCAGTGGTGCATGCGCTGCAAAACGGCGCTCGCCGAGGCCGAGGTCGAATACGCAGACCACGAATCGCCTTCGATTTACGTGCGCATGCCCTTTCTGGCGGGCCAGCTCGCGGTTCAAAACGTGTTCGGCGCGCAGAACGTATCCCTCGTAATCTGGACGACCACGCCCTGGACCTTGCCCGCCAACCTGGCGGTCGTGGTCAACCCGGCATTGACCTATGTGGCCCTGCCAATCACCTTGCGCGACGGAACTGCAGAACTCGCGATCGTTGTCCGCGAACGTGCGCCGGCCTTCCTGAAAGACTGCGGGCTTGAGGCACCGCCCGAACCCTGGCGAGAGCTGACCGGCGCCGAACTGCAGTCGCTCGAAGGTGCGCGGTATCGCCATCCCTTCATCGAAACGCCCCGAGCCGAGGCGGATTTCCGCCTTTATTTTGCGGATCACGCCACCACCGAGGCTGGCACCGGTCTCGTCCACACGGCACCGGGTCATGGTGCAGAAGACTATCAAGTCGGTCGCGCCAAGGGACTCGACGTCTACGCACCCGTCAACGAAGCCGGACTCTACACACCCGAAGTCGCAGCCTGGGCAGGCACAAACGTATTACAAGCAAACCCTGCGGTGGTGCAGGCGCTTTACGACAACGGGACCTTGCTCAACCGTCCCGGCCAGAAGATCAAGCACAGCTACCCCCATTGCTGGCGCTGCAAGAGCCCCCTTATCTTCCGCGCCACCTCGCAGTGGTTTGCGCGCATGGGCAACCTCGGCGATCCGAACAGCCTGCGTGAAAAAGCCCTGAAGGAGATCAATCAAACACAGTGGATTCCGGCCTGGGGCCGCGATCGCATCGCCGGCATGATCGAGGTTCGCCCGGATTGGTGTCTTTCCCGTCAGCGCGTGTGGGGCGTTCCGATTCCGGCCGTGCGGGATCCTCAGACCGACGAGGTTTTCACCTCGGCCGAGTTCATTTCGGCGATTGCGGAGCAATTCGCAACACACGGCTCGCGGATTTGGTTCGAGAAACCCCTCAATGAGCTGGTGCCTGCCGGAATGATGATCGAGGGCAAACCCGTCGCCGGGATGGAGAAGGCGCGAGACATTGTCGACGTGTGGTTCGAATCGGGTGTATCCTGGGCTGCCGTCGCCGACGGGAAACTCGTTCCGAAGGGCGAGAAAGTGGATTTGTACCTCGAAGGTGCCGACCAACATCGCGGCTGGTTCCATTCGTCGTTGCTTGCGTCGACGGCCACGCGCGGGCATGCGCCCTACAAGGCGGTACTCACGCATGGCTGGGTGTTGGATGAACGCGGCAAGGTCTTCTCAAAGTCGGAAATCGCCAAGGCGAAAGCGGCGGGCGCAAAGATCGACTACGTCGACCCTATTGACTGGATGAAGAAAAACGGCGCCGAACTGCTGCGACTCTGGGTTGCATCGGCGGACTACCAGGCGGACGTTGTGTTCTCCGAGACAATCTTGAAGCAGCTGGGCGAGTCCTATCGTCGCATTCGCAACACAAGTCGCTTTCTGCTGTCAAACCTGTTCGATTTTGTCCCGGAACGGGACGCGCTCGCAGACGACAAGTTGCACGAGCTTGATCTGCTCGCGTTGGGGCTTGTGCGAGAACGCGACCACCTGGTGTTCGACGCCTACAAGCGCTACAGCTTCCACGAGGTGTCACGCCACCTGATGGACTTCTGCACCACGATGTCCTCGGAGTATCTGGATCCGGTCAAGGACGCTCTGTATTGCGAGGGCGGAAATGCGAATCGCCGGCGCAGCGTGCAAACGGCGATCTACGAAATGATCCGGACGCTGGGTGTCTGGATGGCTCCAATCCTTTGTTTCACGGCCCAGGACGTGGCGGACGAACTGGAGCGCCTCACGGGAACACCCTTTGATGTGCATGGCACTGTCCACGGCGAACTCATCCCGACCGGCAAAAACCCAGGGGATCCAAATCGCCGATGGCGTCAAGAGATTCGTCCCCGCCGCGAGGCCATCCTGAAAAACCTCGAGTCCTTCCGCGCGGCTGGAAATAAATCCCTGGCTGCCCATGTTACGGTGAAGCCGAAAGCAGAGGAGCGTCCGCACTGGCAATGGAATCTCGAGATCGTGACCGAGTTGTGCGTTGTCTCCTCCGTGGAACTCCTTGATGAAGACGCCACAGGCGAAACCGAAATCACCGTCGCGGCAGCGAGCCATGCCGCCTGTCCCCGTTGCTGGCGCCACATCGTTTCGGTTGGCACCGGCGCTCACCCTGAATTGTGTCACCGCTGCAACGAAGTCGTTGCGCACGCATAGCTTCCAGGACCCACAACAAGCGAGTCGTTCGTGAGCAGCAAACGTAAATATGCGGTGTTTTCGATCCTGGCGGTGATAACCGTCATCCTTGATCAATGGACCAAGATCCTCGCACGCCAGAGCCTTCGGGACCTCGGCACGGGTAAAAAGGTCATCGTTGAAGGATACTTTGACTTGCGCTACTCGGAGAACCCCGGTGTTGCGTTTGGCATGTTCCAGAACCTACAGGGCGGCCGCATCATCCTCACGGTGGTCGCGGTGGTTGCCTTGTTGCTGGTGTTTCAGTACCTCCGAAAAACCGAGGACCACCAAAAGATTCTGCATGCTGCACTTGGCCTCATCGGCGGCGGTGCGATAGGCAACGTCCTCGATCGCGCACTCTATGGCCGCGTGACGGACTTCATCGTGTGGCGCTACAAGCAGCATGAGTGGCCCGCTTTCAACGTCGCGGACGCTGCCCTCGTGATTGGTGTCGGGCTCATGTTCATCGATATGCTGAAGCACCCAAAGGTAACGCCCACGCCTCCACAGCCGCAATCCGGGGCCGAGTCCGCCTGATCCAGGCGCCCCAAGGTTGCGATGCGCCCCATCCTCTACGACTTCGGCATCGACCTTCCGTTCTTCGGACCGTTCAACTTCCCATCGTATTTCACGATGCTTGCGCTCAGCTTTTGCATCGGCATGTGGATGTCGGCGCGCGAAGCGCCACGGCTTCTGCTCGACAAGGATCGCGTTCTCGACATGGATCTGTGGCTGGTGGTGTGGGCCATCGCTGGTGCGCGGGTCTTGCATGTCATCGCGGACGGCCACTTTTCGGATTACGTCAACCTCTGCGTGGATCCAACGCGTGTCCCTGCCCTGGATGCGCTTGTCTCCATCTGCCAAAGCGACGCACAGTGTGGCTACGACTACCTCTGCGATCTCACCAGCCGAAAGTGCCATCCGCCGCGCGACTGTCTCGCCACCGTCAAGGTCTGGCGAGGCGGGTTAGCGTACTACGGCGGATTTGTGTTCGCGTCAGGTTTCGGGTTGTGGTTTGCGCGCAAACACCGCATGGGCATGTGGAAGGTGGCGGATCTTTCGGTGCCGTGGATTGCGTTTGGCCTCGCGCTGACCCGCATCGGCTGTTTCCTGAACGGATGCTGTCACGGCAAGCCCAGCAACCTACCGTGGGCCGTGGTGTTTCCAGCGGGCAGCGCTGTACATCGGGCGCAGCTCGAAGCCGGAATCATTCCGCCCGAAGGCGATCCGATTGCCGTCCACCCTGCGCAGCTTTATCTTGCGGCGCTGAACCTACTGCTCTTCCTCGTGATCTATTTCGTCTTGCGGCCACGCAAACGGTTTCACGGCGAACTCTTCGCGTGGTTTCTCATCGGCAAGGGTGTCTTTCGCTCGCTGGTTGAAGTCTGGCGTGACGACGAGCGCGGCGTTCTCTGGGGCTGGCTTTCAACCTCAATGATTCTTTCGGTACCCCTCGTCTTGCTCGGGATCGTCATCCTTGTGCGACGCGGGCAGCTCTTTACTGGCCGCGAGACTTCCCCACCAACACGCTGAATTCACCCGCCATGCAGATTCAGGGCTACGGCGTCTTGTTGGGGGTAGCGCTGCTCGGAGGCGCTGCGTTTGCGATCCGGCGTGCACGCCGGATGCAGCTACCCGCCGAGCACTCGGCCGACATCATCTTCTGGTTGATCATCGGGGGTCTCGCCAGCGCGCGACTTGCCCACGGGTTACTCAGTTTTCGCAGGTACCAGGATCTTTGCCATACCAAGGGGGACTGTCTCGCTGTGTTGCGGTTCTGGGACGGGGGATTGGTGTTCTATGGTGGCGCAATCGGCGCAACCGTCACGCTGGTTGCCCTCTGTCGACGATGGCAGATATCGGTGGGGGCCATGGCCGACGCGCTTGCGCCACCACTGGCCCTCGGGCACGCGATGGGACGAATTGGCTGTTTTTGGGTTGGCTGTTGTTACGGCAAACCGGTCTCGGGTCTCTGGCCGGGTGTCCGTTTCAAGGCGGGTAGCGTTGCGTATCACGAGCTCGTTTCTGAACGGGGCCAGATGTGGACGGCACCGCTGCACGCCACGCAGCTTTACGAGGTGGGAGCAGAGCTTTTCATCTTCGGGCTGCTGCTGCGCCTAGAAAAGCGCCCTGGCCCCGCAGGTCGACTATTCGCCCTCTACCTCATGTGCTACGGAATGGCGCGATTTGCGATCGAATTTTTCCGTGGCGATGATTACCGCGGGTTTTTCTTTCAATTGTCGATTTCACAGTGGACGGCGATGGTGACCGTCATGATCGCGGGTCTCTGGATGTACCGCCGCCGTGGGCAAGCGCCATAAACGCGCGGGCCTTGTCTTCGGTCTCAACAAGCTCAGAATCGGGACTGGAATCGACCACAATGCCTGCGCCGACCCAGAGGATCAGACGTTGTCCTTCGCCAACAGCCGTCCGGATCGCGATCGCGAGATCCAGATCGCCCTGCGCACCAAACCACCCCGTGCAACCGGTATACGGGCCCCGTCTTGCTGATTCGAGCTCTGCGATGATCTGCATTGCTCGCCGCTTGGGCGCGCCGGTGATGGAGCCGCCGGGAAAAAGCGCACGGAAGATCTCCGGGAAGGTCGCGTCGGTTCTGACCGTTCCACGCACCGTCGATTCGAGATGATGCACCGTCGGCAAGGTCAATAGTTCTGCTTCCTGAACAACCTGCACGGAACCCGTTACACAAACTCGGCCGAGATCATTGCGCTCAAGATCGACGATCATCACATGTTCAGCACGATCTTTTTTTGCCCCGACAAGCTCGGCCGCCACGACGGCATCCGGTTGTATGCCCCGGGGTCGAGTGCCCTTGATCGGACTGGTTTCGATGAGCCTACCTTCGCCAGGAGGTCCCATGCGAAAGAACCGCTCTGGCGAGTTTCCGAGCAAAAAACGCCCATCGGACCATCCCATCCAGATGCCGTGTGGAGCGGGTGCAGCACTGGCCATCCGACTTGCAAGCGAAACGCCTCGGTCTGAACCCGAAAGGATGATGGCCTGCAACCGTCTTGCGAGATTGACCTGGTATGCATCGCCTGCATTTAAGTATCGGATAATTCGTATGACGCCGTCGAGGTAGTCTTTCGGATGGTCAACGGGTGTAAAGGCACCGATCTGAGTCGGTTCACCGCGGAATGACCCCGTCGCCGTGACACGCTCCAGCAGTCGACGCGCAGCGGTCTCGGATTCAGCCACAATCGAACATGAATTCGTGCCGTCCAGATTCAGGGCATTCACGAAGACGGCGTCAAAAAAACGAACCTCATTGTCCGGCCAATCCGACGACGGACGCGGATCCGGCGAATTTGCCATCCACTGCGCCGCCATGTCGTATCCAAGGTAGCCCATGCCCACGGGGAGCCAGGGCCCCGGCATTTCACCCACGGCGCGCCATCGTGTCTGCGCGCGCAACCAGGCAGCGTCCAGATCCTCGGGCGTTCCGCCCGATACCGTTTCAACCGGGTCACAGGCCACAAACTGCCGCTGACATTCGGAATGCGTGCCACCCGGAGAGGTCAACCAGATCGCACCCGAGCGGCTCGCGACACGGTTCGCAACTTCGGACGCCGCGAGCCCCGGTGCGCAGAGGGTGATCACGACGCGGCTCGAGCACCCGAAGCGCGCACGGCGCGAGCAAAAAGACGGAAGTAGCCAACGGCGGACAGCAATGACATCGCGAGCGACAGGTACAACACCCACATCCCGATGGCATGAAAATCAATCGGTGGAATGTTCACGCCAATCAACGGGTAGCGGAAGTGAATCAGCAACAAGATGATGCCCACGAACTGCAAGGCTGTCTTGATCTTGCCACCGTCGCTCGCCGCAATGACAAGGCCCTCGGCCGCAGCGATGCTTCGCAAGCCGGTGATTGCAAGATCGCGCGCAATGATAAGAACGACCAGCCATGCTGGAACGCGCGCAAGCGCGACCATGAAGACAAGCGCTGCAGTTACCATCAACTTGTCTGCCAGTGGATCGAGAAACTTTCCGAGAACGCTGACTTCACCGCGTTTTCGGGCGAGATAACCATCCAAAAAATCGCCGAGTGCCGCTACAAGGAAAAGCAAGCACGACAAAAAACTCCGCAGCGGCGAAAAGTTATCCATCAGAACCAGCACGGCGGGTATCAAGAGCACCCGCCCCATCGTGATGAGATTGGGAAGATTGGTTATTTGTTTCGTGAGGTCGCCCATGATCTTTTCCGTTCAGGGCCGCGACCGCGTGGCCAACAACAACATACCTTCCCCTTCGCACACGATAAGACCGCCATTCGGCGTCGTCGCCTGTGGCGCAGCATGGGCCACCACGCGACCCACCCAACCAAGTAGCCGCGCTCTCGGAACCCGGTGCACCTGTCCTCGCTGCATGCGCAGCGCGCGCAGTGAGGTGACCGACATGTCGAGCACCACCCGACCACTGCCGCGCATTTGCAGCATCGGCATTCCGTCACCAGGCAAACGTCCACTTTCCCAGGCCAATCCGTCGGCAAACGCCAGAACACCGTCTTGGCGGTAATACAGGATGTCATCCTGCAGGCGAACCGACGTGGCCGATCCCGTCGAAGCCGGAGACAACCACACCATACCCGAACCGTCACACGAAATAAACGGGACACCATTGCCTAACAACGGGTCTGATTCGGTGCGCCCCTGCGATCGCCTTTGTGCGGGAGCAACAGTTAGCCCGGGGCCCATCGCCACCACGGCCGAAGGCTGCACCATGGCATGCGTGGTTACCGGAAAAGCCAGCAAATCGTCGCCAATGGCAATCACGCTCGGTGCCCCGGCCTCGGGCGAAAGTTCCGGAATGGCCCGGGCGAGCAGCAGATTCGTCAGACTCAATTCTGCAGTCGACTGTTCGGGAAGAAAAAGTGTCGACTCGGAAGTCGACCGCAAAGCGTCGGCGTCGTGCGCAGGCTCTTGCTGCGGGGACGCAAACCCTTCGACCATGAAACCGGATTGCGGTGCCCTGTCCCGTGGTACGGCATTGGCCTCGGCGCCGGCATCGCTGCGCAACGCCGCTTGCGAACTCGAAGCGGCCGTACCGGATTCAGCCTGCCGAGCCAGATCTTCCTTGCCTGCGCGACGAAAGGCATCTGCGGCGAGAACAGACCTGCCCGAGCGCACATGTGCGTAGCCCAGATACGTCCAGGCCTGCTGATCGTCCGGGCGCAAACGTACTGCAATTTCCAGTTCGGCAGTTGCTTCGTCAACCCAGTCAAGCTTGAGCGCAATCAACCCGAGATTCATTCGAATTGCGGCGTCATCGGGAGCGGCCGCGGCCAACTTTTGGTACGCGTCTCGAGCCTCGGCAAATCGGCCCAACTTAAAGCGAATCAGCGCGAGCAACTTCAGGGCTCGCAGATCGCCCGGGGCGGCCGCGAGCGCGCGCAAGATCTCGCTTTCGGCCTCGTCGAAGTGACCACTTGTGACGAGGAAACCAACGCGCTGAAGATTTTCAGCGATGGAGGCAGGGTTGTGCATCACGGATTTTCTCCTACCGTCGCCCGACGATCCCCGGCCTGGCGGCGCACGTTTTCCTGGAACCGGGACAGGACTGTGGCCACATAAGACCGCGTGGTACGATAGGGTGGCATGCCCCCGTATTTCTCAACCGCGCCGGGTCCCGCGTGATAGCCAGAAATGACCTTGACGTGTTCGTCGGCAGAGCAGACAAAGCGCGCTCGGGATCCGGCACTTGAGGGTGGCACCGTTCTGCAAAAACGACGGGCCAGCACCTGCAAGTATCGGCTCCCGCCGAGGATGCTCTGACGCGGATCAAAGGGATCGGTGACACCCATCGATGCGGCCGTTTGCGGCATCAACTGCATGAGCCCCATCGCGCCGACACTTGAGACCACCTTCGGGTCATAGTCCGATTCGGTTTTGATGACGGCATGCACGAGTGCGACTGGGACCCCATAGTATTCGAGCGCTTCCTGAATGTGCTCTTCATAGCGCGAAAAGCGCTCGGGCGATCGATCCCGTGCCGGGATCCGATCGGTCACGCCGCGCAAGGCACGCGCCTTGCCCGGGCCGGTCTTGAACAGTACCTTCCAGCGTGATCCGACCGGGCTCACGTTGGTAAACTCGATAATACCGTCCGACCGTTCGCGAAACCAGAAGGCGTCGCTTTTCTTGTCCGTATCCGCCGACGTGTATCCCGAGGCGGCGGAAAGCTGCACAAAAGCGGCCAGTGTGAAAAGCGAGATGCGCATCGCAACCGGGTGAATCGAAAAATCCGACGGTTGACGGCGATGGTATCATGCGCAGAACGGATGAACGCCATCGAAACCGACTATCTGGTCCTTGGATCGGGCCTCGCTGGCCTCTATTTCGCGTTGCGCGCTTCGGAACACGGCAACGTCACCATCGTTACCAAACGCGCCCCAACGGAGGCCAACACGCAATATGCCCAGGGCGGCGTGGCGGCGGTATTGGGGGCCGACGACAGCCTCGCAATGCATATTGAGGACACCCTCCGGGTCGGAGACGGCCTGTGCCATTCCGATGCCGTCGAACTTTGCGTCCAGGAAGGACCGGCACACGTCAAGAACCTGGCCGATACGATGGGGGTTGCCTTCGATCGCGACACCGATGGTCAATTCGACCTCGGGCGCGAGGGAGGCCACAGCGCCCGAAGGGTCGCTCACGCTCGAGACATGACGGGTGCTGCAATCCAGTCCGCTCTGCTCGACCGCATTCGAGAACGACCCGATCGGATCACCTTGCTTTCGGATCACATGGGCATCGATCTGCTGACCACGGCCAAATACGGTGGTCCGAATCAAGTCTTCGGCGCATACCTCTACGACCAGCACACGGCCGAGGTCAAGACGGTGCATGCCCGGGCGGTCGTGCTTGCAACCGGAGGGGCCGGCAAGGCTTACCTCTACACGTCGAATCCCGATGTGGCAACGGGCGACGGCGTGGCGATGGCCTATCGCGTGGGCGCGCGCATCGCGAATATGGAATTTTTCCAGTTTCACCCGACCTGCCTCTATCACCCGTCGGCGAAGTCGTTCCTCATCAGCGAAGCCCTGAGGGGCGAAGGTGGCATCCTGCGCATGCGCGATGGGCGCGCCTTCATGCAAGAGTATCACAGCATGAAGGATCTGGCTCCGCGGGATGTCGTGGCGCGGGCAATCGATGCGGAACTCAAGCGCAGCGGCGACGATTGTGTTTTTCTCGACATGACGCATTTGCCCGCGGAATTTCTACTGGATCGCTTCCCCAACATTCACGAACGCTGCATGCAACTTGGCATCGATTTGCGTTCCACACCCATCCCGGTCGTTCCTGCAGCGCACTACAGTTGTGGTGGCGTGGCCGTCGAGGGGCACGGGCGCAGTTCGGTGAAAAACCTCTACGCCATCGGTGAAGTGGCGATGACGGGACTGCACGGCGCCTGTCGATTGGCCTCGAACTCCCTGCTGGAAGCCCTGGTCTACGCTGCGCGCGCGGCCGATGACGTTCGCCTGCTGCCGGCCGTCAGACCTCAACGAGCCGCGCCCTGGTTCTCCGGCGAAGCGCGATCCTCCGACGAGGCCGTCGTCGTGAGCCAAAGTTGGGACGAAATCCGGCGGCTCATGTGGAACTATGTCGGCATCGTGCGCTCCGATTCGCGTCTTAAACGCGCCGATCGGCGCCTCGATCTGATTCGGGGTGAGCTGCGCCAGTATTACTGGAACTACGTCATCACGGCTGACTTTCTCGAACTGCGCAACCTGGCACTCGTGTCACATTTGATCGTGGCCTGCGCCCTTCGTCGACCCGAATCGCGCGGTCTTCACTTCAACGTCGATCATCCAGAGCGCGATCCGAAGCTTGAAAAAGATACGATCGTGGCGCGCGGCGATGGACCCGACGTGAGCTAGACGCAGAGCCTTGACGCGAAAGAGGCGTCGGCAACGATGCGGGCATCAGGGGAACGGTGTTACGATGAAATCCTGTGGATAATCAACGCACGACCGTGACGACGCTGCTCTTGGTCAGTTCAGCGATGATGGGCTTGCCCCTCTTGGTTTTCGACTGGGCGCCTATCAACGACATGGGAGAGTACACCTTCTTGGTTGCGGCTCTCGCGCACTTTGGCCAACCGGATCTTTTCCCCGATTCGGTCTATCAACTGCGGTTGGGTGGTGCGAATCAGCTCATCTTCGCCGTTACTTATGTTCTCGGACTTGCATTTGACGCCGATCTCGCGGTCCGAATTCTCCTTGCGGCCATCTTTGGGGCGACGCCGTGGGCTCTTGCCCATGCGGCACGAACCTTTGGGCGAACGCCTTTGGTTGGCGTTGTGTTGGCGCCACTCGCGTTGGGATTCGCGTTCCGTTGGGGACTTTTGGCCTATTCGTTTTCGATGGTGCTGCTTTTGTTCACATTGCGACCCCTCGAGCAATTCGCTGCGTCTCCGACATTTAGGCGTGCTGCGGTGGTCACTTTCGCAATGATCGCATGCACCCTGGCTCACAGTTCGGCCGTTGTGATTTTAGGGATCGTTGCACTGCCGCATGTGCTGCGTTTGTGGCGAAAGCCCGTTTCGGCACTATGGATCGGCACGCCGGTCGTGGCGTCATTGGCGCTGGCAATGATTCAGATGGCCAGGTTCAATAACAACGCAAGTGCCAGTTTTCGTGAGTTCGCCAATGCTGAGCACCCCAGGCTGGATCGCTTGGCGATGTTACCTGCTCATCTTTTCGGATACTTCGCGGGGTACGAATCGATTGCGCTGTGTATCCTGACGGCCATCGCGTTGTGGTGGTGTAGTCGAGGCTTGCCGCGAACCGGCGACGTTCTGTTGCGCACGTTGACGGCTGTGGCGATCCTTGCGCAATACTGGATATGGCCCTACGGATATAATGGTGCGGGCTTGCTTTACCTTCGGTTTTTGTTACCAGGTGTTTGGCTATTGGTGCTTGCGTTGGCGCCGGGCCCGGGAACAGTGACCCGCAAAGTAGCAGCCGCGATGCTTACCGTGCCGATTGCGACGACACTCGCATTGCTTCCGCTCTATCAATCGGCCCAAATGAACCACCGCGCCCTGCTCGCTCTCGAACCGCAGGTCGCACGAGGTTCGGCCATTGCGTGGCTGGATTTCGCGCCAAGTGGGCTCGAGGGGCTGGGGATACCGGGACACCCTTCAGCAGAACTCATGGCCCGACGGGGTGGACGCACGTGGTCGATTTCGGATGTTCCTCAGAGTCCTATTCAAACGCGAGCCAGCACGTCTTGGGCGTCGGGGATGCGCCACCACAATCCGAATAACTTCGTTCCTGAAATGGATTTGGCGCGATACCGTTACGTCCTCGTGCATGTTCCCGGCGAGAAATTTCTCGGACCGTTGGCCGCGGCGATGGCTCCTTGCGGACAGCCTAGGGCTTATGTTCACCCCTTCGCCCTCATTGAGTCCAATTGCCTCACGGTGCCCATTTATGCTTCGGAGCCCCCTTTGCCCGCTAATCGACCGAAGACATTGGGTTGGAGATTGCGCAACTCACGGGGTTCGATTCCTTGATGCAATCCAACCCCCAGCAGGCGCCCGTGATGTCCATCCGCGAGCCCTGTCGTCGACGCAATGGCGGACACCAATTGATCAAAAGAATCGGCGACCCGTCGTTCACGACGAGGCGACAAATTGCCGAAGAAACCGCAGCTCGTCGTTACAACTCGGGCTCTTCGTGTTGGCCTAGTAGACGCTCAGCGCTCTTGTTCAAGCTCGCGCAGTTCGCGGGTCGAAATTCCAAGCAGGTACAAAATGGCATCGAGTCCAGCGCCGGATATCGCCGTGTCTGCCCGCGCACGCAACGTCGCCTTGGCGCGAAAAGCGATCCCGAGCCCTGCCCGTTCAATCATGAGCACATCGTTCGCACCATCGCCAACTGCAATCACCTGGTCGAGCAGCACGCCTTCGAGCTGGGCGATGGTTTCAAGCAATTCGGCCTTGCGGGCCGCATTCACGATCGGACCGGTGACCCTGCCCGTCAGCTTGCCCTCGCGAATTTCAAGCTGATTCGAGAAGGCGTAGTCCAGATCCAGCCGTCGCTTCAGCGCATCCGCCGCACGGGAAAAGCCACCACTTAAAACCGCAATCCGATACCCGAGCCGCTTGAGCACGCGTACCAACGTCTCGGCACCATCGTTCAGAGGCAAGTTGGCAGCAATCTGGTCGAGCACCAAGACATCCAGGCCCGCAAGCAGCGCGACACGCTGGCGCAAGGACTCGTCATAGTCCATTTCACCCTGCATGGCGCGTTCGGTGATGGCCGATACTTCCTTGCCGACACCGTGCGCACGCGCAAGCTCGTCGATGACCTCGATTCGAATGAGCGTCGAATCCATATCGAGGACGATGAGTCGCTTTGAACGCCGAAAGACGCCCTCGCGCTGAAGTGACACATCAAATTCGCCCCGAATGGAGGCCTCGAGCAAATTGCGTTTGAGCTGTTCCTGATCGGCGTGCAGCGGCAAGCGCGCGTGCAACTCGACCGAGGCCAGCGTGCCCTCGGAAAGACGCGTTATTTTTTCGATGTTGGCGGAGCCGGCCGCAAGGATCGAGGCGATGGCGTGCATCTGCACGGGGCCAAGCGTAGGACCAATCGCGGTGACAACAATCGTTCTGCCGTCGGCGCCCTCTACGCCGTCGGCAGCCGAAGCCTCGACCGGTTTAAAATCCAACTCCATTCCGAGCTGTTTGGCCGAAAACAACAGATCCTTGAGAACATCGGTCGCCGCAGGCAACTCAATAAGCAAACAAAGAATGAGTTGGCCCTGCACCACCACCTGATCAATGTCCGCGAGGGCAGCACCGCGCTCGGCGAGAATGCCCATGAGCGTCGCCGTCACGCCGGGCCGATCCGGACCGGTAACGGTCACGAGCACGCGATCGATCGCAGGGTTCAGCTTGCTGGTAGCGTTGGTCGTCAAAAACGGCTCCTCGGTGATCGGGCGCGAGTGTAGCCGAAGGAGAATCCAACACCGTGCACAGCGCAAAAAAATCGGGGCGGGCGCTGACGCTGGCACTTTGAATACGCTTGACGATTTTTGTCAGGCAGCCGGTGTGAGAATGCGGAGCAGGGACCAAAATTGTCACGCGCACGCCTGGCGTCAGATGTTTGACAGCGCGCAATGGGTTGAAACTAAAGAATTTTCACGTTTCTAGCGAATCCTTATCCGTCACGAGCCTGCTGGCACGAAGCCTGCAGTAGACACAAACCAGTTGAGGGCAAAGGCAAGCGCCCTCTTTCAACAAAGAAATCAGGAGAAAACACATGATTCGAGGGCGCAAAAAGAATTCAGGTTTCACGCTGGTCGAGCTCATGATCGTCGTGGCGATCATTGGTATCTTGGCCGCGGTTGCCATCCCGGCATTCAGCCGCTACGTGAAGAAATCGAAGACGGCGGAAGCGTCGGGTCACATCAACAAGATGTGGGCGGGCTCGGTCTCCTATTTCGAGGCGGACCACGCGAACCAAAACGGAGCGGTGGTGGATAAGCAGTTTCCATTGCCCCCGGCAGCGCAGTTCCTGGGTACATCCTGCTGTTTGGGAATAGGCGACAAATGTCCCGGTAACGAAGCTCCGTTCAGTGCTGATGCCACCTGGCAGTCGCTAGGATTCATTATTTCTGATCCGCACTACTACGTACCGGTTTATCGTTCGTCTGGCTTTGCCAACGCATCGGTGTTCACCGCAGAGGCAACGGGCGATCTTGACTGCGACACCTTTGTCTCCCTGTTCCGCCGTACGGGCTCGGTTGACACCAACGGCAACGTTACGTCCCCGACGGGTTACTACATCTTCAACGAAGTCGAGTAACCCCGTCTGACCCCTGAATCGGCACCGTCGATTCAAAACCCCGGCTTTCCTGCCGGGGTTTTTTTTTGTCTCGATCCAAATGTCAAACGAGACAAAACTCCGTATAACTGCCTCACGGCCGGGAATGTGCGAAAGTCGCCGCGATGAACTTGGCGAACGTGCACAACCGCGGCCCGTCCGAGTCAAATGGGTGGTTCCGCGGATTCGACGGAATCAGGGCAATCGCCATTCTTGTGGTGATGTTGTGGCACACCGCGATCGTGACCCGTTTTCCAGGGTCGGCCATGGGACTGCTAAGGCCCCTCGTCATGACGGGTTGGGCGGGGGTCGATCTGTTCTTTGCCCTCTCCGGATTCCTGATCACATCCCTACTGTTGCGGGAGGAACTGAGAAATTCGTCCTTAACGGGAAACCGACGGTTTTCTCTGGTCGGCTTCTATATGCGCCGCTCCCTGCGCATCTTGCCGATATTCGTGGTTGCGTTTGTTTTGCAGACTTTTGTGCTGTCAGGACATCTCGGAAGCCTCCATGGCGATAGGGTTCTTGCGTCGAACTCTCCTTACGGGCTTTGGCCCTACGCCACGTTTTGGGGGAACTACTTCAGTGTATGGGAAAGCGTTCGGATGACAGGAAGAGTCGTTCAACCGGGTCTCAGCTATCAAGCCTTTTGGTCGCTCTGCGTGGAAGAACATTTCTATCTTCTGTGGCCTCTGCTGCTCACGTTTGTCAGGAAGGGCGTCCGCCGAATCTGGGTTGCCCTGGCCGTTTGCCTGGTGATGTGCTTGGCGCGCTTCTTTGCCAGGACGGAGGACTGGCAGTCTCACGAAGCCATCCACGTGTTGTCGCATTACCGGATGGATTCCATCCTTTGGGGAGCCATCGGTGCGCTGGTGGTCGAGCAACTTCCCGCGATGGCGTCGTCGAAATTCAACCGCCCAAGGCGCATCGCCCTCCTTCTCATCGCAGGCCTGATCGCAACCCTCATTGCAGTCGGTGGACTCACGGTGTTGCCCCCGCCCAGCCCACTCGGCAGCTCGCTGGGCTTATCTCTGTTTGCCATCTGGACGACTCTATTGTTGCTCGAACTCGTGGCAGCTCCACAGAGTTGGCTTGTGCGGGTGTTGGAATTTAGACCCTTGGCCGTCGTGGGACGATTGTCATACGGAATGTACCTGATTCACTTCCAGGCCATCGATCTGGGCAGCTTGTTGTTCTTCTCTAGCCCCCGCGGACCGTCGGTCGCAAACCTCCTGCTGGGCTATTTCCTCTTCGTCATCATCGCGGTAGCGGCGGCGACCGTTTTGCACGTCACGATCGAACGTCCATTTCTGTGTCTTAAGGCGCGCTTGATTTCCGGCTGATCGGAAGCGAGGAGTCGGCGCTGGGTTGCGGCCCCTCAGCGTCCGTCGTTGATTTCGCGCACAACCATTGAGTTGTGGGTCAACGCCATGATCGTAAGGTCGGCTGGAAAGGCCGCGTCCCCGGTGAAATTGCAGGCTCCAAGTGCATAAAACCAGTTGGTTGCGTAGTCACCTGCGGTTGGCAAGAGGGTCAAACCTACAGATCCCGCTGGCGGTGGCACTCCGGGCGCGCCAGCGTTGACGAGGTAGGTGCAATACAGTTCCCGAGCCTTGGGACGCAGACCCACATTGCGCCACGCTGGCGGCCAGAGCGCTGGATTGGCAATCGTTGTCGCAATCGATCGCGAAAAGAAAACCGGCGTGTTGTCGGCCGCTATCGGAAAGAATGCGGCCGCGGTCTCGGCTGCGGGCGGATTGATCGCGGTGCTGCCATCGGCCCGCAGTGGGAGGAAAGCGCCAAATTCCATCAGGTACAGCTGCTCCTTGGCGCTAATTTCCGCCAACATGGCGGTCACCTCACCCTTGCGCGCCTTGGCGATCCATCGTCCGTAACCTGCAGTGGCAACCGACGCGAGAATGCCGATGATCACGACCACTATCATCAACTCAACCAGCGAAAACCCACTGACGCTGGATGCCGACCGGACGTCGCACGAGGTTGCCTTTACGTTTTGGGAGTCCACAAAGTGGCACCATCGGCGGATCAACGCCAAACCTCAAGTTTTCCGGCTTGCCCGCCAGCAGACCCCATGCCAAGTTCGATGGGTATGAGTCGTGGCATTTCGGAAACGGCTGACGCAGAGCGGTGGAAGCATCATTTGTTTTCGGTCGGCGACAGAGCGGTCTATCCGGCGCAGGGGATTTTGCAGATCGTGGGCATCGAGGAACGGGAGATCCACGGCAAAGTTTGCTCGTTCTACCTTCTAGAGGTCGCCTCGAGTGGCCTTCGGATTCTGGTCCCGGTCGACAAAGCAAGCCACGTCGGACTGCGCCCGGTGGCAAACCCTACCGACATCGAGGAGGCGCTCGCGATTCTGAAAGAAGAACGCCCTGCCGCTGAACGGCGGGGCCCGTCGTGGAATCGTCGCTACCGTGGTTTCCTGGACAAGGTCAAATCAGGCTCACTCTTCGAGATCGCGGAGGTCCTGCGGGATCTTCACCACCTCCGCAAGCAAAAGACCCTCTCGTTTGGTGAACGTCGGATGATGGACACCGCGCGGGGATTGTTTATCCAGGAGCTTTCCGCGTCCCGTCTGGTCGACGAGGGGACGGCGGGAGCTGAGTTGGACGGCGCCTTGAGCCCGCCCGGCGTCTAACGCAGTGCGATTTATTCGTAAGCCGAGCGATTATCGGTGCTTGAGCCGGGTTGACCATTGGTGCTAGTTTGTCGGCCTACCGGCGGGGACCATGATCGTCCATTTGGCGCAACACGACATTACCGATATGGCGGTTGACGCCATCGTTAGCCCAGCGAACACACGTGGCATCATGGGTGGCGGCGTTGCCGGTGCCCTGTCCCGCAAGGGGGGGCCTTCGATCCAGAAAGAAGCGATGTCGCTCGCACCGATCGCGATCGGTGCTGCCATCGTGACCAACGCCGGAAAACTCTGGGCTCGTCGCGTTATTCACGTGCCGACGGTGGAACAGCCTGGCGAAAAAAGCACAGTCGAAAACGTCCGCCGGGCGGCCCGAGCCGCATTGCTTGCCGCCGGACACCACCAGTTTGCATCGCTGGCAATGCCCGGCATCGGTGCCGGCTTGGGCGGGGTTGATCCCTGTGACGCTGGGCGTGCTATCGCTGACGAGCTGCGAGCCCACAAACAGCCATTCCCGGAAACGGTTTGGTTGGTGGATCTCGACGAAGAAACATTGATGTGCCTGGAGGAGGCGCTGGAGATAGCGACCAGCTAGCCGAATCCAATCCCTTTACCCTGGTACGAATCCTTGAAGATCCTGGTTCCTTGCAAGCGTGTTCCGAATCCTGAACAGAAACTCAAGCTGGCGGGGAGCGCACTTGATCTCGCCGGTACGACCTGGCAGGTCAATCCCTTCGACGAATACGCGGTCGAAACCGCACTACGATTGACCGAGAAGGGCAAAGGCGGCGCGCACGAGGGTGAGGTTGTGGTGGTTGCCATCGGACCGAAAGAACTATCGACCCAGGTGCGCAGTCTCCTCGCGATGGGGGCCGACCGAGCAATCCTTGTTGAAGGCAGCGACGACAACCTCGACTCGAACGCCGTGGCACAAATCCTCGCAGCCGTGGTTCAGCAGGAAAAGCCGGATGTGGTCGTCATGGGTAAGCAAACCGTGGACGGCGACGCCAACCAGGTGGGCCAGCTGCTTGCGGGTTACCTCGGGTGGCCACAGTCTACTTTCTTGGCAGGCCTCACCTTGTCCGCCGATGGCAAGACGGCGGTGACCCATCGTGAGATGGATGCCGGCGTCGAGGAAAAGTCGGTTCCGCTGCCCGCAGTATTGACGGTGGATCTTCGCATCATCAGCCCCGGTGGTGCCCGCAACCTGGCGCTCGTTGCTGCGGACGCCGTTTGGGACGAAGGTCCCCGCTACGCCGCGCTCAAAGGGATCATGGCCGCGAAGAAAAAAGAGCTGAAAGAGCTGACAACCGCAGCCCTCGGGGTCACGCCCGAGATTCACGTCAAGACGATTGGCCACACTGCACCGCCGCCGCGCAAACCCGGCGTCAAGGTGGATTCGGTCGCAGCCCTGGTCGACAAACTGCACAACGAAGCGAAGGTGCTGTAATGGCCACGCTGGTATTCATCGAGTCTTCGGGAACTTCTGTTCGTTCGTCCTCGCTGTCGGCTGTCACCGCTGCACGCGCGATTGCCGCCAAACGCTCTGGACCCGTGGTCGGTGTCCTGATTGGCAAGGACGTGGCAGGTGCGGCTTCCGATGCAGCACGATACGTCGACAGGGTTTTGTGCTACGATTCTCCGCAACTGGAGCATGCGCTGGCCGAATCCTACGCACCCATTCTTGCGGCAGCGGTATCGGCGAGTGGCGCCGATTCGCTGGTTGCAACGGCATCGTCGGTGGGCAAGGACATCTTGCCTCGCACGGCCGCGCTCTTGCAGGCCGGTCTTGCGAGCGAAATCATCGGGATCACGGGAGTGAACCGCTTCAGCCGACCAACCTACGCGGGCAACTTGACAACAGAGGTCGAGGTCACGACGCCCGTGGTTCTCGTCACCGTACGACAGACGGGCTTTGATGCCGCTGCACCTGCGGCCTCGGTGGGTACCATCGAATCCAAAGATCCGGGCGCCATCAACAATCTCGGCGCGGCCTTCGTTTCGTTGCACACCAGCAAAAGCGTACGCCCCGATTTGACCGAGGCCGCCATCGTGGTTTCGGGTGGCCGCGGTATGAAAGAGGGCGCGAACTTCAAGATCCTGGAAGAGCTGACGGATCTGTTGGGCGGCGCTCTCGGCGCAAGCCGCGCGGCCTGCGATGCGGGCATGGTTCCGAACGATCTGCAGGTCGGACAGACCGGCAAGGTCGTGGCACCAAAGCTGTACATCGCGGTTGCGGTCTCAGGTGCGGTCCAACATCTGGCTGGAATGAAGGGCAGCAAAACCATCGTCGCCATCAACAAGGATCCCGAAGCACCGATCTTCGGGGTCGCGGACTATGGTCTTGTGGCAACCTGGGAGAAGGCGATTCCAGAACTAATCGCCGCCGTCAAAGCGCTGAAGGGGTAGTGGGTGTAGGGTGGCGCGAGGATGGGCCCAACGTGCTTGAAAATAGGGGCTTGATCCAAAGCCTTGCGTTGCGGGCGCAGCGCGAGTTGATTCGTGAGGTGGGGGCGGAATTGAACGCGCCCGTGTTGTTCTTGAAGGCAGCGTGGGCGGATCCGGTTTTGTATGGGAACGAGGGGAAGCGATACGGGACCGACGTGGATGTGTTGGTTCGACGCGAGGATTTCGAGGTGTTCGCGGAACGTCTCGAAAAGAGGGGGTTTCGACGGGCAACGGGCCTCGCAGGAGAGCGCGGACGGTACTTTGAATACAAAGAAACCGGACTGCATCCACCCAAAGGCTCAGGTTACCTACCGATCGATCTCCACCGCGCGCTCACCAATCCCATCTGGTTCAATTGCAACCCCAACGACCTGTTTTCCCGATCACGAACCTACGAAGTGGGAGCAGAAAAGATCACGTCGCTTTGTCCGGAAGATCAGATCATCCACGCTTGCCTACATTATGCCGGACACGCACTTGATCTCGACAGTCGGCATCTTGAGGACATCCAGCGTCTTGTAGCGGCTTTTCCGATCGACTGGAACGCGGTCAAGGAACGTGCAATTGCAACACGGTGTATGACAATGCTGTACCTTCTGCAATCGGCATTGCAGAGCATGGGCACGGATATTTCCCCGGCCCCGGTACGACGCGATTTTCAGATGAAGGCCTGGGCGATTCGCAAGCTTGTAGAACCGGACCTGCGTATGCGTCGCCAACGGCCGCGTTCACGCTGGGTCGACTACCTTCTGGTGAGACCTTTGATGTCCGATGACTACACAGCGGGGATTCGTTTCGCCCGCCAATTCGGGTTACCCTGGCTTACGGAAACCGTCCGCGGCCGAGCCAAAATGCGATAAGAATAGTTGTCGATGGGATCGAACACTCGCTACACAATTGCGCCGAAAGTTTCGTGGCGTGAACACGCTGGGAAGCTGATCCTTGTGGATATGGGCAGTGGAGAGTGTTTCGAGTTGAACGAAACAGGAACTGAGATCTGGAGAGGGATAGAGCGCGGTGAATCAAGCCAAACCATCGCGATCGTATTGGCGGAAAATTACCAACTGACGACAGATGTCGCGAGTCAGCACATAGACCGGCTCGCAACACAGCTGATCGAGCGTCGACTGGTGACTGTTTCGGTTGAAGAGACCCCGTGAACACGCCTCGTTTTCTTGGCAATTCAGAGTACGACCTTGTCGTGGGTGGCGATGAATGTGGTCTACTCGTTGGCCGGAAAAGTGGGCAGATTCTCACGCTGAACCGATCAGCCACGACTGTTTGGCACCGGCACCTCGCAGGCAAGGACACCGACGACATCGTTTCCTGGATTCTTGAGCAGACAGAGATGGCGCCGGGCGATGTGCGGAAAATGGTGGAGGATATACTCTCACCGAAGACGGAGTCAGCACAAACCGCTGACAAAGAATATCGATACGAGCCGGACGGTGAAGGTTATCGAATGAGCAACGAGGGCAGGGATCGCCTATGGTATTCAAATAACGGCAACTGCGTTCGCTGGATCGACGATGAACGTTCTCCCGAACGCATCGGCGATTGTTTGTGGACCGCGTTGCCCCGTCTCTTATTTCTAAAGGGTCAGTATTTGTTGCACGGAAGTGCGATTAACCATCGTGGTCAGGCGATGCTATTCGTCGGGGACAACGGCGCTGGCAAGTCTTCAGCTGCTCGTGCGTTTGCAACGAAGACTACGTCGGTTTGCGGCGATGACAAGATCGCCATCGGCGTTGATTCGAGCACCGGCGCGGTGGTGCCCAACGCGGAACCGTTTTACAAGAAGTGGGTTATGGACGCCCGTTTAATCTTGAAATCGTCGATGAATTCGATAGCGGGGCCGGAACTGTACGACGGATCAGGAGCCGAACTACCTGTAACAAGTGTCTTCTTTTTGTCTCCGGCTCAACGCGAGTCGACAACGGTGTGTCGGTTCGAGTCGATGGGTGCAACGGAAGCAGCAGGCATGTTGTTCCGTCAGTTCTTTTTCGGGAACAACGCACACGCGCTATGGCAGGTACCGCTACACTGGTCAGCCCACGTCGCCAATCGTGCTCGTTGTGGCCGACTTTATGTTCCAAATGATCTGGAGACATTTAGAAGCAGCGCCGAAAAATTTCTGGACCGATTTTGAATTGATGAGACCGTGGGTTAGTGCAGAAACGACATCCTGGCGCATCGCTCAGACCGCCCTGTGTCTGCGGGCGAGAATTCGACGATCGTTTGCGAAGTCCAATCGAAAGCGTTGGTATTCGACATCGAATGGTGTCTGCGCGTGAAGACACCGAAATCGATCAAGTTGGGCTGATACCAAAACCCCGCAAGCACGGGTAAGAAGTCTGCGTGGTCGAGCCGTTTGAGTTCGGGGGTCCAATCAACCAGTCGCAATCTTTCGGTACGCGCGACGAAGAAATTGGGGACCTTGTTGCAAACCACGAGTTCACCAATACGGGTTCCCGGTGGTACCAACGGCGTTTGGTGGGCTGGAAAAATCCCATTGGGATCCGTCCTATGCTTCATCCAAAACGGCAAGTCGATCACGGACCCGCCAACGAGATCGATTTCGGAGTGTTGCTTAAGAGCGTCCAGCGCAACGCCAAGATGGCGTTTCCCAGTACAGAACAAAGTCGTCGTCTAGAACCCAGGTAAATTCTGTTTTCACCCGTGAAAGCGCCTCACGCCGGCCTGCGGAAACACCTGAATCGAACGGCAGCGAAACAACTTCGACGCCGGGGATCACCCGGGGTCGACGGCTGTCGTCCGCAACATGATCTTTAGGTTAGGGAAAAGGCGGTGCGCACTTTCGAGGAGCCTCGACAGAATCGCTGGGCGCTCAAATGTTTTGACGATGGCGGTGACGCTTTCCGTGAGCCGCGCACGGGGGTAGCCCACCGCCCATCGATCCACGCTGCGGGCGCCTAAGCAAGCAGCGGCTGTGGCCGCCGAATAACAAGGCTTCGCGACAATCCGAGCGGGCGAATCAACCAATATTCGACGGATAGACTGCCTGATCATCACGTATGAAGATCGGCTTAGAGCGTGAAGACGGTCTCATGGCCTGACGAATCGTCATCGGGACGGCTAAGAAACCACGCGTGCCCGATTCGTCTGCGACCGCTCGTGTTCATGCCAAGGCAAATCTGATCCCGGGCAGCTTCGGAGCTCAACAAGGTTTCTGCGAGCACACGTCGGTAACAATTTCCTCGGCCCGGAAGTCTGCTATCGACGGAAGCGAGTACCACAACCAGTCGACCTCGATCAGATGTCAAACGTGTTGCGAACCAGTCCGAAAGCCATCTCGACGCGCCCACAGCCGAAGAGGGTCCGGCAACACGCCTCAGCACCTCAGCGACTACCAACCCACCCAGCGCAACCACAAGCCCCGACATCCACGGGCTCTAACAACGGATTCAGACTTCGCCGCTGTTGTCGCCTATATCGGCGTCAATTTGTGAACCGCTACCGCCCGCGACGAGGTCTCGTAAGTTTCCAAGAGATTTGATTTCGGGCACACGAAATCTATCATCGGAATCGGTGGACCCAATTATTCTGGGGCCGCTTGAAATCGAAGCTGCCTTTTCTTGTTCACCGATCATTCGGAGGATTATAACGCCGAACCGCGCGAAGCCAAGCCTCAAAACATCCGGCGCGATACATTTGGACGCAGCGAGTCACGTCCCAGAATGCCGCCGGCGATTCCCAATGGCGCTGGATGTCCTGGCGAAAGCCCTTGGGTTCAACGAACTCGGATGATTCCCATGCCCCCTCAAAAAGCGATATGAACTTCGGCTTCGACCGTTCGAATTGCATCAATCGCTGGGCGCCAAACCGCGCTTTGGATGGTCGTCGTCGTACCCGATCGGGCAAAAGACGAGCCAAGCCTTCCCGTTGCAAGGCGCGGCCTCTCCTCCAGGGAATCCGATGTGAAAGCGGAATCCCAAGAACGCCCTCGAGGAGACGACGATCGAGAAAGGGAAAACGCATTTCGACCCCAAAATCGAGTGCCCATCGGACCGAGCCGTCGATGGCGAGACCGATAACCGAAGGAGACAGATCGCTCAAAATGGCGTGAGCGGTCAGTGAGCCTGCAAGGCGCCGCATCGACGTTGGAGGTTGGGCGACGAGGTTCCGGCATGCCGATCCCAGCCAAGCCGGAACCTTGTACGGAGGAAACCCCGGAGCAGGGAAGTCGTCGAAGCCCAAGGCGCGATTGAAACCGGCCTTCAGCATTGCCCGTAAGCGTCGTTTCCTGATTGGCCATCCGGCACCGCTCACAACCATCAGAGCAGCACTGAACAAAGAGTTGTCTCGAACGAGGTCTTTTATGATCGTCTGATCCTGAACGATCGCATCGCCGCGAGCCCCGCAAAGGAGCGCTTCAATCGCACTTGCTGCGAAGATCTTTTCTTCCTCGGCGCCTCCTATGTTAACGGAGCGGCCTCCGGGGGTCGCCAAAATGGGCGCATCAAAATCGGGATACGCCATGAGGGTACCGTCCACGAAATTGACGGGAAATCCAAGTCGGGTGGCCACTGACTCCGAATACATGCGCTCATCGCAATCCGGCAGTCCTGGAAAGGTAGCCGAAATACCGACAAAGGAGGTTGGCGAACCTTCCGCGCGAATTTCATTGCAAAGCAACGCGATCGAAGACGAGTCCAATCCGCCGCTCAGTCGAACCGCAACACGATTCGCACCACGAACCCGGTTGCGCACCGAGATCTTGAGATCATCTGCGAACGCCGCAAGGTATTCGGCACGGGTACGACCGGGATAGACCCGAGGAATGGGGTTCCAGCACCGCTGCTCGATTGGACCGGATTCGGGGCCGAAAACCAAAGTATGCCCCGGCACCAACGACCGAATTTCGGAATAGAACGTATGTCCGTATCCGACGGAAACGCCACCCAGATACTCTGCAACAGCAAGAGGGTTGACGGTCGCCTTCTCCCCGAAAAGACCGATCAATACGTCAACAAACGAGCCAATCGCAATATTACCCCGCCCATCGCAACGGTAGTACGCCGGTTTGACGCCGAAAGGATCGCGGGCCACAACAATCTGCCGATTGGTCGCATCGAAAATTGTGATCGAAAAGTCACCGTACAAATGCCGGGCAAAAGAAAGCCCCCATTTCTCGAAGGCATATCGAACGATCTTCAAGTCGCCAAGCAATCCACCCGCCACTTTTAATGACAGCCGCTCGGCGAGCTCGTCGCGATTGTCGAGACGCACGTCCCCTACCAGGAGCGTCCGTCTCAATTGCGAACGGTCGAATGTTGCATCGGAATTGCCGGCAGCAGCAACGTCGGGGAAACGGTGGCGCGCACGCGAAAAATAGTCACCCCAACGCGACTCACGCGCGCCCACGAAATTCGGATGAACAACCTTGTCAAAGGCTCGAGTCAACTGCAACCGACACGCCTCGCGTTCGCCCTCCGGGAGTGAAGGCCCCCAGAAGGCTACGTAAGGCACCGGTCAACCACCAATCGAACGATTAGTAATACAGAACGATGCGCCCAGCTTGATTGGCGGTCGTCTCACCAATCGCAAGGTCGGCAAATCCGTCACCGTTGTAGTCCCTGATCACGCCGGTTCGTTGCGCACTCGTAACGCCCCATCCGCTTGGCAACGTAATAATCGAATCCGCACCGGTGTTCAGGTCCGTTCCATCGGTCAACGCGGCCATCCGACCACCGTCGACGATGTAGACCCGTCCAGGTCCGCCATTTTCGGCTGTCGACGTCGTCACCAGATCCCAATTCGCATCACCTACGAGCGAGTCGACGACGCTCGTACCCGAGTGGGCACCCGAAAACGCGGCACGCCCGAAATTCGTGGCGTTGTTCACCGATTCTACCCACGGACAGTTTGCAAAAGGTCCGGTCGTGCCGGTTCCACGGCAGAGGAACAACCGATTGACGCTCGGAGCGGCAATCGCAACACCGTTGAAACCTCCGGTTGGACCCAACAAACCGAGGGTTGTACCGTAGTTGCCACCAATGCTCGGCTCTGACTTGCTATGCAGCGCATTCGCAATGGAATAGGTACCGGATCCCATCGGTCCGAACGCGTAAACCACTTTCGTCCCGGCCGCGACTGCAACCAACGAGGTTCCGTTCCCCGGATAGAAGTTTCCGAGACCGGACACCTTGGAACCGAACGTCCTCGTACCAGTGCCTGAGGGACCATCGATGGTTGCCGTTTCGAGACTTGCCGTGCTGAATCCCTGCTTGCCGTACACGATAACAACACGCCCTTGTTGGCTACTGAAGAACGGGGCACCGATCGCGAAATCATCCGTGCCCTGTCCGTCCACATTACCCAACCGGGCAATCGATATGGCAAATAACGAGGCAGCGTACTCAGCACCAAGATCGATTGTGTAGTCGGCGTTGGACTGGGTGTAGGTCGCATTCCATGCCGCCCGACCCTTGAAAATATAGACCTTTCCATTTCCGTCACTCGGGGCGCCAATTGCGTAATCATCCCGGGCAACGTTGTCAGCGTCCAGGCCGTCCACGTTGCCAATGTTCACGAACGAGCGGCCGAAACCAACGCCGGAGGGGCCATCGATTCGCACGGCTGGCGCATTCGTATCGGCGGGAGTCTCGACCCCTTTGTAGATGTAAACCGACTGGTCGTTCTGAGTGCCAACTAGGATGTCGGCGCGACTTACATTGTCGACATCGGCGACAACGTCGTTGCTACCCTCGATGGCGAAGCTGAACAGGGCCGTCGCCAATCCGCTCGCGGGCGGGGTCAAAATGATACTGTTAAACGCCGCCGATACCGGATCAGCAGTTGCCATCGTGCCGGTATTGCCAGCAGCATCGATCGGTGCGACCGCAAAGTAGTAAGCCTGTGTAATCGTCCGACCACTCACGACCATCGATTCATTTTGGCCGGGCGCCTTGGGCGCTCCACCAAAGGTCACTGCCTCGGCGGCACTAAACTCTACCGTCGTGGTGATTGGTGTCTTGGAGACCCGTACATCGTAGCCGGAGACCGGCTGACCGCTATCCCCCGGCGCCGTCCAGGAAACCCGGAAGCTCGTGGCACGTCGACTCTCTACAACAGCGGAAACCGTACCCAGCGCATCGGGACTGGTCGTGTCCACGACCACAGTAAGGGTCGCTAGGCCCGCTCCGGTTCCGCCAAGATCGCTTGTTGTTGCGGTGATCGTTGCAGAAGCCGCATCCGCGATGGTCTGATTCGCAAGCGTTGCAACACCCGCAACGATGTTGGCCGTGCCCAAACTGTTCCCGTTGAGAGCAAAGGTTATAGTTCCCGTGTTCACCGCTACACCGTTGAGCGTCACCGATGCAGACAGGTCTCCTTGCCAACCCGCAGCGCCGTCGCCATCCGTCACACAAGACGGGCTTGAGTTGCCAGCGGCGCACAAGTTTTTGCCGGCCGCAGGCGATGTGAAGGTCACCACGGGAACTTGGCCTACGACGACCGTACAAGGCGACGTAGCAAGGCCCGATGAATTGCCCGATGGTTCGGTCGCAGTCACCGATACGGTACTGCTACCGATCTTGAAGATCACATTTCCGAAAACGGCGGAGCCCGTCGAAAAACTGGTCGGCGAAAAGGTTGCCTGCCCGCCAGGCCCATCGACGACCATGCTCAACTGACGCGTGTTGGACGCGAACGAAACATCTCGGGTCAAATCCGTCATGCTCTGAAATATCGAGCCGCAAAGATCCGCGGGTGACAGTGGCGAAACATTGGGTGCCCCCGAGTCCACCCACAACTTCACCGCGGGGCTGGAACCAACCGCAGTCGAAACGTCCGTCAGGCGAACCTGGAGCTCAGTCGGCGTCGTCAGCGTTCCGTCTTGCGCCATGCGGCTATCGGTCAGCGACGCATTCGGCCAGCGGGCAACGAAAGCCAAGCCATTCGGACAATTATCGGAAGCTTGCGCGTTTGCGACCGTTTGATCAGCACCAACCTGAGTAAGCGTGGAGCCCTCGGCGCCCTCAAACAATCGCGCAACACCGGCACGATTCGTACACGCCACGATCGTAGTTTGAGCACCGCTCTTCGCCGCGTCGGCATCCTTGAACGCCTGTGCTGCGCTCGCCGCCAACAGGTGCTTCGACACATCGCTGAACGGCGTTGCGTCGCCGGCCGGTGATACGATTTGCACGCTGGGCAAAGTCGAGGCACAGGTCACGGCCTGGACGGTCTTGGACGTGGGATTGCCAGCGGCATCCTTGAGCGTCACCGTCAGATTGAACGGCGCGCCGCCGGGACAATCGAGCGATACACAGCCATTGCCGCCGGCGCCTGCCATCGCGACAGCACCGCAGACTGGGCTGGACGTTCCAATCGCAGCACAAAGATTATTGCCCATGTTTTCACGCGTTGCGGGCAAACCGAACGCATCCGCGCTGGTGGTCGCTGCACAAACCTGGAACTTGCCGCCCATCAGATCCGTCGGATTGAAGTGCTTCATGTCGACCGGCGAGGTCACATCCAGCGTCGGAGCCAGGGTATCGACGAGGTAGGTTCCTTTGGTCGACGAACCACTCACACCGTTGGCATTCGTACAAATCGCCTGCACCAGGAAGGTGCCGTCCGGACGCAACGTCACGCCCGGGAAAGCAGCTTTGCCACCCATGGCCTTGGCCGTCACGGTGGTGACCACCGTGGGGGCCGTCGATTGCGCCACCTCAAGCATCACGTCCTTGCCGTCGGGCAGATTCGTCGTGACCTCGAAGGCCACCTGGTAGTCCGAACCAGCCGCGCTCGAGCGGTCCGCCCCGTTCAAATTCGGGTGCGCGTCCGACAGCACCGGCTTCGTGATCGAGCAGGTCGGAACGTTGCAGTCGATCATCACCGTGGAGGTCGCCATACAACCCGTGGCACCGCTGCCCACCTGAACCGACAGCGCAACCGAGCCCTGTGCCGCCAGTTGGACGTTAACGAAGGTCAAACGACCACCGCTGACAACGGCTGTCCCAACCTGAGCGCCCGCGGCATAAAGCGTGGCCATCTGGCCGTTTGAGCTACCCGCCACGGCAAGCTCAACATCCGTCTGGAAACCCGTTTTACATGAATCCCCATCCTTGTCGTCCGAAGCCGTCAACGTGGAGGCATCGGCTGGCGAGAGGAAAACCGCGCCGCAAGCTGTCGCGCCACCACCATCATCACCCGGACCAGCGTCGATCACGATGACCGGCAACATCTTGGCCTTATCGTCACCACAACCCGCACCCACTGCCAAAGCTGCCACAAAAACAAAAGATACGCGCGACACTAGTCTCAACATGGTTCCTCCGAAATAACGATCCCTGGGAGCGCCCAACAAAGGCCCCCAGATTGCGGCAAAGTCTACACCGCGTTATCCAACGGATCCACTTGCTTGCCCTTATTGGTGCGGATCTTGTCTCAAGCAACCCAACCCGAGGACCGAAGCCAAGGTGTCAAGGGGCTATACTGCCGCTTCTCAGCAAACCATGAGCCCAATCCTTCCGGCCGACCGAAAAACTCTCAGCCCCTCCGCCGCGACGGAGTGCATCAAACGCATCGAGCAAAACATCGGGCGGGTGATCAAGGGCAAACCCGAGGCGATTCGGTCCGCAGTGCTCGCGCTGGTCGGGCGGGGGCATTTGTTAATTGAGGACGTGCCCGGGGTCGGCAAAACCACCCTCGCCCGTTCCATCGCGGCATCCATCGGCGGCACCTTTCACCGCATCCAGTTCACAAGTGATCTATTGCCGTCCGACATCATCGGGGTTTCGGTCCTCGACGAGCGCAAGGGCGAGTTTGTATTCAAGCCCGGCGCGGTATTTGCCAACGTCATTCTGGCAGACGAAATCAACCGTACGACACCCAGAACGCAGAGCGCCCTGCTTGAGGCGATGAACGACTATCAGGTTTCGGTCGACGGCCGTAGCCACGCGATTGAGCTGCCGTTCATGGTCATCGCAACTCAGAACCCAGAAGAACACTACGGAACCTATCCCTTGCCCGAATCGCAAATGGACAGGTTCTCGTTGCGGATCCGGATTGATTATCCATCCGCGCAAGCCGAGCGCGATCTCTTGTTGCAGGTGGGTGGCTCGTCCAGCGACAACCTCGACAAGCTCGAAACAGTCGTGACCCCCGCGGATGTGATCGGCATACAGGATGCCGCCGCCCAGATTCGTCTTTCCTCCGAACTGGCCGAATACATTGTTTCGGTGGCACGGGAGACTCGCAATTCTCCAATCCTTTCGCTCGGGATCTCACCGCGCGGACAGCTCTCGTGGCGAAACGTCGCACGGGCAAACGCGCTTGCCGATGGACGGGATTTTGTATTGCCGGACGACTTGAAAAAGACGGCCGTCCCGGCGCTTGCACACCGGGTTTTGTTGCAGGGGACGAGTGCGCTCGGCTCGCGATCCCGCGAAGATGCAGAACGCGCAATCGAAGAGATCGTCGACCGGTTTCCTGTACCCGGTTAACCTCGAATCGGGCAACCGTGAGTACCAACGCACCTCGAAAGACCGCCCGCCCCTGGCTGCCGCGGCGCTTGCGCATGACGCGCGAGGGATGGTGGTTCATGGCCGCAACCCTCTTATTGGGACTCGGCGCCATCAATGCCGGTCTCAACCTGCTGTTTGCGATCTTCGGAATGATGCTGTTTCTCATTCTGGCAAGCGGGGTGATGTCCGAACTGTGCCTGCGCGATCTAAAATTGACGAGGCGTCCGCCCGGCAGCATCCACGCAGGAACGCCGTTTCTGATGGGCATCGTGGTACGAAACGAAAAGACACAGCTACCTACCTTCTCGCTTGAGGTCGAGGATCTGACGGACGAACGGCCTGTTGAACGGCGTTGTTACTTCTTGAAGCTGCCCGCGGGCAGACAACAGGAGACCGCCTATCGCAACACACTCCGGCGACGGGGTCTACACGACTTTATCGGCTTTCGAATCTCCACCCGCTTTCCCTTCGGATTGATACGCAAGTCGCGCGACATCGAGGTTGCAACGCAGCTCCTCGTGTATCCCGCGCTTGTGCCGGTTGATTCCTTGCAGCTCGACGGTGGTATCACGCAACACAACACCAGCAACGTCGCCCGGCAAAGCCGGGCGGGTGAATGGAGCGGCATGCGGGACTATCGCGCGGGTGACGATCCGCGACAGATCCACTGGCGCTCGAGTGCCAAACGGCGCCGGTTGCTCGTGCGAGAATCGGAAGAAGAGTCGGGCAAGCGGGCGCTGGTGGTCCTCGATGAACCCCAGACCGCAAGACCGATCGACAAGGACGGCACCGATCCTGCGTTCGAGGCCGCGGTATCGCTTGCGGCCTCGGTTGCCCTTGCCCTGCTCGACCGGGGATTTCAGGTCGACCTCCAAACGCGGTCGGGTTGGGTTCGGGGTGGATCGGGGCCGGGGGCGGCCCGTGAAATTCTCCGTGCGCTCGCACTCTGTAGCCCCGGAGCCGAAGCGACTGCACTGCCGACAACGCGGGATCCTGTAACCCGATACCGTATTGCGGTTGGCTCCCTTTCCCCCGTCGTTGCGATCACGCCGCCCGGTCACGACAGCGAGTCGGCGGCATGAGATTTCGCGGCGCCCACAAACTCACGTCATACCTCATGGTGGCCTCCGCGCTTGTCACCTTGATGGCAACACCGGTCGCCACGCTCGCGACGTACGGCGTGGTCTTCGCCTTGCTGGCTCTGTCCTGGCAATCCGAACCGGAGTATCGGACGGGACGTTTTGTGGAACGTTTCGACAACGTCCTGAAAATCGGCGCCATCGGCACCCTCATTTACGCAGCCTATCTCATCTACCGTTCGTTTCCCGAACCTGATCTTTCGCCGCTGCTCGACTTCATTCTGTATATGATCGTGTACAAGCTATTCAGTCGGCGGAGCAATCGCGACTACTTGCAGCTCTATATCCTGTCGTTCCTGATTGTGCTTGGTTCGGCATGGCTTGCCCAAAGCGCGTTGTTCGCGTTTGGCTTTGTCATGTTTGTCGTCACGTCGATCTGGGCACTCATCCTGTTTCACCTGCGACGGGAGATCGAGGACAACTACCTCATCAAACACAACCAGCCGTCAGCCGCGCAGCGTGTCACGATCGCACGCGTGCTGGATTCGCGCAGGGTGGTGGGGCGTTCCTTTTTCAGCGTCACGGCCCTTGCCGCCGTTGCAGTTCTCATGGGTTCGGCGACTGTCTTCACCGTCGCACCACGCATCGGCATTGGTTTTTTGACCGGAGGGCTGCGTCGCGGAAACAACGTGGTCGGCTTTTCCGACGAGGTGAAGCTGGGCAGGCACGGGGTTATCTCGGACGAGAATCAAGTTGTTGCATTGCGAGCCCGCGTTGCACGCATCGAGGAGATGTCTGACGAGACCGCGCGCGAAAACGTCGTCTCGGCACTCTATTTTCGTGGCACGGTTTACGATGTTTACCGCGATGGGCAGTGGGTACGGTCCTATCGCAGACAACTGAAAACGCAACTGTCGCGCGGCGCAATGGGCCGCAGCAGTCTGGTGTTCACGCGCGGACCTGAACACGAGCCGGATTCGCATCCGCGTCTTGCGGAAATGAAGAACACCATCCACCAGGAAATTCAGCTGGTCGGGATCCGCCAGCCGGTGGCCTTTGCGCTCGACCAACCGGTGGCCTACGAATTCGCGCCGCCAGCCGTCGGCTCGTTCGTTTCGATCGATCTCGAAGCGCGATGGTCTGGTGAAACCGCACTACGGATGATGCGGCTTCTTCGTCTTGGCGTGTACGCACCCGTACCAAACTTCGCCGGAGCAAGCTACGTCGCCTATTCACGTGACACGCTTTCTGATACGCCCATGTTGCCGCCCATTTCTCGGGCAGAACTACCCGAGAGTCTCTTTGAGACCTACTTGGCTGTGCCTCCGACGCTCACACCGCGGGTTCGCGAACTGGCAAAAACGATCACCCGCAAGGCCAAAACCGACGAAGAGAAGGCCCGCGCCGTGTTTTTCTGGTTGCGCAAGAACAAGAAATATACCGTTGATCTCAAACGCGATGAATCCGTTCCGGATCCACTGGAGGATTTCCTGTTTGTCCAGTCCGCTGGTCACTGCGAATATTTCGCATCTGCCGCCGCGATCCTGTTGCGTCTCGTGGATGTCCCGACCCGCTATGTGAATGGATTTTTGGGGGGCGAATGGAATCCACTCACCGGCTACATCACGGTGCGAGACAACCGCGCGCATTCCTGGGTGGAAGTCTATTACGAAGAGAAAGGCTGGACGCGCCTCGACACCACTCCGCCGGTTGGCCGCTCTGGCAACATGAGCCGCGTGCGACAGCTCATCGACTCGGTCGAGCTTTGGTGGGGCGCCTGGGTGCTAGAATACGACGCTTCGAGGCAGGTCCACCTGGCGCGCCAGGTTCGCGGATCGGTGAACTTTCGCTCGGGCAGTTCGCTGTCATGGAAAACACCCAGCGGAAAACAAGTTCTCATGTTTCTGATGGTGCTCGCGGTCTTCGCGACGGCCTGGCGATTCTGGCGTCGAAAAGGTGCCGGTTCGGCCCTGCCCCGGTCGGCCGAAGAACCGCGAACGGCGACACGTAAACCGTACCGTCGAGCGCTCGCCGCCCTGTCGCGGATTGGCATCCGACGCGAACCCTCCCAGACACCAAGCGAACTGTTGGCCCTGGCCTGCAAGCGCGTACCGTCTTTGGCGGGGCCGCTCGAAAAACTGACGCGCCACTACGAAAGTGCCCGGTACGCCGAACGTGAACCGGATGGACAGACCCTGGAGGAAATGGTGCGTCTGGTACGCGAGGTTGAAGGCATCGTGGATGCCGAGCGCAAACGGGAGCAAGCGGCGCGCGCCGCCTGACGCCTGCTAGGATGGCCGCCCGATGCGAATGCTCCGCAACCTGCTGGCAGTGACCCTCCTCGTCGTTCCAGCGGCGGCCCTGGCCCAGACGACGACGCCGACGCCGGCGACGCCACAGACATCGCTGACGGCGACGGATTTCCTCATCGCGTTATGGGCGGATCCGAAAGGAAAGGACGAAATCTCGGTCCTCAGCACCTTCGAGGCCGAGCGTTTTTTCAACACGGCCCGCTGTGAGTGCGACTCGCCGGTCCAAATTCGGGTGGGGTTCACGCCAGCAGGCGCGGCAAAACGCAACACGATCACGACGGGACAATACAAGGTGATCATTGGGCCCGCCGCATGTGTCTCCGACGATCCTGCGGCCCGCAGCACCTCCGTTGGCAACTGCACGGTCCTGACCGAAGGCAGGCTGGTCGGAATCACACAACCGGGGTACATCGACGTCAAAACGACCGCCGGTACCTTTTTCAAGAAGATCGCAACAGGATGTCGCGGGACAAAACGCCTTGAAAACATTCGACTCTGGATCGACGTAAATCAGGACGACATTCCCGATCTCGCGGATCAAAACGCTCCGAGTTTTCCGGTGCAACTCGACACCGACGCCCCGGCTCAACCAACGGAAGTCACCGTCCGCGGCGGCAACGAGGCTATCGATGTCTCCTGGACGTCCCTTGTCGGACAGGACGATTTCCAGGGCTATTTGGTCCTGTGCAGCCGAGGCGACGACCTCGCGGTTTTCAAGGATTCGGGATTTGACAACCAATTCATGACGCGTGATACGCAATGCGGAGCTGCTGCCAGTGCAAGCAATGCAACGTCATCGCGAGACGGAGACAAGGCGGAATCCGGGCCGCGCCTTCTGGCGCAAACGATTGCCAGCAAAGACGATACGGGCCGAGGCCCTTTTCCGGGTCCGAAACCCTTCGCAGACCTCGATTCCAAGTACCTTTGTTCGCGACTCATCACCACCGGAACGAGCGCACGCATTCAGGGTTTGCAAAATGGCATTCCCTATCTCATTGGCGTGGGCGCGGTGGATCGCAGTGGCAACGTGAGCCAAATACGCGATGTCTATTTGCAATCCCCGCTGGCCACACGCGATTTTTACACCGGATACCGCGAAGCCGGAGGCGAAGCCGAGGGCGGCTTTTGCAACGTCGTTGGCGCAAAAGGCCGGGTGACAGGGCCCTGGATTGCGGCCCTCTTCGGGATGATTGGAAGCCTGGTCTTTCGTCGTCGGGTTGCGCGCGCCAACCGACGGCGTTAGCCTCGACACCATGATTCAGGTTCGCGTGCGAGGGTTGCTGTTCGCACCGGGAATTCTTTTCGGGCTCGTAGCCTGTGACGACGACAACGTCATGACGACGGTCGATGGCGGTGTCGATGCAAGTTCCCGCCTCGGGGATGCATCACCCACACAACCACCCGCGCGCTGTTCCGACGCAAGCCCGCTGCCCTGTCCGCCTCCGGAATACGCCACCTGGCCGATGCCCAACCCGCAAAGCCTGCCCTTGCCGAACCCGAGCGGCTTTACCCTCACCGCCGACACGGCGACGGATCGAGTCACGGGTCTGCAATGGCAACGCGAGCACACCGAAAAGCTCGACTGGCAAACCGCTCTCGACACCTGCGTGACCCTGTCGCTGCAAGGGTACGACGATTGGCGGCTCCCGAGCCGGATCGAACTCGTATCGACGACGGACGACACCCGGAAGCCCACGACCGATGGGCTGGCTTTCGAGAAAACCGCTCTCGATTACTTCTGGTCGTCGTCAACCGTTTCGTACGACACTTCGCTTGCGTACTCGGTCTATTTCGGCGCAGGACTTACCGCCTATGGCATGAAAGATGGCGCCAGCGCGCACGTTCGGTGCGTGCGGGGAGGTACATCGGGGGTCTTGCCTCGATACATTATCGGAGCGGACGAAGTGGTGGATCGCAACACCGGTCTCGTCTGGCAACGGCAGGCCTCGACCGAGGGGCTTTCGTTTGCCACCGCGAATCTACTGTGTAACGAAAGCAAACTGGGCGACAAGGAGACCTGGCGGCTTCCCTCCACCAAGGAACTGCAAACCATCGTCGAGGAACGCTTTGCAAAACCCATGATCGATCCGGCGGTTTTCCCTGATACACCGAACGGTCGGTACTGGACAAGCTCCGTTGCGGGCGCAGGCTCGACCAACGCCGTCTACCTGGAGATGGGTGACGGCAGCACGGAACAAGCCGCCGCTGGCGAGGCATTTTTTATCCGTTGCGTCCGCTAGGAAATGAGCGCCCTAGGGCGTGCCGGGGGAAGAAAATTCGATCGGAACAGAAACGTACCACGGATCGCCCAGCGCCCCATCGTGAGGCTTGAGATCCCCAAGATGGGCAACCGACGCGAGCACCGCCTCGCAAAGTCGGTCGTGTGGACAGGGCGGTTTGATGCTGGACTCGACAACCTTGCCATCCGGTGCAATCGCGAGACGCAAGGTCAAGGTCGCAAGCACCGCCCGCGACCGCAGCGCATCCGGATAACGCAATACGGGCGTCAACACGTCGACTTGCAACGCTTGCAGGTAGCGCGCCGCCGCCGGGTCAATCGTACCCGTCACGACCGGAACTGACACGGCGGTCACGGCGGATCGAGAGACACGCAGATGCAACCCCGTGACCGATTCGGCATTGGTCCGCGGCACGCGGGGTTTGTTTTTCGCGGCCGTTCCACTGACGAGGACGCCATCTTCACCTTCCACCATCGAGGCAACGCTGACCGTGACGTTGGTCGAGAAGAGCTCATCCACGTTCAACGCCGAGAGGATCGCAAGCGTTCCGAAGACCAACACATGGACCACGATGGATGCGATGATGATGCGTCGACGCCCGCGGTCCCGCTCGTCGCGAAATTTCTGGCGCTCGAAAAACGAGGAAAAGGGCGGTTCATTCGTTCGAGACGACGAAATTGAACGGGAGGGACGCACGCGAGGCACCCACATAGTCTAGCGGGCGTCGTGCGTCACGCCCGAAATGCGCTGCCGGCCGGGCGTTCAGTCGGCTTCTCGTTGCCACCGGGAGAACCGTCGGCCATCATTGCGGACCCCTGTCGGAAAAAACGCAGTGCAGCACATTCAAATTGCCAACGTTGCCGTCCCCTCCGGTGCCTTGCTTGCACCGATGGAGGCCGTGACCGATCTGCCGTTCCGAACGGTCTGTGAAGAACTGGGCGCGACCATCACGTTTACCGAGTTTCTCTCGGCCGAGGCCCTCACCCGTGGCGCACAAAAGGCCATTGGGCGCATGTGGCCCAGCCTGCAAGGACGTAAGTTTGTGGTGCAGATTTTCGGGCGCGAACCCGAACGGCTGGCACGGGCGGCGGAAATGGGCGTTGCATCGGGCGCAACGGTCATCGACATCAACATGGGTTGCCCAGCAAAAAAAGTAACCGCAGGCCTTTGCGGTTCGGCACTCATGCGAGAACCCGAGCTTGCGGCCAATCTGGTTGCCGCGGTTCGTGCTGCGATTCCGCAAAACGTCCCCGTCACGGTCAAACATCGACTGGGTTGGGACGACCAATCGATCAATGCACCGGAGTTCGCCATGCGGATGGTCGATGCGGGCGCCGCCATGATCACGGTACACGGACGCACCCGCTCGCAGGGTTTTTCGGGAACAGCAAATCTCGATGGTATCGCCGCGGTTCGAGACAAACTTCCGGCCAGCATCCCGGTCATCGGCAACGGCGACGTGAAAACGCTGCAAGACTATCAGCGGATGCGAACACAGACCGGTTGCAATGCCGTCATGATAGGCCGTGGTGCCATGGGCAACCCCTGGTTGTTCGAGGAGATCCGGGCCTACGAAAACGGAGAGCCTCACCCGCTGCCGCCGACGATTTCAGAGCGCCATCGGGTCTGGCGGCGGCACGCAGAACTGGTTGGTCAATATGCCAACGAGCGCATGCATCCCCACGAGCTGCGCAAGACGCTTGCGTGGTATTCACGCGGCTTGCAGGGCGGCGCCGATCTGCGGCAGATGGTGTTCAAAGAGAAGTCGCCCGCGCGGCTGCTTGCCATAGGTGAGACCTTCTTCGCGCGTCAGATCGAACACGCCGAAAACACGCGTCCCGCCGATCCGGTTGCGAAGTCCATCGCCCGCAACACCCGCCGACTGGGGGACAGGGTCGAGGCGCCCGAGCCCGGCGCAACATGAAGCGCCTGTATGCGATCCTGGGCTCGCTCGCGTTGCCAATCTCGGGCTGCGACGATCGCAGCGCGCGCGATATCCATGCAGATGTTCACGTGGTATCGACCCGAGAAGATGGTCTTGCAACGGCGGCAATGGAACGACTGGCTGCACGAGGCAGTGCGGCGCTTGTTCATATTGAAACCGGGATGCATACAGCACCGGATTCGGCCCGCCTGCGCCTCGTGTCGTTGATGGGCAGAATCGGCGATGCGAACGCCATTCCGATCCTGCGACATTTTGCGGTCTTCGACGTGAACGCCGAGGTCCGAACGGCGTGTGACGATACGCTCGCGCGCTGGGCAAAGGAATCTGGTCCGCGCGGCGTGCGTTCGCGGGAGGCCATTGCGTTGGCCAGACAAAAGCGGGCCGAAGGTCACGGCCCGATTGTTCGCGGACCGTAACCGGCTCGTCTAACGCGCAAGTGCCGCAACCGCGTCCACGACGGCCTTGCCGCCACCGGAGGCCCAGTCAATGACGGTACCGGGCAGCACGCCGAGCGCCACCACAGCGAACGCGGCAACCAACAAGGCCACTCGGCTCGCAGGCGACGCATACGCCTGTCGCTGACCGATCGGTTCTTGGAAGTACATGGCCACGACGATGCGCAGGTAATAGTAGACACTGACAACGCTGCTCAGCACACCCACGATGACGAGTGGGTAAAGCTTGTCGCTGCCCATGGCGATGCGGAACAGGTAAAACTTGCCGAAGAAACCTGCAGTCGGCGGCACACCACCGAGTGAAAGCAGGAAGATCGTCATCGCAAGCGCAACACCAGGTCGTTCGCTCGCGAGACCCGCCCAGCTATCCACGGTCAGGCGCTCGTCGTTGCGACGCCCAACCCAGGCGACCACGGCAAAGCTGCCAAGGGTCGTGAAGGTGTAGGCAATCAGGTAGAAGGTCACGCTGCTGTCAGCGCCGGACAGGCCCAGGCCAAGGGCGCAAAAGCCGACCAGTACATAACCGGCGTGGGCAACGCTTGAATACGCGAGCATGCGCTTCACGTTTTCCTGTCGCAAGGCAGCGAGGTTTCCAAGGATCATCGTCAACATCGCGACGATCGAGAGGATCTCAACCCATCCGGAACCATCCACGGCCAACTGGGTGCCGCCGAAGGCCGACTGCATGAGCCGCAACAGACCGGCAAAGGCTGCAGCCTTCACACCGGCCGCCATGAATCCTGTCACGTTGCTGGGCGCGCCTTCATACGCGTCCGGGGCCCACATGTGGAACGGAACCGCAGCGACTTTGAAAATGAGTGCGCCGAGAATGAAATAGAAACCGACGAGGAAAATGGGCTCGGAGCCAACCGCGCCGATTTTGGCCGAGATGCCTTCGTAGGTAAGGGCACCACCGGTAGATCCGTAGATCAGTGCCATTCCGTAGACCATAAATCCCGTCGCAAACGCACCCATCAGGTAGTACTTGAGCGCGCCTTCGGTGCTGCGGGGATTGCCGCGCCAGCAACCGGTCAAAACGTAGGCGCCAATTGACATCGTCTCGATGCCGATGAGTAACGAGAGCAAGTGCGTCGCATGGGACACCATCATCATGCCCGACACGGTGAAGAGCACGAGCGGGTAGAACTCGCCGAACTCGAAGCCGTGTTCCTGCATGTAGTCGTGCGAAACGAGAATCGTGATGATCCCCGAGATGACGAAAGTCGCATCGAAGAGCAGCGACATCCGGTCAACGACCAACATGCCCTGAAAGATCGACTGCGGTTGCGCCGCAAGAGCCCATTGATTGACGATGAGCGCGACCGTTCCAAGCGAGCCAGCAACGCCGAGCCACGCGAGACCGGCACGGGAACGGCCTTTGATGAAGGTTTCGGCCACCAGAATTGCGCAACCCATCACCACCATGAGAATGAGCGGTGCAATCGCCAGAAGCTCTTCTACTTTGAAATTCATCGGGCCACCTCTGCGTTGGCGACGGGCGCGGTACCACCTTGCGCAGCGGCGACTTCACGGTCGCCGTAGTAAGGCGGATAGAAATGCGGACCGGCCTCGGGATCGCGGGTCGCCTCTTTCAGGCGATCGGTGAAGCTGGATATGAAGGCGTTGACCGAAGCTTCGGTACGCGAAAGGATGGGTCGCGGCATCACACCCATGACGACCGCTGCCGCAACGATGACGGCGAACACGAATTTCTCGCGGCCATGAATGTCCTTCATGTTGTCGGCACGGTTCTCGGGTTTGTCGAGCGGTCCGAACATGATCTTCTGGTACATCATCAAGAGGTACATCGCGGCGAGAATGACGGCCGTCGCCGCAAGGGCCGCCATCAAGATGGGATTCCAGAACATGGTGTCGTGCGGGAAGCCGTTTGCAGTCCAGCCCTGCTTCGCATTGAACGTTCCCAACAAAATAAGGAACTCACCCACGAATCCACAAAGGCCGGGCAAGCCACCGGAGGCGAGAACGATGACGAGGAAACAGACTGCGAACACCGGCATCTTGGCCCACAAACCACCAAAGTCTTCGAGCTTTCGGCTGTGGCGACGGTCGTAAAGAATACCCACGCCAAGGAACAAGCCGCCCGTCGAGATGCCGTGCGCGAGCATCTGGTAAAGGCCTCCCTGAATGCCTTGCGCATTGAGCGTCAAGAGCCCGATCACCACGAACCCAAGGTGTGATACGGATGAATAAGCCACCAGCTTCTTCACGTCGTTTTGCACGTAGGCCATCAGCGCACCGAAAATGATGCCGATAACAGCCAGCCACGCGATGAGCGGCGCGGTCTGGTAGGTGGCCAGCGGGAACATCGGCATCGCGAATCGCAAGAAGCCGTAGGCGCCAAACTTGAGCAGGACTGCAGCCAGAATCACCGAACCACCGGTTGGCGCTTCAACGTGGGCGTCGGGCAACCAGGTGTGGAATGGAAACAGCGGCACCTTGATCATGAAGGCCAGTGCAAAAGCACCGAAGCACAACATTTGCGGCAAGAAGGGCAAGCTCAGATGCGAGAAGACTTCGTAGCTGAAAGTCCAAACCGGAAGGCTTGCCATCATCTCGCCGCCAGCAGCCTTCTGGGCGACCAACAACTCGTGCGCCTGCATGTACATGTACAGAATCGCAGCCAGCATCAGGAGCGAGCCAACAAGGGTGTAGAGCACAAATTTGATCGAGGCGTAGAGGCGGCGCTCGCCACCCCAGATGCCGATGATGAAGTACATCGGTACCAGCATCAGCTCCCAGAACACGTAAAACACGAACATGTCGAGCGCGAGGAAGGCCCCCAGCATACCGGTCTCAAGGACCAGGACGGCAATCGTAAACTCACGCACGCGGATGTTGCGCAAACCGATCGATTGCGGGAACAACAACGTTAGCGGGATGATGAACGTTGTAAGCATCACGAGCCACAACGAAATGCCGTCAATGCCGAGTGTGAAACGAATGCCGAGGGATTCCACCCAGGGAACGTCCACCTTCATCTGGAAGCCCGGTGTGGCTGCATCAAAGCCCGACAAGATGAGGAGCGAGGCCAGGAAGGTTGCGACACTCGCAAACAACCCGAGGCCACGGTGGATGGCCTCCTCCTCGCGTGGGACCACCATCACCAGGATGGCGCCGAGAAGCGGCAACAGGGTAATCCAGCCTAGAAGTCCCATCAGTCGACCTTGACTTCCTTTTTAAGAGTACGCGTCGTGTTCCAGCGCGGATCACGCACGTTCACCGTAATGGTGTAGGTGCCCGAACCTTCGTAGGTCCACTCGGCCTTGTCTGCCTTGCGGTCGATCTGACCGTCGCTGTCGAAATCCACTTCGTACTTGAGTGCCGCAGAAGCGGTCTCGCCGATGCCTGCCTCGATCGTCACATGGCGAGCAATCTGCGTCACCTTCAGTTCTGAACGGGCCGCCGGCCGGCTCGCAACGTACAAAATGGCTGCCATGCCGATGGCAAAGGCCGCAACGTATCGCTGGACTTCACCCGACTGGAATACACGGGCAATCCGACCCGCGGTGTCGATCACCTTCGCGGGGCCGTGCACCATGATCGTGTCGATGATGAAGCGATCGACAACCACGAACAACCCACGGGCAAGCCAACCGATCGGCCGGATGATGAGGACGCCGTAAAGCTCGTCGACGCGGAATTTGTCGCGAACAAGATTCACGAATCCAGGGACTGCGTTCACGAAATTTTCCACCGCGGGCTGCCAGCCACCGCGGAACAGCGCCCGTGCTGCGAAAATACCCGCAAGGGCAAGCACCGTCGACCCCGCCATCAGTCCGATCTCGAGGGCGTGGGGGATGTGCATCTCGGCGCCAACCACCGGCTCAAGCCAGTGGGCGAGCAGGTTCGCCTCCGGCTTTCCGAAGAGCGCACCGGGCAATCCAACCAAACCAACAATGGCCGCACCCGCTGCGAGAACGACCAGCGGTCCAACCATTTCAATTGGCGACTCGTGGATGTGGTGCTGAACCTCGTGGTCGGCACGACACTCGCCCGAAAACACGAGGTAGTAAAGGCGGGACATGTAGAAGGCCGTCCCGAGCGCTGCCAACAAAAGTAGCACACCAACAAAGGGTCCAACCCAGCCCAACCCGATGCCATCAAATACGTGCGTTCCGAAGGCACTCGCGACGATCGCGTCCTTCGAGAAGAAGCCCGAGAAAATCGGAACACCACAGATGGCGAGCCAACAAACCACGAACACGCCGTGGGTCCACGGCAAGTGCTGCTTGAGACCGCCCATCTTGCGGATGTCGCCGATGTTGCTCATGGCGTGCATCACGGAACCCGCACAGAGGAACAGACCTGCCTTGAAAAAGGCGTGCGTGCCAAGGTGAAACACACCCGTGCCGAACGCGCCAACACCCACCGCTGCGAACATGAAGCCGAGCTGGCTGACGGTTGAGTAGGCAAGAACCTTCTTGAAGTCGTTCTGGGCAAAGCCAATGACAGCCGCGAATACAGCCGTCAAAGCGCCCACGATCGCGACAATCGCCATGGCCGCTGGTGCCAGCATGAAAAGCGGCGAAAGGCGCGCAATCATGTAGACGCCGGCCGTGACCATCGTCGCGGCGTGGATGAGTGCCGATACGGGTGTCGGACCGGCCATGGCGTCTGGCAACCAGATGTAAAGCGGGAGCTGTGCCGACTTGCCGGTGGCGCCAATGAACAGGAAGATGCAACCCCAGAAGGCCAGCGTCGAGCCCATGAAGGGCTGCAGCAGCGCAGGGTCCGCGCCCGTTGCAGCCGAAACGATCTCGGGCAGATTCACCGTTCCAGTTGCTGAAAAGAGCAGGAACGTGCCGAGTAAAAAGCCGAAATCGCCCACGCGGTTCGTGATGAAGGCTTTTTTGCCTGCGCTCGCGTTGGCGTTGTCCTTGTACCAAAAACCGATGAGCAGGTAGCTGCACAGACCGACGCCTTCCCAGCCCACGAACATCACGGGCAAGGAATCGCCGAGCACCAGCACGAGCATCGCGCCGCAGAACAGGTTCAAGTACGAGAAGAAGCGCGCGTAATCTTCCTCGTGGGACATGTAGCCCACCGAGTAGATGTGAATCAGCGTTCCAATGAAGGTGATGATGAAGCACATCACCCCCGAGAGCTGATCCATCCGGAACGCGAGATCGATGGTGAGATCGCCCGAGGCAATCCAGACCATCACCTTGTCGTGCAATCCGCCCGATTCAGCCGCTGCCGGCAACACCGTGAAGAAGGCGTCGAGCGAAACCAGCGCGGAACCTGCGATCGCCAGGATCGCGATTCGGCTGGCCCAGGCGCGCGGTATCATCCGGCCGAAGAAAAAGAGAATCGCCGCTCCGAGGAACGGCAACAGGGGTATCAGTCGAAGATTATGTTCCATCGCGCGTTAACCCCGCATGAGACGGGCTTCGTCGAGGTTGACGGTTTGTTGCTGGCGGTAGAGGCCAACGAGAATTGCCAGACCCACAGCCGCTTCGGCTGCGGCAAGCGCAATGACGAAGAAGGTAAATACCTGACCGCCATCATTGCCAATCGCGCGGGAAAAAGCCACGAAGGCCAGGTTCCCTGCGTTGAGTTGCAGCTCAATCCCCATCAGCACGATGAGGGCGTTGCGACGCAACAGCACGCCGGCAGTGCCGACGACAAATAGCGCGAACGAGAGCACGAGGTAGTAGGTCGTTGGCATCAGTGGTGCTCCGCCGCGGCATGGGAGTGGGCCGCATCGGCCTCTTCGGCGCCCGCGCCCACAATGGACGATGGGCGAATCTGCGCACGAACGGCCTTGTCACGGTCCGCGACGGCCTCGGCGTGGTGTTCCTGTTTGGCCGACCGGGAGACCACGAGGCCTCCCACGATCGCAACCAAAAGCAACACCGATATCGCCTCGAAAGGAAATACGAAGTCGGTGAAGAGGCCTTTGCCGATTGATTTCACCGTGCCAAACGCAACATCCACGTCTGCCGGCACGCCCAGCAATTTGGCGAGCGCTCCGGAACCTTCTATCTTGCCATCACCAACCGCGGGCGAAACCGCGCGAACGACGAGCAACGTGACAAATGAAAATGCCCAGGCTGTCGTCACGACGCCGAGACCGCGCGAAAGGATGCCGCGCCACGAGACCGGCGCGACTTCGTCACGATTCAGAATCATCACGACGAAGATGAAGAGCACCATGATGGCGCCCGCGTACACGGCGACCTGCATGATTGCCAAAAAGTGCGCAGACAGACTTGCATAGATCCCGGCGAGGCCCACGAAGGTTCCAACGAGCGACATGACCGCCGCAACCGGATTGGTGCGCGTGATCGTGAAAACCGCCAGACCGAGGGTTATCGCGGACAGAACCAGGAACACCATCGATTGCCAAAAACTCGCGGCTTGCACGACTAGGCCACCTTTCGAATCTTGGCCTCGAAATCGGCCCGGAACTTGGTGAGGAAGCCCAGCATCGGCCACGCAGTGGCATCGCCGAGCGCGCAAATCGTATTGCCGGCGATGCCACCGGCAACGTTGGCCATGAGTTCGACATCGCCTGGACGGCCTTCGCCGCTTGCCACACGTTTGCAAACCCGCGCAAGCCACCCGGAGCCTTCGCGGCAGGGCGTGCACTGGCCACACGATTCGTGTGCGTAAAACTGCATGATCCGGGCGCAAAGCCTGACCACGTCGGTCGAATCGTCAAACACCACGACGCCACCAGAGCCCGCCATCGTCTTCAAACGACGACCGCCACCAAGATCAAACGGAACACCCGGCTTGATCTCGACATCTTTAATGCGGGGATCGGTCATGAGTGCATCGAACTCGACCGGCACGTCAAGCTCGCTCTCGTCGAGCGGCGGCATCGAGCTGCCACCCGGAATCAATCCCTTGAACTTGCGCCCATTCGGGATACCGCCGCAAACGTCAAACACAAGCTCGCGAAAGGGAATGCCGATGGGCAATTCGTAAACGCCGGGCATATTCACGTGGCCCGAGACGCAAACGATGCGCGTGCCGCCCGAACGATTCATGCCGATCTTCGCGAAATACTCCGCGCCCTTCGAGATGATCTCGGGAAGGTTCATGATCGTCTCGACGTTGTTGACGGCCGTCGGCGCGTCGAACAGGCCCTTGATCGCCGGAAACGGCGGTTTCATGCGCGGCCAGCCCCGCTTGCCTTCCAGCGAGTTCAAAAGACCGGTTTCCTCGCCACAGATATAGGCCCCCGCGCCGCGGTGCAACGTGATGTCGAGTTTGAAGGTTTTGCCTCCGGCGACCTGAAGGGGCTTGCCGAGAAACCCTGCGTCATACGCTTCGTCGATGGCATTCTGAACGATTTGCGCCTCGCGCATCATCTCGCCACGAATGTAGATGTAGGCGTGTTTGCAGCCGATCGCGTAGGAACTGATCAGCATGCCTTCAAGCAACAGATGCGGATCGAGCGCGAGCAGCTCTCGATCTTTGCAGGTGCCGGGCTCGGATTCGTCTGCGTTCACGACGAGGTAAGTCGTTGGCGCATCCTTGGGCAAAAAGCTCCACTTCATGCCGGTGGGGAAGCCTGCGCCGCCACGGCCTCGCAAGTTCGACTTCTTCACCTCTTCGATGAGCGCCGCGGGTTCCTGGGCAAGTGCTTTATTGAACACCTGCCAACCACCACGCGACATGTATACCGAGATCTTGTTCGATCCGGGTACACCGAAATTCTTGGTTACGATCTTGATGTCTTTGCCTTCAGGCCAGGCCACGTTCGTCTCCTAGGCTTTGCGGGGAATGGGTGTTGCTCGACGCGGACGCGCCGAACCGGAATCGCTGCCGACCGAACCGAGCCGGACGAGAATCTCGTCGACTTTTTGCGGGGTAAGGTCGAGGAAGTATTCGGAACCGCAAATCATCATGGGCGCGTTGGCACATGCGGCCAGACACTCCTCTTCGATGAGCGTGAAGCCACCGTCGTCGGTGGTCTCCCCGCGCTTGATTCCAAGGCGTTTTTCGAGATGTTCAAGGATGTCATAGCCACCCTTCAACATGCACGAGATGTTGGTGCACACCATCAGTTCATGACGGCCCACCTTCTTCTCGTGAAGCATCGTGTAGAAAGTCACGACGCCATGGATATGTGCGTGGGGAACCGAGAGGGTGCGGGACACAAGGTCCACAACCTCTTCGGACAGGTGTCCGAATTCCTCCTGACACACGTGAAGCACGGGAATCAACGCAGCCTGCTTGTTTGGATAACGAGACAGGATGCGGTCGACGTGCTGTTTGGTTTGTTCGTTAAACTCCAAGGCCATTTTTGAGGTCCGGCAGGCAGGGCCAAGCCGCGGCAAACCTAGGGTAAACCCCGCGGGGTGTCAACGGCTCCCCGACCGCGCGCTGTATTCAACCGCCAGGGGAGCGATCATGGACCCGGAACGACGACGAAATCGTACAGACCCCCGGCGAGCGCCTCGTCCACGGAGGACTGATTGGGAAGGGCGGTGCGAAACGTCAGAATTCCGGTTAACCCCCGACGGGCGGCCCGCAGCGGCGCGCCGTGACGAACGCAATGCCCGAAACCAATGACACCCACCACCCGTTCGGCACCGGGTTTCGCCAGGCGCCCCACGATCTGCGCTGCCATGGTTTCATCCCGAATGACTTGAGACGCGTAGAGCCGCTCAAAGCGTTCCCCGGTGACGACGCCATGCGCGCCCGAAATCTGCGCGCGAAACCATTCCCGGTGGGCATTCTGCGTCAGATCAAGCTCCGGCAATTGCGATTGCTCGGCGGGCGTCAGCGAAACCAATCCGCTTTCGGAAACCTTTCGCGTGAGCTCCTGTGCGGGATTCACCGCCAACAATGGATGCGTCCGCTGCGGCCCGAGCAAGACGATGGGTCGATACAATGGCCAGTCAAACCCCCAACGGGTTTCGTACTGCGTTTGCGCAAGCAGTTGCGTTTCGTCAACAAGACCCGCAGCAAACTGATCCAGCACGGACTGAAAGCCCACCTCAAATTGCTCAAAGGCGATCGTCAGGCCTCTGGGTTGAGCGGCCCCCAGAGTCCGAACAACCAGGTACTGCAAAGAATGGGCAAAAAAATCATCATGAACCTCACCCGCGCAAACAAACCGTGCCACGGACAGTGCTTGCCAAAAGACTGCGGGTGGCACCACCGCACCGTTGGTGCCGTCAACCACCCGAAATGCCAGGGCTCCGGGTGCCGTGTATCCCGGTCCAGGTACGGTGAGATCGCTATCCGGAACCAAAGCCATGCCCGGGCCCATCGCATCGGGCATCGAGAAGCTTTCATTGATTTCGGCTGAACCGCCGTCACATGCAACCGCAATCACCGCGGCAAATGAAATGACAGGGACGCGCAAGAAATAGAGCGGCATCAGCATCGGCGCATTGTTGCACACGAAATCGATAGCCCTCCGTCCATCGCGGATCAGCACGTCAAGGACGGCCCGATCGGTTGTCGCACGCCGCCGCTATGAGTTGGTGCACCCGACATGAGTCGAACATGTAACCCCAGGCTTCGTAGGCCTGTGCTCTATCCAGTTGAGCTACGGGTGCGGTATCAAAATATTTGCGACAACCTAGCGACCACGCACGACCTTCGCAATGCGAATTGCGCGCGCGAATTGGAGGAGAGAGAGGGATTCGAACCCTCGATAGAGGTATTGCCCCTATGACGATTTAGCAAACCGTTGCCTTCAGCCACTCGGCCATCTCTCCAGGAACCTATATTTAGTTTTCAATAAATTTGAGGAGGGGGCGAGATTCGAACTCGCGGAGGGTTACCCCTCAGCGGTTTTCAAGACCGCCGCCTTAGACCGCTCGGCCACCCCTCCGTGACCCAACCCCCTTGGAGGCCCGTATACATACTCGGGGTCGCGTTCGGGCACAAGGGCCCGGTTATTCCGATTTTGCGGGCGCACCGACGCGGTCGAGTACATCCGGCAACTCCGGAAGCATCGGCGCTTCGGCTGGCATCCCCGCAGGCGGAACCGCCGACGCCACCGCCACCGGTTCGCCCCGACGTTCGTTGTGGCGGCGCTCACCCGGAATTCGCCAGTCCATCGCCACCGACGGATCCTTCAGGAACTCGGCTGGATCCGTCAGGGCCAGCGCCTCACGCAGCACCGCATCCATGTGGCTGACCGGAATGATTTTGATCTGGGACAGCACGCGCTTCGGGACATCGCGCAGGTCGCGTACGTTATCCTGAGGAACGATGACCCGCTTGATCCCGCCCCGATGTGCCGCCATGACCTTTTCCTTCAGCCCACCTATCGGGAGCACCCGGCCTCGCAGCGTGATCTCACCCGTCATCGCGACATCCCGGCGAACCGGAATGCGCAATAGAGCCGACGCGAGCGCTGTGCAGATCGTGATGCCCGCGGACGGACCATCTTTCGGGATCCCACCCTCTGGCAGGTGAACGTGGATATCCGCGCGCTGGTGAAACTCGGGATCGAGGCCAAGCGACAGCGCCCGCGAGCGGAGGTACGACAGGGCCGCCTGCGCGGACTCCTGCATGACATCGCCGAGCTTTCCGGTCAGCACCAGTTTGCCGCGTCCGGCGACGATCGAAACCTCGGCCGCCAACAAGTCACCGCCATGAGACGTGACCGCAAGGCCATTGACCATGCCGATTTCGTCCTGCGTTTCCGCCTTGCCCTGCCGGTATTTCGACGGGCCGAGAAAGCGCGACAGAAGGCTGCCACTGACCTTCCAGACGAGCTTGTCCGGATGTTCGGCAACCTCGCGGGCGATCTTGCGACAAACGGCACCGATCTCGCGATCAAGCGCACGAACGCCGGCTTCCTTGGTGTAGCCAGTGATGAGGCTGCGCACCGATTCCTCGGGGAACTTGAGCGAGACGTGTTCGATGCCGTTGTCGCGCTTTTGCCGAGGGATGAGATGGTTCATCGCGATCGCGACCTTCTCGTGCTCGGTGTAGCTTGGGATCGAAATGATCTCAAGGCGATCTTGCAAGGGCGCCGGAATTTCATGCAGGTAATTGGCCGTCGTGATGAACATGACGTCCGACAGGTCGTAATCGAGATCGAGGTAGTGATCGACAAAACCCGTATTTTGTTCCGGGTCCAACACTTCAAGCAGGGCGGCCGATGGATCGCCGCGGAAGTCCGCCGTCATCTTGTCGACCTCGTCGAGCAAAAAGAGCGGATTGTCACTGCCAGCTTTTTTCATCGACTGAATGATCTTGCCCGGCAACGCGCCCACGTAGGTTCGTCGATGCCCACGAATTTCAGCCTCGTCGCGCACACCGCCGAGGGCCAGGCGCACAAACGTACGACCGGTCGCACGTGCAATCGAGCGACCCAGGGAGGTTTTGCCGACGCCCGGAGGGCCGACGAGACAAAGGATGGGTCCGCGCGACCGTGGCGCAAGTTTTCTTACCGCAAGGTACTCAATGATGCGTTCCTTGATCTTTTCGAGGCCAAAATGTTCCTCATCGAGCGTCTTTTTGGCAAGCACCACATCAATCGTTGCAACTGACTTTTCACCCCAGGGCAAGCCAAGCACCCAGTCGACGTAGTTTCGTATCACAGTCGCTTCGGCCGACATGGGCGCCATCATGCGCAACTTGCGAATCTCCTTGAGCACCCGCGATTCCGCTTCCTTCGACAGCTTCTTTTCGCGAACGCGCTTCTCCAGCTCGTTTAGTTCATCCTTGAATTCGTCGCGTTCGCCACCGTCGTTGGTTTGGCCCGCATCGTTTTCTATCTGGCGTTGAAAATGCTGGATCTGTTCGTTGACGATCTGCTGTTTTTCATTCCGCTCTGCACGGCGTTTAACCTTGGTCTTGATCCGCCGCTCGACCTTGATGACCTCGATCTCCTCCTTGAGGATTTCGTAAAGACGCGTCAGGCGCGCGGTGGGCGAAACGAGTTCGAGCAAGCCCTGCTTTTCTTCAAGCTTGAGCGGCAGGTGGCCCACGATGATGTCGGCGAACTGGCCCGGATCCTCGATGGTTTCAACGGCGTTGAGGATCGCTGGCGCAATGCGAGGGTTGAGCTTGACGTAGGTCTCGAACGCGTTGCGGACCTCGCGCAAAAGTGGTCCAAGCTCGATCCCTTCCTCGACCGGAATTTCGATCGGCGAGACCTCCACCTCGAAGCAACCGTCGGTGCGCAGGTACCGGGTGACCCGCCCGCGACGGACGCCTTCGACCAGAACCTTGACCGTGCCATCCGGGAGCCGCAACAGCTGAAGAATGCTTCCGATGGTCCCCACAGCGTGAAGATCGGTCGAGGTCGGCTCGTCGACATTGGCGGTGCGCTGCGCGGCGAAAAAGATGTCGTTTCGCCCGTTTTTCGACATCGTCTCTTCGAGCGCCAGCAGCGATTTCTCCCTCCCCACGAAGAGCGGGACGACCTGGTGGGGAAATACCACCACGTCGCGAAGGGGCAGCAGCGGCAACTCTAGCAATTCGCGATCGTCGGCCATTTGCGACTGAGCGTACCAACGACCGATCCAGGCTGGAAATTTTCGTACACGATCCGTCAGGCCAGAACGCCAGGTCGGAGGCTGGAAAGCGACCGGAGGCGCGCTAGCTGCCGCTGCCGCTGCCGCTGCCGACAACGCGCTTTTCAAAAACAACGACCGGTCGCTGACCCTTGTCGATGGTGTCTTCGCTGATGACCACCTCTTTGATGGCGGGCGACGAGGTGGGGACCTCGAACATGATGTCCTGCATGGCGTGCTCGACGATCGCACGCAGTGCACGGGCACCTGAAAGGTGCTTTTTGGCTTCGGCAGCAATGGAGGTCAGTGCCCCCTTGGAGAACTTGAGCTTGACGCCGTCGAGCTCGAAGAGCCGCTGGTACTGCTTGACGAGCGCGTTCTTGGGTTTGGTCAGGATCTCGATGAGTGTGGCGTCGTCGAGTTCGTGCAAGGGAGCCGTCACAGGCAAACGTCCCACAAACTCCGGGATCATGCCGTACTTCAGCAGATCCTCGGGCTGAACCTCGCGCAACAGATCCCAGATTTTGCGCTCCTCTCGCGACTTGATCACCGCACCGAAGCCGATCTGCTTTTTGCCGATCCGCTGCTCGATCACGTCCTCAAGTCCGACGAATGCACCACCGCAGATGAAAAGAATGTTGGTGGTATCGACCTGCAAAAACTCTTGCTGCGGGTGTTTACGACCACCCTTCGGAGGAACGTTGCAAACCGTCCCTTCCAAAATCTTCAAAAGCGCCTGTTGAACACCTTCGCCCGATACGTCACGCGTGATCGACGGATTTTCACCCTTGCGGGCGATCTTGTCGATCTCGTCAATGTATACGATACCGCGTTGTGCGCGCTCGATGTCGTGATCCGCATTTTGCAGCAGATTCACGATGATGTTCTCGACGTCCTCGCCAACGTAACCGGCTTCGGTGAGGTTGGTGGCGTCGGCGATCGCAAAGGGCACATTCAGCACACGGGCCAGGGTCTGTGCAAGCAAGGTCTTGCCGGAACCCGTGGGTCCAATCAGCAGGACGTTGCTCTTGCCAAGCTCGACATCATCGTCGGTCTTTTGGCCTTTTTCCTTGCGCTCTTTCTCACCGATTTTGTGGTCGATGCGCTTGTAGTGGTTGTGTATTGCAACCGACAAGATCTTTTTCGCGCGGTCCTGGCCAATCACGTAGTCGTCAAGGATCGCTTTGATCTCATGCGGCTTCGGAATCGAGGTGAATCCGAAGGTCTCGGTTTCTTTCTCGATCTCTTCGGCGATGATGTCGTTACACAGGCCAATGCATTCGTCGCAGATATAAACCGTGGGGCCAGCAATGAGCTTCTTGACCTCCTTCTGGCTTTTGCCGCAGAAGGAGCAAGCTAAACTGCTCTGCTCGTCTTTTCGTCGCTCCGCCACGGTGTCACTTCAGGCTAGCACGGTATTAACAGCGGGGTAGCACGGCCGTTATTTGGTCTTTTCGCCCTTGCCATCCCGCTTGTGCATGATCTCGTCGATGAGACCGTAGGTCTTGGCTTCTTCCGAGCTCATGAAGTAGTCACGCTCGGTGTCGTTTCGGATACGATCAAGCGGCTGTCCGGTGTTCTCCGACAGGATCTTGTTGAGCGTGTCACGCGTCTTGAGGATTTCGCGAGCGTGGATGTCGATGTCCGTCGCTTGGCCCGAGAAACCACCAAGCGGTTGGTGAATCAAGATGCGTGAGTGCGGCAAAGCGTAGCGCTTGCCCTTCGCACCCGCGGCGAGCAGGAAGGCACCCATCGAAGCAGCCTGGCCCATGCACACCGTCGCAACCTGGGGTCGCACGTGCTGCATCGTATCGTAGATGGCAAGGCCTGCTGTCACCAAGCCACCGGGCGAGTTGATGTAGAGCATGATGTCCTTGTCCGGATCTTCGCTCTCGAGGAACAAGAGCTGCGCGATGACCACGTTGGCTATCATGTCGTCCACGGCGGTACCAAGGAACACAATGCGATCCTTCAGCAAGCGCGAAAAAATATCCCAGCCTCGTTCACCCCGATGGGTCTGCTCGATGACCGTGGGAATGATCATGTTTCGGATCTGCAGGTCCTGTTCGTCTCTCGCCATGACAGCGAGTATCCCCGAGGTCCTGCGTGGGCGCCAGAGCCCTTTGAAAAAACCTACTTCGCCGGGTCAACTTCGGTGATCTTGGCCTGCGATACCAAGAGGTCGAGGGTCTTTTCGTCGGTCAACTGACGACGGACGCCCGCCAGTCGGCCGTTTTGCTCGAGCTCAGTGCGAACTTTTTTGGCGCTTTCCTTGCGGCCAGCGGCGATCTCGGCGATGCGCTTTTGCAGATCGGCATCGCTCGCCGTCACGCCTTCTCGCTCAGCGATGGCCTGCAATAGTACCGATGCACGGGCTTCGCGTTCGGCCTTGGGACCCAGCTCCGCGTGCAAACCCGCGGGGTCAATGCCCCCGGCCTCCAGGTCGATCCCCGCCATCATCATCTCCATCCTAAACCGTTCGAACATGGCCTGCTCGTAACGGGCAACGAGTGCCTTGGCGATCGGGAAGTCGTTCTTCTTGACGATCTCTTCCACCAGCTTTTGCTTGGTCTCGCTCTTGACGGCTTCCTTGTCGGCTTCGAGCAACTGCGCGCGCAGTTTTTCTTTCAGACCCGCGAGGGTCTCGGCCTCGCCGGTTTTCTTTGCAAACTCGTCGTCGAGCGCCGGAACGTTTCGTTCGCGCACTTCCTTGATCGAGATGCGCAGCGAGACTTCTTTGCCAGCCAGTTCGCGCATCGTCACATCGTCACCGATGGTGTACTTGATCTCGAGGTTCTCGCTGTTGGTTGCGATGCCGCGCAGCTGCTGCGCGAAACCGGGCAAGGGACCACCCCGTTCGTCAGCGAGATCGACCACCGTCGTCCGCTTCTTGATCTTGTGAGGACCCACACGGCCGGCCACTTCGACAAGCACCATGTCGTCGGGATTGGTTTTTTCACGGCTGGTCGTCGGAACGAACTGCGTGAGCTGCCTGCGTCGCGCCTCGATGGCCGCATCGACCTGTTCATCGTTCACCCTGGCAGGGCGAACCTCGATCGCAACGCCCGAATAGTCTTTCGGCGATACGTTGGCGCGAATCTCAACCATGGCCGAGAACTTGAAGGGCTGGCCCTTTTTCATCTCAAGCTTGTCGACCCGCGGTGGCGCCACCGGTTCCAGCTGTTTTTCCTGAATGGCCTGACCGAGCGAGCTCTCGATGAGTTCGCGGGCCACATCGTTTTCAACCTGTTCGCGATACAGCCGCTCCAAAACGGGCCGTGGCGCCTTGCCTTGCCGGAAGCCCTTGAGGGTCACCTGACGGCGCAATGCGTCGTAGGCACGATCCAGGCGGGGGGCGACATCACCCCAGGGCAGCTCAAAATCAACCCGCTTTTCGACTGGTGACAGGTCTTCGATGGTCAGTTGCATGGAGAGATCGCAGTTATTGTTGACGACGGCGGTCCCGTCAACCTCCACACCGCGCTTTTGCGAAGGTCGCTGGCCAGGGGTAACACGCCGCGCAGCGCAAAAAAAACGACGGATGATCCGCAAGGGGGGTTGCAACCACGAGGAACGTCGTCCAGATTAGCCGCCCCAACCGAGACAGGAACGACGAATCATGGCCCAGGGAGGATTCACGCTCGGCGACCGGCTTGGCGCAAAGACAGTCGATTGCCGCGTCCGCGGCTGCAAGAGGACGTGGCTTGACCTTTCCAGTTCACCAACTTTTGGTGGCGGAAGTGGAAACGAAGGTCTCTGTGATCCTTGCAAAAAGAAGCTGCCTTCGCTGAAGGACCTGGACGAGCCATGCGCCCGAACAGGTTGCACGGGTACCTGGAAGCTGGACCGCGAGGCTCAGATCGAGTTGTTCGCCACCGGCCGCCCCACACCGCGAGCCCTTTGTGCAAGCTGCGAAGACGAGCTCGCAGCGCTCACGCCGAAGGAACTCGACTGCGGGGTTCCCGGATGCACACGCAAGGGAACCATCTCGCCACGACAGCAATTGATGGCTGCCGCCCCGGGTGCGACGCCCGAAACACCCGAAGCCGGTGCAAACAGCGATTTTCTTGCCGGACCGATGTGCGAGCCTTGTGCCGACGTAAGCCGTCGCATTCAAGATCGCGAAGTCGGTTGCGGCATCAACCATTGCAAACGGAACTGGATTTGGTCTAAGGCCGAGCAAATGCAGGCTTTTGCAGCGGGGAAGAGCTCAAACTCGCCGCGCCGCATGTGTTCTCCCTGCCGGGAAAACTTCGGGAGTCTCGCTGACCGCGACGTGCGCTGTCGGGCCTCCGGGTGCAAAAATCACTGGACGTGGGTCCGAGAAGAACAGCTTGACGCCTGTGTGGCCAACAAGCCCTTCCCCAAGCCGCCAGCTCACCTTTGCGAGCGTTGCTTCGGTATCTGGGAAAAACTCGAAGATGTCGCGCGGCCCTGTCGCCACCCAGGCTGCAAGAACACCTGGTTGGATCGTCGCGGGGGACAACTCGCGCGCGCATTGCGTGGCAAAACCGGTGAACCACACCAGTATTGTGAGCAACACACGGCTGCCCTCGGAAGCCTGGAAGACCGCCAGGTGAGCTGCAAAACCGACGGCTGCGACGGTCACTGGTCCTGGACCAAAAACCAACAACTTGCCGCAGGGGTTCGCCCGGAATTGCCGGAAACCGCAAGCGAAGGCGCGTCTGACGACGGTGAGGAACCGTCGGAAACGGAAGCGGTTGAATCCACCGCGGATGCGAAAGTACCGATCGAAGGAGCTACCACAGGAACGGAAGCCCCCAAGGCCGGTTCCGGGGCACAGGGTGCCGGCGGAGATGCCGCTGGAAAGAAAAAGCGCCGTCGCCGACGTCGTCGCCGCGAGATCCAACCTCCGGCTCGACACTGTGCAAAGTGTTCACAATTCCTTTCGTCGCACATGACGATCGAGATCCCGTGCGCTCAATGTGCGACGCCGATTTTCTGGCCGCCCGAAAGCCAGTTGCAAACGGATCTCGGCAACTGGGAAGCACCCAAGCTTTGCGGCGCTTGCAAACGCGACTTGACCGAGGCCGATCGGCAAAAGGCCCGGGAGCAGCTTCGGCGCCGGATCATCATCACGACCGAACCTCAGTCGGTGGCCGGTCCGTCGTCGACGGACAATATTTCTACTGAATCGGAAGCTCCGAGCGCCGGGGCACCCGAATCGGCGCCAACCGACGCGCCCCAGACCGATTCGGGTTCAGAATCAAACTAGGGACCCGTGCCCCTTTTGCCCTCCGCACCAAGCAAGTGCCCCTCTGAGGAGGCGCTTTCCCTGTTTGCGGAAGGGACGCTGGCGAAGCTGGCTCTGGCCGAATTTGAAGAACATTTGGATCGATGCGGCAACTGTCGCGAATTGCTCCACGCGATGCGGGGCGACCGCAAAACGGGAAGTCGCGGATGGCTTGCGCGCGATACGATGGGAACCATTGCACCGGGTACTGTCGTCGCTGGACGATATCGTATCACAAGGCTCATTGGCCGGGGCGGCATGGGCGAGGTCTATGAAGCCGAAGACCTCATGTTGCATACCGTCGTCGGTCTGAAGAGTTTGACCGTGCGCGAGATGAAACAGGAGGATTCTCAGCGGCGGTTGCGTCGCGAGGTGCTGATGGCTCGCCAGGTGACCCATCCAAACGTCTGCCGCATTTTCGACTTTGGCGCGACGTCGGACCTCTGCTTTTTGACCATGGAATATTTGCCCGGAACGACCCTGCGAAAATATCTGGTGAAAAAGGGCCGCCTCGACGAGGACGCCGCGCGTCCATTCGTATTTCAAATCACGGCCGGACTGCAAGCGGCACACAACGCAGGTGTCATCCATCGCGATTTGAAAAGCGAAAACGTCCTGCTTGTGGATAGCGACCGCGGCCCCCCTCGCGCTGTCATCACCGATTTTGGCCTGGCCAAAACCACGTCGCCCGGAGGGCCCCTTTCGACCATCGGCGGCCAGTTTGCCGGAACGTTGACTCACGCCGCACCGGAACAACTTCGTGGCCATCGCTCCACGCCGCTGACGGATATCTACGCCCTCGGCGTGATCCTCTTTGAACTCATCACAGGAGGGAAACTGCCACTTGCCGGATCGACGCCCTTCGAGATCGCGCACGCCCGCCTCTCGCAGCCCGCGCCGACGCCGCGCTCGCTTGGAATTGTGGTATCTCCGGTCTGGGCGCATGCGATCGCTGCATGTCTCGAACGTGAACCCGGTGGACGACCCCCTCGGGCAAGCGACGTGTTCAAGACGCTCTACCCTTCGTGAGCAGTTCGACCATCGGGAGATCCGCAGGTGGCATTTTCAATGTTGCCAACACCGTCGGTATGACCCAGTCGACGGCCGCCACCTCGACTGCGTGAGGCGTGCCGGAAACAACCGTGCACTCGTAAAGAGCCATATCGAGATCGAAATCCTCGTAGGCAAACGTTACACGATGAAACAGGGCACCGACGGCGATCGCACAGCCCAGTTCCTCGCGGATCTCACGAATCAACGCTTGTTCTGCGCTTTCGCCCGGTTCGATCTTGCCGCCGGGAAATTCCCAGCACAGGGGAAAGGATTGATCGGCGCGCCGCTGCGAAACTAAAACGGTGGCCCCCGCTCGAATCAATGCGGCCACCACCACCTTCTGAGCACGCGCACTCGACATGGAATGCGAAGCTACGCGCAGCCCACCGGTCCGTTGATCGGGGCACGCGCATTGGGAACGCCTTGCACGCGCTTCTCGAACAGCTCCAGGAGTTCACCAAGCTGAAAAGGTTTGTTGATGAAAGCCGTAACGCCACGTTCTAGAAACTTTCGGGTATCGGGCGTGAAGGCGCCACCCGTCACAAAGATGAAGCGCTCTGCGAGTTCGGGCCACCGCAGCTTGACCTCCTCGAAAAGCTGCGCCCCCGACATACCTGGCATCTGCAAGTCACACAGCACGATGTCAAACGCACGATCTTGCTCGAAAAGGCTCAGCGCGTCCGCAGCGCTGTGCTTCGTTTCGACGTCGTGGTGATCGATCAACATCCGGCGATAGGCTTTTAACAACAGAGCCTCATCATCGATGGCAAGTACGCGACGGCGCAACGGGGTTAGAATCCGCTCACGAACCGTTTCGGGCGCGGGCGTGTCTTCCGGCATGGCGGGGAGGTAGATGATAAAGCGTGCGCCTTTTGCGGGCGAGCTTTCGACCGAGATGTGTCCCCCCAGGCCACGGATGATGTCCCTGCAAATCGAAAGCCCAAGACCCGTGCCCTGTCCGGCCGGCTTGGTCGTGAAAAAGTTGTCGAAGATCCGGGGTAGTATGGCGGGAGCAATCCCGGGTCCGTTGTCTTGCACCTCGATCACAACCCAGTCGCCCCGGTCGTGCGTTCGCACAATGATTCGGTTGTGGGCCACATCGCTTTCACTGAGCGCCTGCGCCGCGTTCAGGATGAGGTTCACCAAAACCTGACCGATCTGCGAAACGCCGCCCAATACGAACAAGCGTGATCGCAAGTCCCTTTCAATCGTGGCACGATATCTCAATTCATTGCGTGTCATTCGCAACGACGAATCCACCGCAACATTCACATCCACGGGAACTGCGTTCCCTTCTTCGGTGCGCGCGAATGCGCGCAGATCCCGCACGATGCGGTAGATACGGGCCATACCTTCCTTGCTCTCCTGCAGGATGGTCATCGCCTCGAACAAAGACTTGCCGACGCCGGCCTGCCGCGCCAGTTGAGGATGTTTTTCGAGGCGATCGTCAAGGTCGGCTAGCAGCGCGGAAAGCGAGTCGAGGTTGGCCAGAACGAACGATGCCGGATTGTTGATCTCGTGTGCCACACCGCTTGCAAGCCGACCAAGCGCTGCCATTTTTTCGGTCTGGATTCGCTCGGAACCTGCAGAATCCATACGGTCATCGAGAGTCTCCGGAGGCTTTGTCATACCAAATCCATCTGCTCGCTGCGTCATCATACGCCTATTGGAGCGTGTATCTCAAGCAGTTTTGCGCATCTGCCGAACGTGGATAATCACCAATGGGTCACGCAGCATCAAACTTGTCGGTATCCGGTTCGCTCACGAGGCTTGCGCGAATCCTCTATGTTGATGACGAGGTCAACCTGTGCCGGTCGATGGAGCGGATGTTCGGTCGTCATCGTACGATCCAGCTGGAAACTTTCACGTCGCCGAAAGCAGCACTCACCCGTCTTGGAGAGTGTGGTTTCGATGTCGTAATTTCCGATCTTCGGATGCCCGAAATGGATGGCATCGAGTTTCTGACAAACGTGCGACGCTCGCGACCGGAAGCACGTCGACTGTTGGTTTCAGGTTTTGCCGACTTTGAGACGGCTCAAGCGGCCATCAACAATGTTGGCATCGATCGGTTGCTCACCAAACCCTGGAACAACGATGAGTTGATCCGAGCCGTACAGGCTGCGGCAGAACACGTGACGCTGCTGCGCGAAAACGCACGGATCCAGCAGGAATTGCGCGACGCTGCCGCCGAGCTCGGACGCATCAACCGGTCGCTCGATGCGGAGATTGATACGCGCACCAAGAATCTCTTCGAGGGCCTGATTGCGGCGCTCGACATGCGCGATTCGGAAACGAAGTGGCATTCACGACGCGTGGGCCTTTATGCGCGCCGCTTGGCCACCGAGATGGGCATTACCGGCAAAGAGCTAGACGACATCGAACGCGGGTCTATCTTGCACGACATCGGCAAGATTGGTGTTCGAGACTTTGTGCTGCAAAAGCCCGGTCCGCTTGACGAGTCCGAATGGGCCGAGATGAAACGGCATCCGACTCTGGGCTTCGAGATCTTGAAGGACATGAGCTTTCTTGCAGAGGCGCGCCTCATTCCCCTGCATCACCAGGAGCGGTGGGATGGCAGTGGGTATCCGGCGGGCCTCGAGGGCGAAAAGATCGCAATCGGTGCGCGCATCTTTTCGGTGGTCGACACGCTCGACGCCATCACGTCGAATCGACCCTATCGAAAGGCACGGGGCTATGACATTGCCCGCGCCGAAATCGAGCGCTGCAACGAAACGCAATTCGATCCAAAGGTCGTGGCCGCTTTTCTTCGCGTGCAGCCCACCGAGTGGTCCGACATCCGAAAAGCACTGGAGCAACAAGGCGCCGACGATTAGGCGCGACCCGGTGCGGTTTCCGCCAGGGCGTCGATCTTCGCAGCAAGAATGAAGTCATTCTCGGATAATCCCGAGATGGCGTGGGTCCATATCTCGAAATCGAGCACGCTGTAGTGGACGCAAAAATCAGGGTGATGCGCCTCGGCCTCTGCCAGTTCGGCGACGCGGCCAACAAAGGCCATCAGGGAAACGAAGTCATCGAAAAGAAATCGTTTCTGCAACTTTCGGCCGCCTTGCAGACTCCAGCCCGAAACCTGCGCCAACATGGCCTCGAGAACCGCTCCCTCAATCCTTGGTAAACCCCCTTCGCAGGGAACGCATTTCTTCAGTTTGAGGTCCATCTTGTCCGCTCCTTGTGCCGACGATCGTAAAATACCCGGATAACACGCAACGCAGCCGTTGCCATTGGGTTGGCATTTTGGCACGTTGTGGATCCATGTCTACTGCGGTCACACGCGGCATTCGCGTTTCGGTCGAAAGTCGCTACATCCCCGATCGCTCCCGGCCCCAAAGTCGGCAGTACGCGTTTGCCTACACCATCACCATCACCAACGAAGGACCGTTCACGGCCCAGTTGTTGGGAAGGTATTGGGTCATCACTGACAACACCGGTGGGCTTCGCGAGGTGCAAGGAGAAGGGGTGGTGGGCGAGCAGCCCATCCTGGAACCCAACGAATCTTTTCGTTACACAAGTTGGTGTGTCTTGCCCACGCCATCGGGTTCGATGAAGGGTCTTTACGACATGATCATCAAGACCGGCGAGGAGCGCGGTGACACCTTCAAGGCCGAGGTTGCACCCTTCCGCCTCGGTGTCTCGGAATCGTTGAACTGAGGGAGCTTTCGATGCGCCTTTTGACCGGAACGAGTGGCTTCGCGTACAAGCAATGGTGCGGGACCTTCTATCCGGAAAAGCTTGGTTGAAGGTTGAAGGCTGAAGCCACGTCCCGCAGGGCCAGCAATGGCAAAGGTAGGATAATTTCCTACCTGGTCCGATTGGCTCTATACTGTCGATAGGAGTTGCCATGCCCGCAAGGCCCATCGGTTCGAGCAGCATTTCATTTGGCCTGGTCGCCATCCCCGTGCAGCTTTTCAGCGCCACGGAGCCGAAGGCCGGACTTTCCTTCAACCTGCTCGACGCCGAGACGAAATCCCGCCTCAAGCAACAGTACGTAAGACCCTCGGACGGCCAGATCATCGGTCGCAACGACATGGTCAAGGGTTACGAATTTGCAAAGGGACAGTTCGTCACCTTCAAACCGGATGAACTGAAGGCGCTCGAAGAGCAATCGACGCACACCATCGACATCACCGAATTTGTCCCCATCGCAGAAATCGATCCGATCTATTTCGACAAGCCGTACTACCTTGCGCCCGAACGGGGCGGCGAAAAGGCCTACCGGCTGTTGACCGAGGTCATGAAGGAGACTGGCCGCTCGGCCATCGCCCGATACGCCGCACGGGGCAAGCAGTACCTCGTGATCATCCGCCCGGTAAAACTGCCGGGCGGCAAAGCTGGCAACGGACTCGTCATGCAACAACTCTTGTATGAAGACGAAGTCCGCCCCTTCTCCGATGTCCCGATAGCCGAGATTGAAGTGAAGATGAGCGAGTTGCAGCTGGCCCGGCAACTGGTCGAGCAGATCGCCTCGCAAACCTTTGAGCCGACCAAGTACACCGACGAGGTCCGCGAGCGGATCATGCAAGATATCCAGCGCAAGATAGACGGCCAGGAGATCGAAACCACCGCGCCTGAAACCGCGCCCGCTCAGATCATTGATCTGATGGAAGCCCTGAAAGCGAGCCTGGGCGCGCACAAGAACAAGACACCTTCTGGATCGGTCTCAAACAGTCCACAGACTGTGGACAAGTCGCACGAATCAAGCGATCGGAGACCAGCCCACCGTTCGGAGAGCGCCGACAGCGCAGGCGACGAAGCGAACAATCCACAGGCATCTGCTGCACGAAAACAAACGTAGTCGTGCCAAACAGTCGGCAATTTCGCTTCAAAAACTTTTCCATTCATGATCATTTTCGTGACGGATTCTAAACATGGGTCTATCATCGGCCGCGACGATGTACTCAGCTCGCTCGGTTGCGAATGTTCTTGGTCTTCCGTCCGGAAAACTCCGATCGTTCATGCGTGCGGGTTTTGTACAACCGAGCAAAACCAACGCGGGTGAGCTGTCGTTTTCGTTTCAGGACCTGGTGGTGCTTCGCAAGGTCCATGGCCTCGTCGATGGATCGGATTCGCCCCAGCAGCAGAACCGGACGATGAAGCACCTGCGCCGCGTGGTCGGTACGGGACAACCGCTTTCTGGCGTCGAACTGCGGGCTGAAGGCGACACCGTCGTGGTCCAGGAAGGGCGCACGCGATGGCGAGCGGATTCCGGACAGTTGCTGATGGACTTCCCTGCCTCCGATTGCCTGCCACCAGCCAGGATGGAAATGCCCGAGGTCATCTCCCTCGCAGAAGTTCGTCGGAGTCGCAACACACCGTTGCCCGAAGAAAATCCTTCTCCTCCTGAAACCCTGACCGCATTCGAGCGGGGCTGCTCGCTCGAAGATCACGATCCCGAAGCTGCGCGCGCGGCCTACGCCGAAGCCATTGCACAGGATTCGAGGCACGCCGACGCTCACGTGAACCTGGGTCGACTGCTTCACGAATCGGGCCATCCCGATGCAGCGCTGGCCCATTACCGTGTTGCGCTTTCGGTTCGCCCTGCGGATCCGACCGCCTCATTCAATCTGGGTGTGGCGCTCGAAGATACTGGCAGCTCAAGCGAGGCGATCCGGGCCTACCAGGCTTCCATCGCAGCCGATCCGACCAACGCCGACGCCCATTTCAACTTGGCTCGACTGTTGGAACTGTGCGGCCGGCCCGATGCAGCCTTTGCCCATCTCGTCATCTATCGAAAACTGACGCGGGCACAACAGTAGGCCGACTTGAGATCCGCGAGGGCGATCCAGGCCTTCCGCGCGATCGCGAGAAAGCCTGGATTGGGAAACCACCTTCAGGCGAGCTTTGCGTCTACGGTCAACTTCGTTCCGGACGACAACAGGCGGCCGATCGGGCAGCCCGTCCGGGTCGATTCGGCCAATGCCGCAAAGTCAGCGGCGTTGGTGCCAGGAATCGTGGCAACCGCTTCCAGGTGAATTCCCGTAATGGTGAAACCTGCGTCGGTCTTCTCAAAAGTGACGCTGGCCTTGGTCTCCACACGCGTTGGCTTGAAGCCCGCCTTCTCGGCGCTGGCCGACAGGGCCATGGCGTAGCACGAAGCATAGGCGGCTCCGATCAACTCTTCCGGGTTGGTGCCGGCTTCGTTCTCGAAACGTTGGGTAAAGGAGTAGGGGAAGTCCTTGAGGGCACCGCTTCCGGTCGCGAGCGTACCGCTTCCGTCTTTGAGACCACTTTTCCACTGGGCGCTGGCGTTGCGAATCATGACTTTATTATCCTTTTTCGGGGTCGAGAAAAATCCGGACGAAAAACCACACACGGCTGCCCGGGAACAGGGAAAATACCACTCCATCCCATGGCGTCGAGTCCCGTATTTACTCCCGTTTCTTTTCCCGAACTGTGTATTCCCACGGCGGTGCACATGCGCAGCCTGGGAATCCGCCTGGGTGCCGTGCTGCAGCAAGGTGACGCCGTGGCACTGAAGGGGCCGCTCGGTGCCGGCAAGACGACTTTGACCCAGGGGATCGCCTGCGGACTCGGTGTTCCGGAAACGGTCGCAATCACCAGTCCGACTTTTACCCTCGTCAACGAACACCGCGGTGGTCGAATCCCGCTATTTCACGCCGATCTGTATCGACTCGATCACCCAGGCGAACTGCACACACTCGGCCTGGATGAAGCTTTCGACGAAGGCGTCGTTGTCATTGAATGGCCCGACAAATTCCCCGAGGTCCTGCCGGCCGATCACCTCGATCTGCGCCTTGATCGTTTGGCCGATGGGACTCGCATTGTGGTGATGCGAGCCCTCGGTCCACGATCCTGCAAGCGCATCGAACTACTGCTGTAGCAATCGGAATTCGATGCGTCGGTTTTGCTCACGGCCCTTCTTGGTCGCGTTGGGCGCGATCGGGCGATCGTGACCCAGACCCTTGGCTTCGACGCGATCGGCGTTGATGCCGGCCGACACGAGGTAGGCCTTTACAGACTGAGCTCGCTTCTCCGACAGCTCGCGATTGAGCGCCGCGTCGCCTTCGCTCGAAGTGTGACCTTCAACGAGGATGCGCAAATCCGGATAGTCCTTCAAAACGCGTACCGATTCGCCCAACACCTTGAACGAGGTGCGTTGAATCGAGGATGCGTTCTTGCGGAACTTGATACCCGGAATTACGCCGGTGTACTTCTTGATTTCGGCCGGAATCTCGTCGGGGCAACCGTCTTTGTCCTCGTAACCGTTCTTGGTTTCAGCTTCCGTAGCACAGCGATCTTCGGCGTCGAGCACGCCGTCGCCGTCGTTATCGGGATCAGCGCAACCGTCTTTGTCCTGGAAACCGTCTTTGTCCTCGGCCTCGGTGGGACATTGATCAGCGCTGCCGGAAATACCGTCGCCATCCTCGTCCTGTTCGGGGCAGCCGTCCTCATCGTCAACACCGTTTACCGATTCGGGCTCGGTCGGGCACTTGTCGGTATCGTCGCCAATCCCATCGCCATCGTTGTCGAGCTCCGGACAGCCATCGGCGTCCTGGAAACCATCGGCGTCTTCCGGATCGGCGGGACATTGATCCTCGCCATCGATCAGACCATCTCCATCGGAATCGACAGGTGTCGCCGGTGGTGGCGGTGGGGCATCGGCCTTGGGACCCCATTTGTACGACGCGCCCAGCAGAAACTCGAAGTCGGGCGAATATCCACCGGCAGAGTAGTTTGGTAGCACAAGTACCCTGGCATCCGCGCGCAGCAGGATGGCGTCCGTCACGTCAAACTTCACACCACCGCCTACGTGAAACTCGCCGTCCACATCGGTATTTTCGATGCCGACGCCGAGACCGTTCGGAGCAGGTGAGCCGTCGGTCGAAGCGACCTGCAACACGCCACCACCGAGCAGCACGAAGGGACGCACGCGGCCATCGATCAACTGTGCGACGTGAATCAAGGCGTGGAGCTTGTACGCCATGACAAACACCGATTTGTTGTCGGGATCGTCTTTTGACGGGATGCCACCCAACTCGGCTTCGATTGAAAACCAGGGCAGCCAGTTGGCCGCAAGCCGCAGTCCGAACTCAGGGCCGGGCTTGATATGTGAAACAAGACCAGCCCCGTCCGGGACGCCGAGCTCAAGATCGGTTGCGAAAACGTGCAGGCCGCCGAAGAGACCCACTTCCAGCTGGAACCCTTGATTGGGCTTCGACGAAATCGCTGCCTCAGGGGCGGACAGCTCGACGGCCGCCGATTCCGACGCCTCCACGGGTAACTCGGCGGGTGCTGCTTCGGCGGCGGGCGCCTCCGCCGAGGGTGCTTCAGCGGCGGCGGGCGCT
>Ga0105046_10000016_pt1 | contig 150958 bp, 112 predicted proteins | sample MAT03_FD_78385 | JGI IMG/M metagenome (GOLD analysis project Ga0105046, IMG submission 78385) | Freshwater microbial communities from Lake Fryxell liftoff mats and glacier meltwater in Antarctica - MAT-03 (megahit assembly) | ecosystem: Environmental > Aquatic > Freshwater > Ice > Liftoff... | reverse complement strand
TCGTGCCCAGCCTGAAGGCGTGGGGTTTGGGTATGTGTGCCGTCGTGCCCAGCCTGAAGGCGTGGGGTTTGGGTATGTGTGCCGTCGTGCCCAGCCTGAAGGCGTGGGGTTTGGGTATGTGTGAGCCCCACGCCTTTAGCCTTGGCCTACCTCAAAGCCGAGCTTTGTCAGAAAGGCTTCATACTCTTATTGGTAAGTCTTTTTTTGGTGGTGCTGTTCTTGGTTTTTGATGTAATTTCTCACTTTTTCAAGCTGCGATTCGCTTACCGATGCTGCAAAATATTCGTCAGCCCAATACAGTTTTTTGGCAAATAAATGTTCCTTATTTGCCCAGTACGCTGCCTCGCCTTTGATAAGTTGCATGGTTTGGGCAATACTCATGTCAGCCTTCAAAGTTAGTAAACAATGTACGTGCTCTTCGACTCCATTGATAAAATCTACGTAAAATACCTTTCTCTTTGGCATTTTGGCGAATGTGTTGAAACAACAAAATTCGTTCTTGTTTTGAAAGAATTGGTTCACGGTATTTTGTCCCCCAAACTGCATGAATCCAGATTTTTACGTGCGCCATCATTCAAAAAATTACTGCGCCGAGAAAATCGTTTTTAGGGCATCTTCGTAGTAAAAAAGCCGCTCGTTGAGCACGTTGAGGGCGGTGGCTTTGTCTTTGGTCCATACCAAAATTGAGAGGTTATGCTCGGAGGCACCGTACGAAATCATTCTGATTGGAATATTTTTCATGGCCTCAAATACTTTGAGGGCAATGCCTTCATTGTCGGCTTTGAATTCGCCAACGATACAAATGATGCTCAAATCGTGGTCGTGTTCTTCGAGGTCGGCTATTTCGCTTAGCTCGGCCGTGATGGCCTCCAAGTGCGTATCGTTGTCAATCGTTACCGACACCGACACCTCGGAGGTGGTAATCATGTCCACGGGCGTTTTGTATTTTTCAAAAATATCAAATACTTTTTTCAGAAAACCAAAAGCATTCAACATGCGCGTAGAATGAATGTAGATGGCCGTTAGGCCGTCTTTGGCGGCAATGGCCTTTATTTGGCGGTCGCTGGTTTGGGTGGCAATGAGCGTTCCGTAGGCTTGCGGCTCCATGGTATTTTTGAGGCGTACGGGTACGCCACGCATTTTGGCGGGAGTTATGGTGCTGGGGTGCAGTATTTTGGCTCCAAAATAGGCCAGTTCGGCGGCTTCTTCAAAACTCAACTCTCGAATGGGAAAAGTGCGCTTGACGATGCGCGGGTCGTTGTTGTGCATTCCGTCAATGTCAGTCCAAATCTGGATTTCTTGCGCCCTGATAGCCGCGCCAATCAGCGAAGCCGTGTAGTCTGAGCCCCCTCGTTTGAGGTTGTCCACTTCGCCACGTGGATTGCGACAAATAAAACCCTGCGTAACCACGAGTTGCTGGGGGTGCTGGGCCAGCATGTCGGTCAATAGGTGTTCAATGGTACGGAGTTCGGGCTCGCCGTCGGTATCAATGCGCATAAAATCAAGCGCAGGAATGAGCACCGAGCTTTCGCCTTTTTCTTCCATATATACTTGAAACATTTGCGTGCTCATAATCTCGCCCTGGGCCACCATTTCTTTGTTTTGCTTGGCAGTAAAAGGTTTGATTTTTGTCAAAGAACGAATGTACGAAAACTCGTTATTTACCACAGATTGCCCTTTTTTGAGGCTTTCGGGAGTGTTATAGAGTTCTTGAATAAACGAATCGTAGTGCGCTTTTAGGTCGTTTGTTTTTTGCTCGACTTCGGCAACTTGGTTGGCTTTGGCAGATTCGCTAATCGAAATAAGGGCGTTGGTAGTACCCGAAAGTGCCGATAAAACGATGATTTTTCGACCTGTATCGGCCGTAACTAAGGCTCTGATTGCGTGCATACGCTCGGGTTTCCCAACCGAAGTGCCGCCAAATTTCCATACTTGCATGGGTATATTTTATGAGGGTTATTGGGCCATGTTCATTTGGGGACAAAGGTACAAAATATACTAAGCCAAATCCGATTTATTGGCAATATTTAGGGTAAACGCATCAGATTTTGAGTAATTTTTTAAGGTAATCAATATCAAAAGTGGCCTTTACTCTTCTTTTTTTTAGGGGCCACTTGTCATTTTGTTTTTGGTTTCAAAAAATAAACACAAACTTTACATTGGGCAAACGTTAGTGAACGGAGTTTGGTGGAGCAACAAGGAGGTTTGGGAGCGCATCTGTAAAATTCCTGAGTAGCAAGGAGTAAAATTTTGCATTTATTTGGTTTGGTTTATTAGTAGCAAAAACTTCAAGACAAGGTAACAATCAAAAACCCAAAATTATTATGAAATCAAAATACGCACTGTTCTTATTTTTGGCAATATTTGTTTGCTACAATGCCCCCGCAAAAACGCCAAAAAACCCGAAGATCAAAGTTATAAAAACCTTGATAATAGATGGGCAAAACAACCACACCCAGTGGCCTAAGATAACTTTTATGATGAAACAATACCTCGAAGAAACGGGTAAATTTGTGGTAGCTATCAAACGAACAAAATTCACTTGGGAAGGCGACGAGTTTATCGGTTCGTATCCCTTAGCAGGCGCAGAGGCAACCCAGTCTCTCAAAAAACCCCAACCAGACCCTGACTATAATCCCGAGTTTTCAAAATACGATTTGGTGATTTGCAATTTTGGGTGGAACGCCGCCCCTTGGCCCCCAGAGACGCAAAAATCTTTTGAGAAATACTTAAAAAAAGGCGGCGGCTTGGTTATCATTCATGCCGCCGACAACTCTTTCCCGCTTTGGCCTGCCTACAACAAAATGATTGGTTTGGGTGGCTGGGGCAACCGCACCGAAAAAGACGGCCCCTACGTTTATTATGACAACGACAACAAATTGGTGAGAGATATGTCGCCAGGAAAGGCGGGGTCGCACGGGCCGCAACACGAATATACCATCGAAATCAAAAACGCAACGCACCCTATTACCCGGGGAATGCCCGCCAAATGGCTTCATACCAAAGACGAATTGTACGACCGCTTGCGAGGCCCCGCCGAAAACATGGAGGTGTTGGCTACTGCATACTCGGCCAAAAATTACGCAGGTACCAACCGCCACGAACCCATGCTGATGACCATTAAATACGGCAAAGGAAGGATATTTCATACTCCAATGGGCCACATTGACTACTCCGTTGAGTGCGTGGGTTTTATCACCTGCTTGCTGCGTGGCTCCGAATGGGCCGCAACGGGCAAGGTTTCTATTCCCATTCCCGACGATTTTCCTACCAGCACCAATTCTAGCAAACGACCGTTTAGCAAGAAAGGGTAGCACATATCCGTTTGTGCTCATTATCACATTTCCAAACTTAAGTAGCTGTTGTTTTGCACAAAACTGTCTTTGCCATAACGCCCCCTTTTACCCAACTCAACACGCCTTACCCTGCTACGGCTTACATCAAGGGCTTTTTGAACACCAAAAAAATTCCTTGTTTGCAAGCAGATTTGGGTATTGAGGTCATTTTAGCGTTGTTTTCTAAACAAGGTCTCGCCGAATTATTTGGACTGCAAACCCTCAAAAGGGAGGCCTTTTCAGAAAATGCGCGGCGTATTTTTGCCCTACGCGCCGATTATATCCAGACCATCGACGACGTTGTTTTGTTTTTACAGGGCAAAAACCCGACCCTGTCGCACGTTATTTGTCAAGATGGATTCTTGCCCGAGGCGGCGCGTTTTGGCCAACTGGCCGACCTCGACTGGGCTTTTGGTGCCATGGGAACGCAAGACAAAGCCAAGCACCTGGCCACGCTTTATCTTGAAGACATCTCCGATTTTATTACCGAGTGTGTCGATGCGCACTTCGGATTTAGTCGATACGCCGAGCGGCTGGGCAGGTCGGCCAATAGTTTTGATGCCCTTTACGAGGCTTTGCAGCAGGATTTTACGTACATCGATCAACGCTTGCTAAAAATACTTGAAACGCGAATGGCGGCAGTGATGCCCAAGTTGGTGGCTATTTCGGTGCCTTTCCCTGGCAATCTGTACAGTGCTTTTCGGTGTGGCCAATGGCTGAAAAAGCACTATCCTGACGTGAAAGTAGCCATGGGTGGTGGTTTTGCCAATACCGAGCTGCGCTCGCTTAAAGATGCCCGCGTTTTTGAGTTTTTTGACTACATCACGCTCGACGACGGCGAAGCACCCATTGAAGAAATAATAAACGCCCTCGCTCCGAGCCAAAGTCCAGGGGTATTTAAAAGAACTTTTTTGCTGGAAAATCAACAGGTAGTTTACCGAAACAATTCGCTAAAAAAAGACTACAAACAGTCGGAAGTAGGAACGCCCGACTACGGCGATTTGTGGTTGGACAAATACATCTCGGTCATCGAGGTGGTCAATCCGATGCACCGAATGTGGAGCGATGGCCGCTGGAACAAGCTCACCATGGCCCACGGCTGCTATTGGGGAAAGTGCACTTTTTGCGACATTTCATTGGATTATATCAAAATTTATGAACCTGTGGCGGCCAACTTGCTCTGCGACCGCATGGAAGAAATGATGGCTCAAACGGGCCAAAACGGCTTTCATTTTGTGGACGAAGCCGCCCCGCCCGCCTTGATGCGGTCTTTGGCCTTAGAAATTTTGCGCCGAAAAATCACCGTAACTTGGTGGACCAACATCAGATTTGAGAAAAGTTTTAGCAGAGATTTGTGCCTGCTGCTCAAAGCCTCGGGCTGCATTGCCGTTTCGGGAGGACTGGAAGTAGCCTCCGACCGCCTTCTGGACTTGATTCAAAAGGGCGTTACGGTGGCGCAGGTGGCCCAAGTAGCCAGCAATTTTACCGAAGCAGGGGTGATGGTTCACGCTTATTTGATGTACGGTTTCCCAACCCAGACCGCCCAAGAAACCATTGATTCGCTCGAAATGGTGCGCCAAATGTTTGAACTTGGCATTTTACAGTCGGGTTTTTGGCACCAATTTGCCATGACCGCCCACAGTCCCGTTGGCATGTACCCCGCGCAGTTTGGCGTACAAAAAGCAAGTCAGGCAGTGGGTACTTTTGCCAACAACGACTTGGTGCACCTCGACCCCAAAGGCACCGACCACGATGCGTTTGGCTACGGCCTCAAAAAATCACTACTCAATTTTATGCACGGTATTTGCTTTGAATATCCATTGCAAGAATGGTTCGATTTTAAGGTGCCGCGCACCAAAGTACCCAAAAATTACGTCGAAAATGCTTTATCTGAACCCGACTCGTTTGCACTAAAACCGAGTACAAAGATGGTTTGGCTCGGCAAAAAGCCCACCGTGAGCACTACCACACACCCCAAAAAAGGGCCAATTGCTATTTTGACTTTTTACGACAAAAAAGAAACTTTTGACCTTAAACTTCCCCAAAAGCAGGGCCAATGGCTGGCAGAAATATTGGATAAAGTCTCTCCAAAAAATGCCAAAATTTGCACTTTACAAGAGCTCAAAGACGAGTACGAAGCAGCTGAAATGGCCGATTTTGAGCTATTTTGGCACAAAAAGCCCGTAAACACGCTGAGGAACTTTGGATTATTGGGGCTTTAAAAAGTAGGTGAGCAAAGCCACACAACAGCCTATTTTTTTGGAATTTCTCCTAAATCCACTTGCTGTTTGTTTTTGTTCCAATAAAGTCGATATTGCTTGCCCGATACCAGTTGATATTCTACCGTTGTTTTGTTTTGTTGGGTGCTTACGCGCAGGTACATGGGCGTAGCCGCAAGCTTAAACTCGGCCTTGCGCATGGCTGGCAAAAAAAATGTTTCCCAGTTGATACGGTTGCCGCTGATTTCATAAGACAACTCCGTATCGGTTTCGTTTTGAATAGTAAAAGGGTAGCGGTCTACGTCGCTGTTGGTGCGTACTGGTGCAAAAGCCACCACTTCTACTTTTACCGTAATTGACTCGTCTTTTTTGGTGGGGCGCAGGCCCACATACAGCATTTCTGACTGGCAGGGGGTTTCGAGTCGGCCTACGATGCTGCGGGTGTTGTCAATTTTTTTGCAGGCTACCTCGCTTCCTTCACGAAAACGATTGGCGGCACCCAAATCAGTAAAAAAAAATGCCTCCACGCCGCTGTTGGCAGTGCTGGCCAAGCCGTGCGACGACAAGTCATAGCCCTCGGCTTGTAGTTTGAGGGGTAGCACCACCCGCAAACTGCCAAAGAGCTTTTCGGTGGTATTTACTTTTTCGGTGTTGAAGGTGGTAATGCGGTAAAAAACGGCTTTGGCTCCCGCAGGAAGCGTTACGGCTACTACTTTGCTTTTGTTGCGGAGATTGGTATAATCGGTAATTACCTCTTGCAACATCGTTGTTTGGGCGTGCAACGAAAATATGACTAAAAAGTAGGCTACAATTGATGTGAAAAGGGGCTTTTTCATGTCTAAATAAAAATGATTGCGGGGTAATAACGCAAACGCACCCGCTTTAGTGTTGAAAGTAGCTTTTTTTGGTAGCACAACCGAGTGGGTGCGTTTTTTTTTAGATTAAAAAAAATAGGCAGGAAATGGGTTAATTTACTAGGCCAATTGGTTGAAAATATGGAAATTGAAATATGTGCGTTTTCGATTGAATCTTGCTTAAATGCCCAGGCTGCCCAAGCTGTGCGGGTAGAACTCTGCGCGGGCAGCTACGAAGGCGGCACCACGCCCAGCTACGGCATGGTGGCATTGGCACGGCAGCTACTTTCGATTGAACTTTACGTGATGATTCGCCCGCGCGGCGGTGATTTTTGCTACGACGACGACGAGTTTACAGTAATGCGCCGCGACGTTGAGATGGCCAAACAGTTGGGAACAGATGGCGTGGTTTTGGGCATTTTATTGCCAAACGGCCAGATAGACACCGCCCGAACCCGCGAACTGGTGGCGTTGGCCAGGCCCTTAAAAACCACCTTTCACCGCGCCTTCGACCGCGCCGACGCGCCCTTTGAGGCATTGGAAGCAATTGTCGAAACAGGGGCAGTACGGTTGCTGACCTCGGGGCAACAACCCACCGCATACGAAGGCAAATTATTGATTAACAATCTTGTAACGAAAGCAAACGGGCGCATTGACATCATGGCAGGCAGTGGCGTAAATGCCCAAAATGCGGCAGCGTTGGCCCAAACGGGTGTGCAAGCACTTCACCTAACGGCCAAAGCTACGCGCCCAGGCCGTATGCTATTTCAGGATTCAAATGTGGAGATGGCTGCTGCGGTGAACGTCAATGAAAACCAGGTGATTTTTAGTGATATCGCCAACATAAAGGCTGTTTTTGAAGCCTTACATTTTGACCGCATTGTTACTAAGTTAATTGTTAATTAATGCGTCTTTTGAGATTAATCCCTAATTTTGTATCTTAAAAAACCACCAAAAATCTTCTTAAATGATGTCCGAACCACTTTTATTGCAAGGCCAAGCCGAAGAAAATGTAAAGTCTAACGGCATGGTAGGGCAGGCGATTACGTACGAAAAAATACCAACCGAAATCTACGCCGATGCCAAAAACGCCTCACGGGCAGTAGCCAATGAAATTGCCGCGCTGATTCGCCAAAAGCAAAAAGAAAACAAGGCTTGCGTCTTGGGTTTGGCTACGGGGTCGTCGCCGAAGACGGTTTATGCCGAGCTGGTGCGCTTGCACCGTACCGAAGGGTTGAGTTTCAAGAACGTCATTTCATTCAATTTGGACGAATACTACCCCGTGCAGCCCGACTCCATTCACAGCTACGTGCGGTTTATGGAAGAGCAGTTGTTTAACCACGTTGATATTCCCAAAGAAAATTATTTTATTCCAGATGGCACTGTACCACCCGCCATGATTGCTGACTTTTGTCAGAGTTACGAAAACAAAATCAACGCGCTTGGGGGCATTGATTTGCAGCTATTGGGTATCGGTGGCAACGGCCACATTGGCTTCAATGAGCCCGGCTCGCTCATCAATTCGCGCACGCGCCTGATGACCCTCGACCACTCAACGCGCGCCGCTGCCGCCATGGAGTTTGGCGGACTCTCGCAGGTGCCCAAAAAAGCCATCACTACTGGCGTGGCTACTATCATGAACGCCAAACGGGTGGTGTTGCTGGCTTGGGGCGAGCGCAAAGCCCCCATGATAAAAACCGCCGTCGAAGGGCTGGTTACGGAGCTAAACCCTGCTTCCTATTTGCAAGCCCACCCCAACGCCACTTTTATGGTGGACGAGCGGGCGGCCTCGGAGCTAACCCGCATCAAAACCCCGTGGCTGGTAGATACCGTGGAGTGGGACAACAACATGATAAAGAAGGCCGTAACGCACCTCTCCTTCACGCTGCGCAAGTCTATTTTGAAACTCACCACCAAAGACTACAACGACAACGGTATGAGCGATATGCTGGCTGCCCACGGCTCGGCTTACGATATTAACATCAACGTTTTCAACCAGTTGCAGCATACCATTACGGGCTGGCCAGGGGGCAAAGCCAACGCTGACGACCTCAACCGACCCGAAAGAGCGCACCCCGCTAAGAAGCGCGTTATTATTTTTAGCCCACACCCCGACGACGACATTATCTCAATGGGGGGCACGTTTCAGCGGCTGGTAGATCAAGGCCACGAAGTACATATTGGCTACCAAACGTCGGGCAATATTGCCGTAGCCGACGACGAAGCCTTCCGATTTATTGAGTTTGTGGTGGACTACAATCGGCAGTTTCAGATTGAAAGTACCAAGGCCATGAAAATTTTTGAAGATGCCCGCGAATTTTTGAAAAAGAAAAAAGACAGCGAAACAGACACCCCCGAGGTACGCTACGTCAAAGGTATCATTCGACAAGGTGAGGCCAAAGCTACTTGTCGTTTTGTGGGTATTCCCGTGGCGCAAGCACACTTTTTGCAAATGCCATTTTATGAAACGGGCACCATTCAGAAAAGCCCTATTGGCGACCAAGACGTGAAACGAATTGTAGATTTGATAGAAAAAATAAAACCCCACCAAATCTACGCCGCTGGCGATTTTGCCGACCCCCACGGCACGCACAAAGTATGCTGGGACGCTATTGAGGCGGCTATTAAGCACTTGAAGCACAAGAATTCGATGAAAGAATGTTGGGTATGGCTCTACCGTGGCGCCTGGGCCGAATGGGACATTCACGAAATAGAAATGGCCGTGCCAATGAGCCCCGACCAAGTAATGAAAAAACGACTGGGCATTTTTAAGCACCAATCGCAAAAAGACGGGGTGGTGTTTCAGGGCGAAGACTCGCGCGAGTTTTGGCAGCGAGCCGAAGAGCGCAACCGTGGTACGGCACAGCTCTACAACGAGCTGGGCTTGGCCGAATACGAAGCCATGGAAGCCTTCGTGCGTTGGAAGTTTTAAACAAAAAACCAATCTTTGAAGCGGCGGCTGGTGTTATTCCAGTCGCCGCTTTGTTGGTATTTCGGCAAGTAAAATGGAATTATTTGGTAGGCTTTGCGTTGATGATTTTAGCCGTGTTCTTTGTTTTTAAGAAAGGTTTCAAATAACAAATTTCAAACGCGAGGAATCTCTAAATGCAAACTACAAAAACACCCCTCTCTGACATTGAACTAACTGGCCATGACACCATTGAGGTGATTGGTGCCCGCGAAAACAACCTAAAAGACATTGACGTTACCATTCCGCGCAACAAGCTGGTGGTCGTAACGGGCGTGTCGGGTAGTGGCAAAAGCTCGCTGGCCTTCGATACCCTTTATGCCGAAGGCCAACGCCGCTACATGGAGAGTTTCTCGGCTTATGCCCGCTCGTTTTTGGGCGACATGGAACGCCCCGACGTGGACAAAATCAATGGTTTGAGCCCGGTTATTAGTATTGAACAAAAAACAACGTCGCGCAATCCGCGCTCCACGGTTGGCACCGTTACAGAAATCTACGACTTTCTGCGGCTTTTTTATGCCCGAGCAGGCGAGGCCTTCAGTTACGTAACGGGCCAACGCATGATTAAACAAAGTCAAGACCAAATTATTGAGCAAATTCTGGGGCAGTTTCTCAACAAAAAGGTGGCATTGCTGGCACCAGTTGTCAAAGGCCGTAAGGGGCATTACCGCGAATTGTTTGTGCAAATTGCCAAATTGGGCTATACCAAAGTGCGCGTGGACGGCAAAATTCAGGACATTACGCCCAAAATGCAGCTCGACCGTTATAAAATCCACGACGTTGAAATTGTGATTGACCGCGTTGTGCCAGAAACTGAGGCCAGAGACGCGCAGTCTCGCTACCGCCTTAGCCAGTCTGTGGGCACGGCCCTAAAACAAGGCAAAGGCTTAATGATGTTGGTGGACGTGGCTACGAACCAAGCGTTTTATTTTTCACAAAACTTAATGGACCCCGTGTCGGGCATCAGCTACGACGACCCCGCGCCCAATTTGTTTTCGTTCAATTCGCCCTATGGTTGGTGTCTTACTTGCCAAGGGTTGGGCGTGGTAGAAGAAATCACCGAAGAGGCTATTATTCCTGACAAATCGTTGAGTATCAGTCAGGGAGCAATTGCGCCCATTGGCGAATACCGCGATTTGTGGATTTTCAAACAGTTGGAAGTGTTGCTCAAACCGTTTAAGGTAAACTTGACGACTCCCATCGCAAAATTTCCGCCCGAGGCCGTCGAAATGATGCTCTACGGCAGCGACGAACCCGTGCCGGTGCCGTCGGTAAAGCACCCTGACACCGAATGGAACACCAACTACGAAGGCATTATTAAGTTTTTGAAACGCCAACAAGAAAATGGAACCGACAAAATTCAAGATTGGCTCAAAGATTTTATGAGCACCAACACCTGCCCCGACTGCAACGGGGCGCGGCTCAAAAAAGAGGCCCTTTGGATCAAAATTGACGGTACCAACATTGCCCAATTGGCACAGATGGACATTAAAGAGCTGGCGGGCTGGCTCAATGGCATCGAAAATCGGATTACCGACCGCCAGTTGTTGATTGGCCGCGAGGTGTTGAAAGAAATCAAAAAACGAGTTGGCTTCTTGCTGGACATAGGCTTGGACTATTTGACCTTAAACCGCCCCCTGCGCACGCTGTCGGGTGGTGAGGCGCAGCGCATCAGGCTGGCCACGCAAATTGGCACGCAACTTACTGGGGTACTGTATATTATGGACGAGCCAAGTATTGGTCTGCACCAACGCGACAACGTGAGGCTCATCGAATCGCTGAAAAAACTGCGCGATTTGGGCAACACTGTACTGGTAGTAGAGCACGACAAAGACATGATGTTGGAGTCGGACTATATTTTGGACATTGGCCCGGGCGCAGGGCGGCACGGTGGGCAGTTGGTGGGCAGTGGCACGCCCGCCGAATTTATTCAAAATGGCTCATTAACGGCTGATTATTTGAGTGGGCGGGTCAATATTGAAGTGCCAAAACAACGCCGTAAAGGCAATGGCAAGCAGATTTTATTGAAAGGAGCCAAAGGCAACAACCTCAAAAACGTAACACTAACCCTGCCATTGGGGCAAATGATTTGCGTTACGGGCGTGTCGGGCAGCGGTAAATCATCGTTGATTCACGACACGTTATTCCCGATTTTGAACAAACATTTTTATAACTCCAAACGCGAGCCAATGCCTTTTGGAAGCGTAGAAGGACTGGACGAAGTAGATAAAGTAATTGAGGTAGATCAGTCGCCAATTGGCCGAACACCGCGCTCTAATCCAGCTACTTACACCAATTTGTTTTCAGAAATCAGGTCGCTTTATTCGGTATTGCCCGAAGCCAAAATTCGGGGCTACAAGCCTGGGCGGTTTTCGTTCAATGTAAAAGGAGGCCGCTGCGAAGACTGCGAAGGCGCAGGCATGAAAAAAATTGAAATGGAGTTTTTGCCCGATGTGTACATCAACTGCGAAACTTGCAAAGGCAAGCGTTTCAACCGCGAAACCCTCGAAGTGCGCTTCAAAGGCAAGTCTATCGCTGACGTGCTGGACATGACCGTGGAGCAAGCCATGACTTTTTTTGAGAGTATTCCCAAAATAAACCGCAAAGTGCAGACGCTCAATGACGTAGGACTGGGTTATATCACCCTTGGCCAACACGCCACCACGCTGTCGGGCGGGGAGGCACAACGGGTGAAATTGGCCGAAGAATTGTCTAAAAAAGATACGGGTAAAACGATTTATATCTTAGACGAACCCACCACGGGGCTTCATTTTCAAGACATTCAGCACTTGTTGGCCGTATTGAACAAGCTGGTGGACAAAGGCAACACCGTTTTGATTATTGAACACAACTTGGACGTAATTAAAGTGTCAGATTATGTCATTGACCTGGGTCCCGAAGGCGGCAACGGCGGTGGGCGCATTGTGGCCGAAGGCACGCCTGAGCAAGTAGCCAAAGCCAAAGGCAGCTACACAGGGCAATTTTTGAAGGCCGAGTTGAGCGGAAAAGCGTAGCTTAGGTGGTTTGTGCTACCGCCAGACCACGCATCTTTTCTTGCCTTCCGTATTTTTTATTACGAAACAAAATAAAATAGGATACAAATGAAAAGCTCCTTGGCCAACGGTAAAGGAGCTTTTCATTTGTACTAAAAACGGATGAATAAAATATTAGGCCCTTGCTTTTGACAATTTCAGGTTTATTTTTCCCAACAAACTCACTCCTATTCCGCTGCCAATAAACAGCAAACCCGTAACAATTAACGTTGGCAAATGCGTAAAAAAAGTACCGACCGACAATATTCCCAAAATAAGCAAAGTAGAAAAAGGCAAAGAAAAAGCCAACACCAACACCGAAAGCTCCATATCGAAAGTACGTTTTTCTTTGGCTACTTCTTTGTTTTCTTCGCGCAAGTTGAAGGCCGAAATGTGGGCAAAAGGCCAGAAACTGGCCGAACTTAGGGGCAAAACTACCGCCAACAATACCAAAGTAGGCTCGATAATGCCCGTAAAGGCGATAAATAGGGCACTGAATAGCATCGTCAAGCCCGCCCGAAACAGCAGAATAGACATCACCAAACGTTTGTTGCCTTCTTTGAGTTGTACGGCCAACCCAATAAAAATCAATACCAAGGGTGTCATCATGGCACTGGTTTTGTCGAACACATCGGCTACTACTGGAGGTAATGACTTGTAGTTTAGACCCACGCTCAGCAACAAAATAGCCGCTACAATAATGACATTGATGGGTTCTTTTATCAAATTGGCCAACAAACTCTTGATTTTTTGTCCCATCTTCACTTTTGCGCCGCTGCTGTTTTTGAGAAACATATTCATGGCCACAACGTAGAGGAAGATTAGTACAAAAAATTTGTTACCTACGTCGGCCATGGCAGCCATGGCAAGGCTTTTTTCACCCAAAAACTCGGCAATAAACGGAAAGCATGACAGCCCAGGCGCGAGTGATGGCAGCAACATCATCAAAGTTCGTCCCGTAGTACTGTTTTTTTCAACGCCAAAAACAGGCAACACAAAGGGCAACGTAAAATACATAAAGAAGTTGAATATCAACGTAACTATTGGCACCAATAACAGCGTAATATCCACTTGAATTTTCATCAAGGCAATAAATATAGTGGCAGGAAGTGCCACAGACAACACCATCTCCTTGATACCATCGGTTTGGGCTTTGCTCTTAAACTTAGTGCGCAGCAGCAATCCCAGTCCAATCAATAGCAACAAAGTCAATGTTTTTTGTAAAACGTCACCCATAACAGAAAATGGTTTTTTGTAAAGACAATACGCAGTTAAGCGACCAAATTGCTTGACCACAAGAATAGTTATCGAAGACTTTTTGGGTCTTCGATAACACAATAAATTTACCCTGAGAATATACTACGAGCTTATTTCTTGTAGCGCACTCACAAACTGCTTTATTTCGTCCATTGTACCCAAACTCACGCGGCACCAAGGCTTGTTTTGAAGGTCATAAGAACGCACCATCAACCCTTTTTCCGCCATTTTTTTCAGCAATTCTTTGCCCGGCATCGTAATCGGGAAAATCACGAAATTGGTGTAAGATGGTACATATTTATAGCCCATTTTGTCCAAGTTGGCACACAAATAAGTTTTTACTTCGTGGTTGAGTTTGCGGGTCGTGTCCTGAAACTCCGCGTCGTCCATGGCTGCTACCGCCGCCGCAATGGAGGTTTGGGCAATGCCCATACCGCCGCGCGTAATTTTCTGAACAATTTCGAGGGTTGAAGGCAACGCTGCAATGTAGCCCACGCGCAAGCCTGCCATACCCATAATTTTAGAGAAAGTGCGGGCAACAATTATGTTTTTCTTTTGGGTAAGCAATGACACCATACTTTGGGTATTGGCTCCTACGGCGAGTTCTAAGTAGGCCTCGTCCACAAAAATAGGCACTTTCTCCGACACGCGCGAGCAGAAATCAAGCAACTCCGCGCCCGCCGTAATACTTCCCATGGGGTTGTTGGGGTTGCAGATATACACGAGTTTGGTGTCTTTATCAATGGCGGCTTCCATGGCTGCCAAGTCGTGCGACCAGTCGCTTTTGCACGGAATGGCCTTCCAAGTGGCACCCGTTGCTTTGGCTACTTGCACCAACGACATATAGGTAGGGTCGGCCGAAACCACGTTGCCACCGTTTTTAAACAACGTTAACGCTACTTTTTCCAACAAATCCGACGAACCAGGCCCCATCATGATGTGGTCGGGTGTTACACCTTCTTTTTTGGCAATTTTGCCAACGAGCGTTTCCAATTCGCGCCACGAGTAGCGGCTGCCCGTGGCAGCGGCATCGGCCACAGCCTTGCGGGCCGACATGGGCGGGCCGTAAGGATTTTCGTTGGCATTGATGCGCACCATTGACTTGGGTGCTACAAACGCGGGGTCTAAAAAGTTTTCGCGCACCATTGGGCTGTGATAGAGGCGCTCAGAAGCGTCCAATTCAAAGGGCATATTGGCAAAAGCGCCTGCTGGGAACATAGACATCCCACCAAAAGTCAGCAAACTTGACTTCAATAAGCTACGACGATCCATTTTTTGGTTCATGATTTTAATGTTTTTTGTATCTAAGATAAACTAATAGGTTTAAAGGATGTCTTTGGTAAAGACTACCCATGTCCTGTTTCCAGAACAAATTGTAACGAAACTTAAAGAAGAAGTAGCTTTTTGCTTGGGGACTTTAAGGAATAGTACCAATTTCGAACCCAAATATAACGTAAAAATGAAAGCAAAATAAAAATATTTCAAATATTTTTAAATCTTAATTTTTTGAATATTTCAAATATTTTTATTTTAAGAACAAAAAACAAACGTATTAATGTAGTTTTTGCAAACAATACAGGAGTTTTGTACAAAATCGAAACGAACCTTTTTTGAGATTTAGAAATAAATAATTCTATTAAATTGTAATTGGCATTGCATTAATTCTTCATAATTTAGTATTTATAATATAAAACATAGTCGTATTTGATATTTTATTGTTTTTTATTTGGTTTTTAATTTTTAGCCTATTATATTCGTTCTGTATTTAAGGGAAAGTACAAAAATTTCTTCTTGAAACCGTCCTCGGTGGCCGCACTATGCGAGGGCAGTTTGGTTGAGAATTTCTAATAAAGAATATTCTCATGTTTCGTTTTCACGGTTAGCATACTGTGGAGGATAGTTAATGCTTTATCAATTCTTATGCGCTTACATAGCTCCAACCGACAACGGTGGTGCGGGCTGTCAAGTTGATTGGCTCGTGCGCTTCTTTATTCACGTAGTTTTCACGGCTGCGTTTAGCTTCGCAAGAGGGGTAGCTCCCTTGCTTGGTCACGCCAGTGTGGCCGCAACCTTCTTACAGGAAGCATTGCGGTCTGTCTTCCAGACGGTGGTTCGGTCCACTGTGCGTGTATTGTATTGATTCACAACTGCTTTTTTTAAATTATCCTAATCATCCAAACTTGATTTAGTTATGAACAAAAAAATACTATTTCTTTGGGTTTGCTTGCTGGTTACTGGCTCCGTGTTTGCCCAGCAGCGTACCCTTTCGGGCAAGATTACTTCCAAAGAGGAAGGTGCTTTGCCCGGGGTTAATTTGTTGGTCAAAGGCACCAATGTAGGAGCTACTACCAACACCGAAGGAGCGTATTTGCTCCGTTTGCCCAATGACAAGGTTACGGTTGTGGTTAGTTTCATTGGTTATTTAAGCCAAGAATTGGAAATAACCGACCAAACGGTGCTAAACCTCGAACTTGTAACTGATACCCGCGCTTTGCAAGAGGTGGTGGTTACGGCTTTTGGTATTGCCAAAGAGAAAAAATCGTTGGGCTACACCGTGCAAGAAGTGAAAGGCACGCAGCTTGTAGAAGCCCGCTCCAGCAACGTCGCCAATAACCTTTCGGGGCGCGTGGCGGGCGTGCGGGTGCAGAGTAGCGGCGGCCCTGGCAGCGGCTCTACCATACAGATTCGCGGAGCCGCGTCAGTTTCGGGCAACAACCAGCCGCTGGTAGTAATAGACGGCGTGCCGATTGACCAAAGTACCTCTGGCACCATGACCGACGGCGAAAAGCGGTTTGGAGGTGGCCTTTCGGAGGTTAGCCCCGACAACATCAAAGATATTAGTGTTTTGAAAGGCCCCAATGCCGCCGCACTCTACGGCTCGCGGGCAGCCAATGGCGTTATTCTCATCACCACCAAAAACGGCACAGGCTCAAAGGGCATTGGCGTAGAGTACAACAGCAACATCACTTTTGAGCGTCCGTTGGTAAAGCCAAATTTTCAGGACACCTACGGCGGGGGCAATGGCTACCGCACTTGGTATTCTGATGGTTGGAGCGGCGCCATAACGGGCGATGGCATTGCCCAATATCGGTCGGCTTATGGCCCCAATGCGCCGCTTTTTGGTACTGACGGTACCGATGAGAGCTGGGGCGCGCCCCTCGACGGGCGTTTGGTGCGGCATTGGTGGTCGGGTACGCAGGTGGCACCGCTCACCCCGCAGCCCAACAACTGGGAAGAATATTGGGAAACGGGCCAGACCCGTACCAATAACATTGCGCTATCGGGCGGCAATGAAAAGGGCAACTTCCGCCTTTCGATTGGCCGCATGGGACAAGAAGGCATTATGAAAAACAATGATTTTTACCGCAATAACTTCAAACTCAACACGGCCTACAATTTTACGCCCAAATTGAACGTAACGCTCTCGGCGGAATACATCAAATCGGGGTCTAAAAACAGAGGCTACCAAGAAGGTCAGCAGTTTATTTGGGCGCACCGCCATATTTCGTGGGAACAACACAAAGACTACGCCAACTTGGCAGCTACGCACATTCAACGCGCGTTGCCTGGACGTTTGGCCGACAGCGACCCGCCGAACTGGCAGCACACTTTTTTTACGAATCCCTACTTTGTTCAAGACAATCTACCGTTGGGCAATATGAAAGACCGTTTGGTGGGTAACATTGCCTTGAATTATAAAATTGCGCCTTATTTGAGCATTCTGGCGCGCTCAGGCACTGACTTTTGGTCGGATACGCGCATCAATATCATCAACTTTGAGCGCGTTCGCAATGGCAACCGCACCCCAGGCCAGTACTCGGAAGAAGTGCTGCGGGCGCAAGAAACCAACTCAGACGTGATATTGTCGTTCAATAAAAGCATTACTAAAGATATTTCGATTAGCTCGCAAGCGGGCGGTATTTTGCGGCAAAATTACTACAAACGCAATTTTACGCGAGTGGGCGAACTGGTAGTGGACGGGCTTTATAACTTATCCAACTCCGTGCCGAGCCTCAACACCGTAGCCAGCCGCATCGAAAAGAAAGAAATGCAATCGTTGTTTGGTACGTTTCAGGTGGGTTGGAAAAACGCGCTGTTTTTGGATTTAACGGCCCGCAACGACTGGTCGAGTACGTTGCCCGCCAATGCGCGTTCTTATTTCTATCCATCGGCTTCGGTGAGTGCCGTAGTTACAGATTTGCTCAATATCCAAAGCAACATTTTGACTTTTGGTAAAGTGCGGGCAAGCTGGGCGCAGGTGGGTAACGATGCCAATCCGTATCAGTTGAACCAAGTGTATCGGTCGGGCGGTGCTTGGAACGGTTCTACGCCGCAGTATTTCGAAAACAACACCATTCCAAACTCAGGCCTGAAACCCGAAATATCGACGGGGCTTGAGTTTGGGTTAGATTTGCGCTTTTTGCGCGGTCGGTTGGGCTTGGACGTAACGTATTATGACCAAACCTCGCGCAACCAGATTTTGGGCGTAGAAATCTCGAAAGCCAGCGGCTACAACAACCGCATTCTGAACGCGGGCGAAATCAAAAACAAAGGCTTGGAGGTAGTATTGAGCGGCACGCCCGTTAAACTGAGCAATGGATTTAGCTGGGACATTACGGCCAACTTCTCGCGCAACCGCAACCAAGTAATAGCCCTTGCCGAGGGCCTAACCACGCTCATTTTACACTCGCAGCGTGGCCTCAACTCCGAAGCCCGCGTGGGTCAGGCTTATGGTACTTTATTTGGTATTGGCTTTGAACGCGCCCCCGATGGACAAATTGTTTATGCCAACGGCTTGCCAGTGGTTTCGACTACGCCGCGTATTTTGGGCAATGTGCAGCCCAAGTGGATGGGTGGTTTGAGCAATACTTTTACCTACAAAGGCATTTCGTTTTCGACCTTGATTGACGTGCGCATGGGCGGCGATTTCTTCGACGAAGGCACAGGGACAGCGCGTTGGACGGGTCAGTACGCCGAAACGGCCATTGGTCGCGAGGAAGGCATCATCGGCAAAGGCGTGAAAGTAATGAGTACCAATACCGACGGAACAGCCGTTTATGCACCCAACGACGTGATTGTGGCGGCCAACCAATTGTATGGTTACAACAACCCACGCCGCTACCACGAAGCCGTAATTTATGACGGTAGCTACGTGAAACTCCGCGAAATGACACTTGGCTACAGTCTGCCTGAAGGGTTGTTGAAGCGCATGTTCATTCGCACGGCCAAATTCTCGGTGGTAGGTCGCAACTTGGCCATTTTGTTCAAAAACACGCCACACATTGACCCCGAAGTAGACCGTTTTGGCGGCAACCGCCAGGGTTTTGCTTACGGCGAACTACCCAACTCGCGCAGCTTAGGATTTAACTTGACACTCGGTTTTTAAAAAATTGAAAATGAATAATTGAAAATGGTTCGGTTATTCATTTTACAACTCAATTATTCACTCCCAATCTAAAGCTAAAAAAATGAAAAATATACATAAATCAACCGTTCGGTTTACCGTTAAGCCCCCATCGGGGGTTTGGGGGCTTTTGTTTCTTGTTTTCTCGTGCACCGAGAAATTCGACGCGATGAACGTGGACCCCAACAATCCTACCAAAATTAGCGCACAATATTTGTTGCCCTACGCTTTGGAACGCTCAGTAGATCGCTATTGGGGTGGCCGCGAGCGTTTTGAGCGGCTCAACCTCGACGGAGCCATGCTCTGGATGCAGTATCTTTCGCGCAATATTTACTCTAACGAAGGCGATAACTACGGTATTTCGCCCGCCATGCAAAACAACAACTGGCAAGGATTTTTTAATGACGGATTGGTAAACTATCAGCGCGTTATCTCTATTTCGGAAGCCAAAGGAATAACCCCCAATGTCAATTACGAGGGTGTGGCATTGGTAATGCGCTCGTGGTTATTTTCGGTAATGACCGACACGTGGGGAGCCATTCCGTACAACGACGCGCTCAAAGGCACCGCCGATGCACCCAACTACACCCCCACTTACGATTCGCAAGAAAAAGTCTATGAAGGCTTGCTGAATGATTTGAAAATTGCCAACGAAAAATTGAGCACAACGGGGCCAGCCATTCAGGGCGATATTGTATTTAGTGGTAATATTTTGCGCTGGAAACGCTTCGCCAATTCGTTGCGTTTGCGTTTGGCCAACCGCCAAGCTGCCAAAAAACCTGCCGAGTCGCGGGCTATTATGCGCGAAATTTTGAGCGACCCTGTGAAGTTTCCCATCATCACTGCCAACGCTGACAATGCCATTGTGCGTAACACAACAGTGCTGCCCAGCAACAACGAGTGGCACCAAGTGTTGATTCAAGAAAGCCGCACCGACTGGAACATCAGTAGCACGCTGGCCAACAAAATGAACGCCCTCAACGATACCCGCATCACCATTTATGCCAATCCTGTGGGTGGTAGATATACTGGCCACGCCAATGGCTTGCCCGATGCCATCGCTACTACTTTTTTGGCTACTAGTTCTACGGTTGGCAATTATTTCACTGCCCCCGCCGCGCCCAGCGTACTGATGACAGCCTCGGAAGTGAACCTGATTTTGGCCGAAGCCTTTCTGGACGGTGATATTATCACGGGCACGGCCAAAGGCTACTTTGAAGCGGGCATGACGGCTTCTTTTGAGCAGTTTGGCTTGACGGTTCCCGCTGGCTACTTCACGCGCGTCGGCGACGTAACTCGTGCCAACGTATTGGACCAAAAATGGATTGCGCTCTACGGTGTAGGTGTGGAGGCTTGGACTGAATACCGCCGCACGGGCTTGCCCACGTTGCCCGCCAAAGACCCACGAGCGGTGTTTGAGAACGACGGTGTTTTGCCCACACGCTTGCCCTATCCAGGCTCAGAATATTCGCTCAATAAAGCGGCACTCGACAAAGGAATTGCGCTCAACGGCGGCCCAGACAACATGAAGGTCAAACTGTGGTGGGCAGAGTAAAGTGCCATGATGCATTAAGAATGATGAATGATTCTTGTAAACCAAATTAAAAAGATGAAAAAAATAGCAATGTATTTTCTTGCAGTGGCCGTAGTTGCCATAACTGCTTGCCAAAAAACACCCGAACCGTTTGTGGATAGAGTGGTGGCGCCTGTTTTGTTGGTTTTTGAAAACACAATTGGCGATGGTGGTGGCTTCACCACAGAGCCCACTGTTACTTCAAGAGCCAATGTAGCTACTGCCACGTTGAGTTTGCGGGTACTGGAGCTGGATAAAACCAATATTTTGGACAACAAAAAAGGCATTGATTCTATCGCTGTTTCAGGAGCCAATTTGATGCTATCTACCCGAACAGGCACCAAAATTGCCGAAGTAGCAACTGATGCCAGAGGCCGTGCTGTTTTTTCAGCACCTTGGGCAACATTTGGTGTAGCTGCTCCCAGAGTGGGTACGGTTGTTACGCTCACCCTTTCGGGCAACCACAAAGGCCAGGCTTTTACCAAATTGGCACGCTTGCAGGGGAATTAAAGAGAGTGCTTTAATTAAATGCCAAAGCCGTCGCTTGTCAGCGATGGCTTTGGCATTTGTGCTTTATTTATTTCGTCGGCAATAAAATATTGCCTGACTTTCTCTACCGAAGGAGGCATAAACCACGCACGAAACAATTTTGTAGAAACTAAGCAATGTCCAGCCCTCGATAAAGCCTTTTGAGGGGCAACGGGCAAGATTGAATGGCGTATAAAACGGCAATGGCAGCTTCGCCTTCATAATCACGAACTATCCACGTGTTGTCGGGTTGTTTGGTATAAACCGATACGTGCTTGCTTTCTTGATGCACCAACACATATTCTTTAAAACTCGGAATGGTGCGGTAGTATTCATATTTGGTGGTTCGGTCATATTCTTTGGTAGAATCTGAAAGCACCTCAATAACCACCAACGGATTGGTAATGGTATCTTTTCTATTTTGGTAAAACTCGGGCTTCTCGCATATCACAACGGCATCAGGATACACAAACTTATTGTATTTTTCAATTCTAATTTTGGTATCGCTGCCGTTTATGAAATAAGGAAAGTCGTTTTCCTCAAAATAAGTATTGATAAGTGTTACAGCCTTACCAGCCAAATTGTTGTGGTTAAATGTTCCGCCAGCCATTAGTGTAATAATTCCGTTGTGGTACTCGTGTTTGTGAATAGATTTTTGCTCAGCCCTAAAATAGTCTTCAACAGACACCTTTTGGGGTGTTGGCGTGGGTCTTTGGCGAACGGGTTTTGTTGGCGTAGCTTCCATTGTCGTTTTTTTACCAAATATAACATGATTGCACATAAACTTACAACAAAGATGCGCATTACTGTAATGCTATCTTTTCTATTTTGGTAAAATTCAGGCTTCTCACATATTGCAGCGGTATCGGGATACCTCTTTTCATTCTTTAGGGCCAAAAAAAACGCCCGAAGCATTGCTTGGGGCGTTTTTTTTATTGTTGTACAAATTTTAACTTGCGCAAATGCACGCTGTATTGTGCTTATCTTTTCACAAAATCAACTCACTTACTACCATGCGCCAGTTTTGTTTTAGTTTTGCGTTTCTGTTGGTTTCGGGGCTTTCTTTTGCCCAAAAAAAAATCATCTCTACCCCCAACGCTCCCGTACCCATTGCTCCTTATAGTCAGGCTGTTGAGGCCAACGGACTCGTATTTTTGGCCGGGCAAATTGGCCTCGACCCCGCCACCCGTCAGCTCGTAGCAGGTGGCTTTGAGCCCGAAACGACCCGTACCTTAGAAAACATCAAGGCCATTTTGGCAGCAGCAGGCTTAACCATGAGCGACATCGTGAACACCACCATCTACTTGAAAGATTTGACCAACTTCCAGAAAGTAAACGACCTGTATGGTACTTATTTCACGGGCAATTTTCCCGCACGTACTACCGTTGGTGTGGTAGGCTTGCCAGCTGGAGCCAGCATCGAGATTGCGGTAGTGGCCGTGCGCGGAACACGCCGAAAATAATACTTTAAAAATTTATTACTAAAAAGTTAGTTGTTTGTTTTGAAAAACTAACTTTTTAGTTTATGTTTGTGCCACATTATATTTTATCAACTTTTTTCAGATAATCTAATGCGCGAATTAACCAAAGCCGAAGAAGAAATCATGCAAATTTTGTGGGAAATTGAGCGTGGCGTAGTCTGGGACATAATGGAACGCCTCCCCGAGCCGTTGCCTGCCTATAATACCATTTCGACCTTTGTCCGAATATTGGAGCAAAAAGGATTTGTAAACCACAAGGTGCAAGGCAAAGCCCATATTTATTTCCCTGTTTTGGGCAAAGAAGAATACCGACAGCATCAAGCCAATAAGCTGATAAACAACTATTTTGACAACTCTCTGGCCGAATTGGTGTCTTTTTTTGTGAAAGACAAAAATGTAAGCCTCGCCGATGCCGACGAGATTATTAAGTTGATTCAATCAAGCAAATAACGCAACCATGTTATAATTGAACGCGAATGGAAACCCTTTTGTATCTCCTTAGAGTGAGTGCTGGCCTCGTGGTGCTGTACGGCGTATATTGGCTGTTGTTGCGCCAACACACCTATTTTTCGGCCAACCGTTTTTATTTGTTGTGGGCCGTTTTTTTGTCGTTGTCAGCTCCGTTTTTTGAAATATCAGAGCATGTATCCCAAGTAGCTGCCACCGTATCGCTCGATTTGAATACTGTGGTAGTGGCCGTCAATCCGCCTGTCGAGCAGGGGTTGAGTTTGGAACAAATACTACTATTTGGCTACTTTTTTGGCGTGGTTATGATGCTGATACGTTTGGGCAAAAAACTGGGTCTCATTCTGCTAATGATACACGCTGGACAACGCCACCGCGTGGGCAAATACGTACTGGTACGCACCCAAAATACCCAACTTTCATCGTTTTCGTTTTTAAATTACTTGGTGCTAAGTGCCCAAGACGAAGCCACTTATGCCGACGTGGTGCTGCGGCACGAGGCGGTGCACATCAAACAACGCCACAGCCTTGATTTGTTGCTGCTCGAAGTGCTGCACGTTGTTTTTTGGTTCAATCCTATTTTGATTTTTTATAAACGGTCAATCCGACAAATTCACGAATTTATTGCCGACGAACTCGCCACCGCTGGCGACCGACTCACCTACGCCCGCGCGCTGGTAGGCTATACTTTTGGCGTTTCGCCGCAGGTTTTGACCAACAATTTTTTTGATTCTTCACAAATAAAACACCGTATCGTCATGCTTACCAAAAACCGCAGTTCTCGCTGGGTATTGACCCGTTATTTATTGGCTCTGCCAGTGCTGGGCGCATTGGTGCTACTCGTTGCCGCCCGAACCGTAGAAGTACTCCCCGCCCAAGTGGCCGAAGTACGAACCGAAGTATCGGAAATAATTGAAATGCCCACTTTGGCCGACCTTACCGCCGAAAAAACAGTGGTAAAAGGCCTTGTTTATGCCAATGATGACAAACTCCCACTGCCTGGCGCAAATATTGTAGTAATAGGCGAAACCAAAGGCACTACCACCGACGCAAACGGCGCATTTATGATTGAAACCACCAACGACAAAGAGCTGGCAGTGAGTTTTGTAGGATTTACAACGGCGATTGTTTCGGTCAAGCGAATGAATAGTGGAGTGGGAGTGAGCGTTTTTTTGGAAAAAGAAAGTAAGAATTTGCCAGGAGTAGTGGTTATTGGCAATGAAGGGGCAAGGTTTGTAGGAACAAAAGAGGTTGAAACACCCCCTGCTCCGCCTGCTATTCACAGTAAAGCAGGGGAAGTTTTTACGGTAGTAGAACAACAGCCAGAATACGTAGGCGGTACCGCAGAACTAATGCGATTTATAATCAGAAATATAAAATACCCCGCCGCCGCCGTGCGTGCCAGTGTGCAAGGCAAAGTTTTTGTGCGGTTTGTGGTGGGTAAAGATGGCGAAAGCCGCGACATTCAGGTTTTGAAAGGCATCGGTTTTGGCTGCGACGAGGAAGCCGTGCGCGTGGTGAGCAAAATGCCCGCCTGGAAACCAGCCCAGCAAAGCGGCCAGCCCGTATCGGTGCAATACAACTTACCCGTTGAGTTTATACTGGAAGGAAACCCCTCAAATTCAGCGACTAAGGTGATTTTTTCTGGTAAAATGGGCGGTATTAAATTGAACGAAGAACCACTTTGGATTATTGATGGCGTGGAAGTGGAAAAAGAAAGCGATAAAATAGACCTCAAGCCCGAAGAAATTGAGTCGGTGCAGGTGGTCAAAGGCGAATCGGCCCTTAAATCGTACGGCGAGAAAGGCAAAAACGGCGTTGTGTTGATTACGACCAAAAAGAAAGCCAACGGGTTGAAGAAAAATTAAGAAACCAAGGCAGCGCAAAAAAATATATCTTTGGGGGCTAATTCTTCCCACTTTTCAAAATCATGAAAAAACTGGATTTATTTTTTATTACCTTCTTTATATTGTCGGCTACGGCACTGCTGGCGCAAAATACGTACCCCGCCATTGGCAAAATAGTCAAAAACGACCCGCGCTTTGATGCGCTACTGGCTGCCGATGCCAAAATAGAAGTGCTGGCATCAGGCTTTGTGTGGTCTGAAGGCCCAGCTTGGGTGAAAGAAGGCGGCTATTTGTTGTTTTCTGATGTGCCACAAAATACCGTTTTTAAGTGGAGCGAAAAGGAAGGATTGACCACTTTTTTGAAGCCATCGGGCTACACAGGTGGTGCAAAATACAGCAATGAGCCTGGTAGCAATGGCTTGGTTATCAACAACAAAGGCCAGTTGGTGTCTTGCGAACACGGCGACCGCCGCCTGTCGGTGATGCCCCTTGCGGGCGGCGGAAAGCGTACTTTGGCCGATAATTTTGAAGGCAAACGCTTCAACAGCCCCAATGACGTGGCCCAACATAGCAGCGGCGCGTATTATTTTACCGACCCACCTTACGGCTTGCCCAAACAAGAAAATGACCCGACCCGCGAAACCAACTGGTTTGGGGTGTATCGAGTGGGTGTAGATGGTGTGGTTTCGCTGTTGTCAAAAGACATGACCCGCCCAAATGGCATCGCGTTTTCGCCTGATGAAAAAACGCTGTACGTGGCCCAATCTGACCCCGCCAAAGCCGTTGTCATGGCATTTCCAGTGCTGCCAAACGGCCAAGTGGGCGTGGGGAAAGTGTTTTTTGATGCTACGCCCATGTCAAAGCAAGGTTTGCGCGGCTTGCCCGACGGCCTTCGGGTGGACAAAGACGGCAACTTGTGGGCTACTGGCCCCGGAGGTGTGCTTATAATTGCCCCCGATGCTACTTTACTGGGCCGCATAGACACGGGCGAAGCCACGGCCAATTGCGCTTGGGGCGACGACGGCAGCACGCTTTATCTCACCGCCGATATGTATTTGTGCCGCCTTAAAACCAAAACAAAAGGTGCAGGTTGGTAATACCCGTATTTTCTATTTGGTTCATTGGGCTAAACAAACGAACTTTGTTAAAAATAAAGTGCAAAGTTCCAAATGTTAGAAAATCGCAAGTATTTCATATACGGGTTGTTTGTGTTGGTAGGGTTTGTGTATTTGCTTCGCCTGTTGTTTTTGCAAGTTATTGACAACACTTACGAAACCGCCAACAACTCAATTAAGACAATCGTAGATATCCCCGTGCGGGGTCAAATATACGACCGCTACGATAAGTTGTTGGTACACAATACGCTGGTGTATGATTTGTACGTTACTCCCAAAAAAGTAAAGATTCCCGATACGCTTGCATTTTGTAGTCTGTTTCAAATCAACCGACAAGAACTCGACAGCCTGCTTCGAATAGCCCGCAGGTACTCGCCCGTTAAGCCTTCGCTTTTTTTGCGGCAGCTTTCCAAAGAGGAGTTGGCGCGGGTGCAAGATGCCATGATAGAATATGGGGGCTTTGAGTTTGTCAAAAACTCGCTGCGCTCGTACGAAACCAAGACGCTGGCCAACACGCTCGGCTATGTGAGCGAAATCAGCAAAAAACGCTTAGAAAATCAAGAAACACTTTATTATCGGCAAGGCGATTTGATTGGGCAAAGCGGTTTGGAGAAGTTTTACGAGGAGCAATTGCGCGGCAGACGTGGCGTGCGTTATGTGATGCAAGACGTAAACGGCGTAATGAAAGGTGCTTGGAAAAATGGCGAAATGGATACCACCGCGCTGGCTGGCCAAACGCTCTACACGGGCATTGATGCCGACCTCCAGCAGTATGGAGATAGTCTTATGCAATACAAAGTGGGTAGTATTGTGGCCATCGAACCCAGTACGGGGCAAATCCTGGCCATGGTGTCGGCGCCAACCTATGACCCCGCCGTATTGGCCACCCGCGAATACTCCCAAAACTATTCGGTGCTGCTCAAAGACCCCTACAAGCCGCTTCTTAACCGTGCTATTCAGGCCCAATATCGGCCTGGTTCTACTTTTAAATTGGTACAGGCCTTGGTAGGGCTTCAAAACCAAGTGATTTATCCCAGCTCGGTTTTTTCTGCCAACGGCACGCCTTTTCACGCGCACGCGCCGCTATTTGGGCCGCACAGTTTGCACGCAGCCATTCAATATTCAAGCAACCCTTATTTTTACAATGTGTTTCGCAAAATTGTGTACGCCAACAACGAGCGAAATACCTTCAAAGCCTCGGCAGTGGGACTAACTCAGTGGCATGATGAAGTATCCAAATTTGGTTTTGGTCAAAAACTGGGCATTGACCTTCCCAACGAAACCACGGGCTTGTTGCCTGGCGTAAAAACCTACGATAAAATGTACGGCGGAGAATTGCGTTGGAAATTTTCTAATATTTTTTCGCTCAGTATTGGCGAAGGCGAGTTGCTCATCAACCCGCTCAAAATGGCCAACTTGGCCGCCGCCATTGCCAACCGGGGCTGGTATTATACACCACATATCGTAGCAGGAGTTGATAAAAAAGATAACGCTTTGCCCCAATACAAAGAAAAACACCAAACGGGTATTTCGCCCAAATACTACGAAATTGTGATTGATGGCATGGAAGATGTCGTAACGCGCGGCACGGTGTCGCGGGCGGCCATTATTCCAGGCGTTGCCATGTGTGGCAAAACAGGAACGTCGCAAAATAAAGTGGGTAAAGACCATTCTATATTTCTGGCCTTTGCGCCCAAATATCAACCCAAAATTGCGATAGCCGTTTTTGTGGAAAATGCCAATTTCGGCGGCTTTGCCGCCGCTCCCATTGCATCACTGATGATTGAGAAATACCTCAACCGGAAAGTAGCCCGCAAGGGCTTAGAAACTGAGTTTAAAAACAGAAACTACCTGCCTGCGCTTTACCGCAGCGCACCTGTCAAAAAAGCCATTGTTAAAGAAGACGCTAAAAATTTGATTGTGAAAAAATAACCCTACAATGGCTCGAAACGAAAACAATATTGCCCAAAGTATAGACTGGCTCACGGTGTTTTTGTACGCCACTTGCGTTATTGTGGGTTTTTTCAACGTATATGCCGCCGTTTATAGTCCCGAAACTCCAATCAAGCTGTTTGATTATTCAAATAATGCCAACAAACAACTGATGTTTATTAGTGGTTCGGTGTTGCTTATTGTCGCTATTTTGGTAATTGACCACAAGTTTTGGGAAGCCTTTGCCCCCATTATCTACGGCATTTGTATCTTTATGCTTTTGGCTACTTTTGTGCTGGCCACCGACATCAAAGGCTCCCGCTCGTGGATTAAAGTGGGGTCGTTTTCGTTGCAGCCCGCCGAGTTTATGAAAATTGGCCTTGCGCTGGCCTTGTCCAAGTTTATCAGTCAGCCTACTGTCAATCTTATCAAATGGCGCGACCAACTCTGGGTGGCAGGCATCGTGCTGTTGCCCGCTGTTTTGATTTTGGCTTCCAAAGAAACGGGCCTGACACTGGTTTTTGCGGCTTTTGTCATTGTGTTTTATCGCGAGGGCCTACCGGGCATCTACCCCGCACTTTTCTTGACGGTCATCGCGCTGTTTTTGTGCGCGTTGTTTTTTCCAAAACAATATATTTTTGTAGGTTTGATGGCAGTAGCGTTTTTAGTGTATTGGGTTATTGTTCCCCGCTACGAGCGCAACCGCAAAACAATTATTACCCTGTCGGTGGTGTTTGGACTAATGGCGGCCTTCGTAACGAGCGTAGATTTTATCATCAATCACGTGTTGCAGCCTCACATGCGGCGGCGTATTTTGGTATTGGTAGATCCCAAAATTGACCCCACGGGCATTGGCTGGAACGTCATTCAGTCTAAAATTGCCATTGGCTCGGGGCGGCTGTGGGGAAAGGGCTTTTTGGACGGCACCCAAACCAAGTTTGACTTTGTACCTGAGCAAGATACCGACTTTATTTTCTGTACCATTGGCGAAGAACACGGCTTTGTGGGCAGCGCACTGGTGTTGATGCTGTTTGTGTGCTTGATTTGCCGCATTGTATCTTTGGCCGAAAAACAGCGTACTCGTTTTGCCCGCGTTTACGGCTATTCGGTGGCCAGTATTTTGTTCTTTCATTTTTTGGTCAATATTGGCATGACCATCGGCCTTATGCCTGTTATTGGTATCACGCTGCCTTTTTTTAGTTACGGAGGCTCGTCGCTTTGGACATTCACGATTTTGCTGTTTATATTTTTAAAACTCGACGCGCAGCGGCCTTTTATGCTCTCGCGCATGTGAGTGGTGGGTTTGAATAATAGGGTATTATGGTGCTTAAAATGAGGTGGTTATCTAACTACTTGGTTTCAAGCCATAGTCAGTTGTCGTCAAATCTGGACACCTTAATAACGCCCTCAATTTGTTTGAGTTTGTCCATGAGTGTTTCGAGGTGGCGGGTGTCGTTTACGTAAAGGCGGATAGTTCCTTCAAAAATACCCTCGGCGGTGTCCACCAAAATAGACCGCATATTGATGTGCAACTCGTTGGAAATAATGCGCGTTACGTCGTTTACTAAGCCCACGCGGTCGAGGCCGTTAATTTTTAAACCTGCCAAAAACGCCAGTTTTTTCTGCGAAGTCCATTTGGCTTTTATTACGCGGTTGCCGTGGTTGGAGAGCAGCTCGGGGGCATTGGGGCAGGTAGTTCGGTGAATTTTGATGCCTTCGTTGATGGTTACGAAGCCAAACACGTCGTCGCCTGGAATGGGGCTGCAACATTTGGCCAGCGTGTAGTCTATTTTGTCCATGTCTTCGCCAATGAGCAGTGCATCATCGCCGCTGATTTTTTTCATTTCTTTGGTAAACTGCTTGCCGTCTTGCAAGTCGGCAGTGCCGAGCTTGGCCTGTACGTTTTCTTTGGCCTCCTTATCGGACTTAAATTTGCGCAGTTCGTCCACGTGAATATAGCCCTTGCCAAAACGATAGAACAAGTCGGTGGCCGTTTTGCAGTTAAAATACGCCCTCAGTTGGTTGGTGAGTTCGTGGGTCAATTCGAGCCTCAGCACTTTCAGTCTTTTTTCGATGGCGTTTTTGCCGTCGCTTACATGCTGTTTGTTTTCTTCTTTGATGAGTTCTTTAATCCGTGATTTGGCCTTAGAGGTTACCACAAATTTGAGCCAATCTTCGCTGGGCTTTTGGCGTTTTGCGGTGATAATTTCCACTTGGTCGCCGTTGTTGAGGGGTTGGCTAATAGAAGTCAGCGTGCCGTTTACTTTGGCCGCAATACACCGCGCCCCTACTTCGGAGTGAATATCGAAGGCAAAATCCAAGGCCGTAGCACCGCGTTGCAACACCCGCACTTCGCCTTTTGGGGTAAACACAAACACTTCTTCGGCAAAAAGATTGCTCCTAAAATCGTCTAAAAACTCCAAAGCGGCGGTTTTGCTGTCTTTGGTAGTTTCTATCATGTCGCGCACTTGGTTGATCCATTGGTCAATGCCTGTGCCTATTTTGGTATCGTTGCCTTTGTATTTCCAGTGGGCAGCCACGCCTTTTTCGGCAATCTCGTCCATTCGTTTGCTTCTTATTTGCACTTCTACCCACTGGGCTTTGTCGGAGTCTTCGGGCCTGAACATCACCGTGATGTGCAGCGATTCGTAGCCATTGGCGCGGGGCGTAGAGAGCCAATCTTTGAGCCGGTCCGTGTTGGGCGTGTAATAGTCGGTAACTACCGAATAGGCGTGCCAACAGACCGATTTTTCATCACGTTGGTCTTCGGTATCCATAATAATACGTACTGCAAACAGGTCATAGATTTCCTCGAAAGGTTTTTTTTGTTTGCGCATTTTGTTCCAAATCGAGTAAATGGATTTGGGCCGCCCCTTGATGGCAAAATCGTAGCCTTGGCCGTTCAGATCTTCTGCAATAGGCTCAATAAACTGGTTGATGAAGCGGTCGCGGTAGGTTTTGGTAGCGCGCAATTTTTGTTTGATGTCATAGTATGCCTCGGGTTCTGCGTATTTGAGGTACAAGTCTTCGAGTTCGGTTTTGATGGCGTGCAAGCCAAGGCGGTGGGCCAGGGGGGCGTAAATAAAAATGGTTTCGGAGCTTATTTTAAGCTGCTTTTCGCGGGGCATGCTCTCGAGCGTACGCATGTTGTGAAGGCGGTCGGCAAGTTTAATTAAAATCACCCGAATGTCGTCGGAGAGGGTCAGCAGCATTTTTCGAAAGTTTTCGGCTTGCTGCGAGGTACCAAAATCAAACTTGCCGGCTATTTTGGTGAGGCCATCAATGATGCGCGCTACCTTTGTACCAAACTGATGCTCAATGTCTTTGAGGGTATAGTCGGTGTCTTCTACAACGTCGTGCAGCAAGGCGCAGATAATAGAAGTAGTGCCGAGGCCTATTTCTTCGATGCAAATTTGCGCTACCGCAATGGGGTGATAAATGTACGGCTCGCCCGATTTGCGGCGCATGTCTTTGTGGGCCTCTACCGATAAATTGAACGCCTTTTTGATGAGTTTGGCATCGTTGGGTTCTAAAATAGGTTTGGCTGCCCGCAAGAGTTTCCGGTAGCGTTTGAGTATCTCCTGACGTTCTTGCGCTACGTCAATTTCTACTTCGATGGTCATGACATTGGTTGTTGTTGTACGATTAGCACCAAAATAGCGCATTAAATTGGCGCGGTCAACCTAAAAACAAATAAAACACAAAAATAACTTTGTTTTTAGCGACATTTTAAGAAAAATACGTACCTTTGCGCTCCGAAAAAAATGCGGGCGTGGTGGAATTGGTAGACATACCAGACTTAGGATCTGGCGCCGCAAGGCATGGGGGTTCGAGTCCCTCCGCCCGTACTCCCTTTTGCAATGAGTGAATAACAGAATGAGCGAATTAGCCAACAGCAGCAGTATTACAATAACCTGCCGTTAAGTTTCAATGCTGATTTTGTATTCACTCATTTTTTGTAAGTGCCCGTTTCCCTGTTTTTATTTTATCGTCCGGTTTATTACAATCATTCACTAATCGAATCAATCATCATTCGCTTATTATGGAAGTTCTCTTAGAAAAATCATCACCAACCAGCGCCCTGCTGAAAATAAAGTTGGTTCGCCAAGACTACCAGCCCAACATTGACAAAACGCTCAAAGAATATAGCAAAAAAGTGCAATTGAAGGGGTTTCGCCCAGGCAAAGTGCCGCCCCAAGTAGTGCAAAAAATGTACGGCAAGAGCATTTTGGTAGATGAAATCAATACCTTATTGAGCAGCACCGTGAGCGAGTATATTCGCGACAACAAATTGCCCATTGTAGGCGACCCGCTCATTGACCGCGAAAAAACCGCCGCCATTAACTGGGACAGCACCGAACTCGAGTTTGAGTACCAACTGGGTTTGGCTTCTGAGTTTGAAGTAAATTTGGCTGCGCTACCCGCCGTGAGCGCTTACACCATCAATGCCGACGAAAAAGAACTCAACGAGACCATTGAAAATATAAGCGGCCAAAGTCAATTTGCCCAGCAAACTCACCCCGAAATATCGGAAGCCGGTGATATGCTTTTTGGCGAATTGACGCAAGAAAGTAGTGCATTTTCGACCAAAACGGCCATTCCGTTTGAGAAAATAAAGGAAGAACTCCAAGCCAAATTTGTGGGTTTAGTCAAAGACGGCACCGTTGCGTTTGATGTTCAAGATACTTTTGCCGACGAGTCGGCGGTAGCTCTGCTGACGGGCTTGAAAAAAGAAGATGCTGCGCTACTGGCAGGGGAGTTTGTCTTTAAAATAGAAGACATTACCCGCTCGGGCAAGCCCGAAATGAATCAAGCGTTTTTTGACCGGGTGCTGGGTGCAGGCAAAGCCGAAACCGAAGAGGCATTTCGGGAGCAGGTTTTGGAGATAATCCAAGGCAACTACGCCCGCGAAGCCCAAACGATCCTGAACCGCAATTTGGAACAGACTCTTTTGGACAATATCCACATTGACTTGCCCAGAGACTTTTTGATGACTTGGCTTTTTGAACAAAACGAGGGCAAGTTCACAATGGAGCAAATCGAAGCAGATTTTGATCAGTTTGCCAAATCATTGAAACTGTCGCTTATTAAAAACAAAATAGCCCAGCAAGATGATATAAAAGTGGAATACAACGACATCTTGGCCCGCACCGAAGCCATGGTGCGCGAGCAGTTTGGCATGTATGCCAGTGCCATGGGCGACCAAATGGACGAAACCATCAAGCGCATTGCCCTCAACTACCTGGCCGACAAAGAAAAAGGTCGGGAAACGTACTCAGAAATGTTCAATTTGGTGTTTGATGACAAGGTGCTTGCCTTGCTGAAAAGCCAAGTGCCTACCGAATCAAAAACCATTGACGTAGCGGAGTTTAAGGAAATTGTTCAGGGTTTTAATGAATCAAAATAAATAGCCCAAACAACAAAAAATGCGTGGAGGTATGTATCTCCACGCATTTTTTGTTGTTTGGGTTGAATCACAAATAGCAGGATATTTACAAAAAAATAGCTTTCTGTTTTATCATCTCTTATGGTGTTTTTTGCTTGACTTCCCGCGTGATTTCTTTCCTTTTTTTGGTAAAAACTTTCTTGCTTCTGCTTGTTGAATAGCCGCTTCGTTTTTGTCAATTATTGCGCTTTCAGTTGTTTTTGCTTTGGAAATGGGCACCCCCAAGGCCGATAGTTCAGTGGAGCGTTCGGTAACTTCGGGCAACGACGTATTGGCAAGCGTGTTCAGGTCAGCGGTGTTGTCAAAAGGCCGCAGCCGAAACGAGTACACGTATTCTTTGGCCGTAAGCAGGTACTCGGGGTGGGTGCGCGGGGTCCAGCTATCGTCGCCGCCAAGGCCCATCAACTGGCAATCTACATTTAAAACTGTGGTATTGCCACGGGGCAACTCTTGGGTAGTTTTAGCCGCCAGCAGGTCGGTATCGGTGTAGTCGTGGGCACTAAAATTGAGCGTTGGTTCGCCCATCACCAGCAGCCCCACGCCGTCGGCTTGGCTCAATGCCGCCCAGCGTACGTCGGTATGGTTGCCGTTTTCTTGGGCCATGATGTAAGGGAAATGTTGCGCAGCCACTGTACTGGTGTATTCGCCCACCAATGCTGCCGATTTTCTGTCCCAATAGCTTTCAAAAGGCCCGCGCCCATGCCAACGCAAGTGCTGAAATGTGCTGGGGAGTTGCATTTGCATACCCACTTTGGCCAACGGGGGCAGGTTGGGGCTAACTGCAACGGTGTTTTTTACTTGTACATCTCCCGAAGCAAAAACGGTATAAGTGGTTTTAACGACCAAATTTCCGCCTTTTTTGCCCACCCAAGTACTTTGGGTATGCACCCGTGCCACCGATGCACTGATAGGCTCAACGCGCAAGTCGCCACCTGCGCGTTGAAGGCTATTTAAGCCCGCCGCGCGCCACCTTGCCGCAAAGCCCGCTTTGCCGCCGCCCTCGTCGTTGTCGGTTGGTACGCGCCAAAAATTAGGTTGCAACGTTTTGCTAATCAGCTCTTTGTTTTTGTACAAAAACGAACCCATACCCACCGTTTTGCGGTCGAAGGTGATGGAAAATTGCGGCCCCGTGAGGCGAATTCCGCCGCCCCGCACCAGCCCTACTTTCACGGCACCCGCCGTGGCTATGAGCGGCTTGGCTACGGGTAGTGTTTTGATGGCCAATTGCTGAAAAGCCACTTCATGGCCCGCCTGCGCCCAGGGGGTATTTTCTTTGAGTTGCACACGCACATTCAAGAAATACTCGGCACTTGGGTTGCTGGTTGGCACACTGTAAGGCACGGCTACGTTTTGTTGTGTTCCTGCCAAAATATCCAAATTGTTATTCTCCCCTTGTTGAATCACTTTGCCATTTTCCAAAAGTTGCCAAATCAATTTAAAGGGTTTTAAACTCAAAAAGTCGTACCCATTTTTAACAATAATACTTTGATTTTGGGGAAGCAATGTGTCTTTTGGCGAAAATTTGACGTACTGATAAACATGTTTTACTTCGTTGATTTCGGGTTGCGGCAGGCGGTCGGGGTTTACGAGGCCGTCGCCTGCATTGGCACCATCAATGTAGTTGATGTGGTCAATGTAATCTTTACCGTTTTTTTTGACGTACAAACCTTGGTCGGCCCAGTCCCAGATGAAAGCTCCCTGCAAGCGGGGGTATTTGTCAATGTAGTTCCAATAATCCTGCAAGTTCCCCACACTGTTGCCCATTGAATGGGCGTACTCGCAGATAATTACGGGGCGAGTGGGGTCTTTTTCCATGAGCGTAAGCAAGCCCTGTGGTGCAGGATACATCGTAGTGATGATGTCAAAATTGGAGAGGCTTTGGTCGAGTTGTTTAAAATCTTTGGGGTAGTCGCGTCGTCCTTCGTATTGAATGGGGCGCGTGGGGTCAATGAGCCTGATGAGCTGCGCCATGTCTTCAAAGTGCTGCCCCATGCCCGATTCATTGCCCAACGACCAAATAATAACCGATGGGTGGTTTTTGTCGCGCTCTACCAATGCCTTACCGCGCGCCATAAAAGCGTCTTTCCACTCGGGTTTGTCGGCCAGTATCACGTTTTTTTGTTGCCAAAGTTCATGGCTTTCGATGTTGGCTTCGTCAATCAAGTAGAGTCCATACTGGTCGCAGAGGTCGTACCAGAGCGGGTCGTTGGGGTAGTGCGAAGTGCGTACGGCGTTGATGTTGTGCTGCTTCATCAACAAAATATCTTTTACCATGGCCTCACGGCCAACGACCCGCCCCGTGTTGGGGTCAAATTCGTGGCGGTTTACGCCTTTTAATTTTACGGCTTTGCCATTGACCAGCAGTTGTCCTTTTTGAATAACCACCTCTCGAAAGCCTACTCTGGTACTCAAGACCTCTACTACTTTGCCTTCTTCGTTGATTACTTGCAGCGTCAATAGGTACAAATTTGGGGTTTCGGCAGTCCATTTGAGCGGATTTTCGAGGGGCAAATTCAAGGTCAAATACGACTCATCTTTGGGGTCCATCATGGGCATATTCTTTACCAAATTTGACGCAACTGCCCGCCCACCCGACTCATAAAGGGAAAACTTTACTTGGTACTTATCTTGTACTTCGGACGAAAAATTTTTGACAAAAGTGGCTATTTTTAGCGTTCCGTTTTGGTAATTATCGTCCAAATCGGTGCTGACATAAAAATCGCGGATGTGAATAGTCGGCGTTGAAAACAAATACACATCTCGAAAGATGCCCGCCAACCGCCAATAGTCTTGGTCTTCGAGGTAGCTTCCGTCTGACCAATTGATGACCTGCACTGCCAAGGTGTTTTGGCCGCTGCGCAGATATTTAGAAACGTTAAACTCGGCGGGGGTCATGCCGTCTTCGTGGTAGCCCACTTGCAGGCCATTGACCCACACGTAGCAAGCCGACTGCACGCCCGCAAAGTGCAAAAAAACGTCGCGCTTTTGCCAATCGGTGGGCAGCAAAAAACTGGTACGGTATAACCCCACGGCGTTGGTGTCGCTCAAAATACGCGGCGGGCTGGTGGGGAAAGGGTGCTTGATATTGGTAAAAATGGGGCGGTCGTAGGGGCGGCCTTTGCGCGCGCCCACCACCTGCCAGTTGGAAGGCACGGGCAGCTCGTCCCAGCTAGCGGTGGAGGTACTGGGCTGAAAAAAATCGCCAGGTACTTGGGAGGGATGAGACACCCACTTGAACTTCCAATTGCCATTGAGTATTTTGACAAATGGCGAAGCCTGCGGGTCAAATTTAAGGGCCGATGCCTCGTTGGCATACGGAATGAGCGACACGTGCGGCCGCTCCGTGTTGCGGCTAATGACGGCGGGGTTTTCCCAGTCGGGGAGGTCTTGGGCCAATAAAGGAGCACCGATAAAAATAAAGACGCCAAAAAGGTACTTGAAACGCATAGTGAGGGGTTTGATAAAGTAGAGTTATTGGAACGATAACGAAAATATAATAAAACAATTACGCGGCATACCTTTGTTTTGTTTTCTATCTTGCGTCAAAAAAAGTGTTTTATTGCTCAATTGAGGCCACAAGATAAGCACGTTATTTGCAAACCTACTTAAAAACAATGCTTAATCGCCGCGATTTTTTGACTGCTGCGCTCGCAACGGCCGCTGCTGCTTGCCAACGCCCCGCCCAACAAAACAGCAAGGCATGGCGTTTTGCCGTGGCCTCTGACGGACATTATGGTCAGCCTAAAACCGACTACGTGCGTTATTTTGAGGACATCATAAAAAGCTTGCAACGCGAACGCGCCGACAGAGGGCTTGATTTTGTGGTTTTCAACGGCGATTTGTTCCACGACGAGGTGGCATTTTTGCCCAAAGTAAAGCAATATTTTGAGCGATTGGGCTTTCAGTATTATGTAACGCGCGGCAACCACGACCACGCTACGCCCGCGCAGTGGCAACAAACCTGGGGATACGACCTCAATCATGCGGTAGAAATGGGGCAAAATGCCATTGTTTTGGGCGACACGTCCAATGAAAAAGGGGAGTACATTTGTCCCGATTTGGTCTGGGTCGAAAAACAATTGGTGGCCCTGAAAGACAAGCAGCAAATATTTATGTTTCTGCATATTTGCGCCAAAGACTGGTCGCCGCACGGCACCGAATGCCGCGATTTTGAGCAAATGTTGATGAAATACCCAAACGTCAAAGCCACTTTCCACGGCCACGACCACGCCGTTGATGAGGCAAAACAAGCCCAAACCAAACCTGCAATTTTTGATGGGCATTTTGGCGGCAACTGGGGCGTTGGCTACCGAGGCTACCGCGTTGTAGAAGCCAAGCCCGACGGCAGCAGCTACACTTACCAGTTTAACCCCGAAACCCAAACCAAAGTGAACGAGAAAATGCTTTGAGCGAACAAAGCCGCGCCATTGGTTGTTAGAAAAACAAATCAGATTCCAAATGAAGACCTTTCACATACCCGAGTTTTACCGCAGTCAAATTATTACGCCCATCAAGGATTTTAGACGCAAGAACGACAAGCTCAAACGCGATTTTGCGCCTACTGTGCTGGACTTTGGCGCGGTCAAATTTTTGATTGCCCGCCATTTTGGTTTTTGCTATGGCGTAGAAAATGCCATCGAAATTGCCTACAAAGCCATTTCCGAAAATCCTGACAAGCGCATTTTTTTGTTGAGCGAAATGATTCACAACCCCGACGTAAACGCCGATTTGCAAGAACGCGGCGTGCGTTTTATGATGGACACCGCCGGGCGGCAATTGATTGACTGGAACGAGCTCCACCGCGAAGACATCGTGATTGTCCCTGCTTTTGGCACTACCATCGAAATTCAGGCCCAATTGGAGGCCATTGGCGTAGAAGCACACCGCTACGACACAACCTGCCCATTTGTGGAAAAAGTCTGGAACCGCGCCGAGCAAATTGGCAAAAAAGATTATACCATTGTGGTGCACGGCAAGCCCACGCACGAGGAAACCCGCGCTACGTTTTCGCACAGCAAAGCAAATGCCCCGACGGTTGTGGTCGAAAATATGGCCCAGACCCAACGGCTGGCGCATTATGTGCGCGGCGAAGGCACAAAGCAGGAGTTTGAAGAAGAATTTGCGGGGCAGTTTTCGGAAGGCTTCGAGCCTGCTACCGACCTGCAGCGCATTGGCGTAGTAAACCAAACTACCATGCTGGCCTCTGACACCCAGGGAATATCTGACTACCTGAAAAGCGTGATGATTCAGCACCATCGTTTGGCACCGCAGCAAGTAGAGTTGCATTTTGCCAATACCCGAGATACGCTCTGCTACGCCACCAACGATAACCAAGATGCTACCTATTCATTGCTCTTACACGAAGCCGACTTTGCCATTGTGGCGGGTGGCTACAACAGCTCCAATACGTCGCACATTGTAGAATTGTGCGCGCAAAAACTGCCCACGTTTTTTATTGAATCGCAAACCAAAGTTTTAGACCGAAACTTGATTCAGCACTTTAATTTGCACACCAAAGAAGAGCTTATTACGCAAGATTTTATTCCCGCAAAACAAACCGTTACTATTTTGCTCACCTGCGGTGCTTCCTGTCCAGATGCCACCATCGAAGGTATTTTGACGCGCTTGGTGGCGTTTTTTCCCGAGGCCAAAACAGTTAAAGAAGTGATGAAAACGTTTTTGTGACACCTTACACAGCGTATTCTTCTACTTTGCTCAAAAAATCTTGGTACGCCATTTTGACTCCTTCTTCTAAACTATAACGGTGTTTCCAGCCCATTTGGTGCAATTTAGAAACGTCCATGAGTTTGCGGGGAGTGCCATCGGGTTTTTTGGTATTCCATTGTATATCACCTTGATAGCCTACAATTCGTTGGATAAGTTCGGCCAATGCTTTGATTGAGATGTCTTCGCCTACGCCAATATTCAAAAACGGCTCGTCGTCGTAGTTTTTCATCAAAAACACGCAAGCGTCGGCCAGGTCGTCGGCGTGCAAAAATTCGCGCAGCGGTGTACCCGTTCCCCAGAGTTCTACCCAAGGTTTGGCTTCTATTTTGGCCTCGTGAAACTTCCGAATCATGGCAGGCAGCACGTGCGAATTTTGCAGGTCGTAGTTGTCGTTGGGGCCGTAGAGATTGGTGGGCATCACCGAAATAAAATTGCAACCGTACTGGCGGCGGTAGCTTTCGCACATTTTAATGCCCGCAATTTTGGCAATCGCGTAGGGCTCGTTGGTAGCTTCGAGCTTGCCCGTCAAGAGTGATTCTTCTTGCAAGGGTTGCGGAGCCATTTTGGGATAAATGCAAGACGAACCCAAAAATAGGAGCTTCTGCACGTTTGCCAAGTAGGCGTGGTGAATGACATTGTTTTGAATTTGCAGGTTTTCGTACAGAAAATCGGCCCGATAAAGGTTGTTGGCCATGATACCGCCCACTTTGGCAGCTGCCAAAAACACGTAATTGGGGCTTTCGGTAGCAAAAAAATCGGCTACGGAGGCTTGGTTGCGCAAATCCAACTCTTTTGAGGTGCGCAAAATAAGATTGTCAAAACCTTCTTTTTGTAGGCGGCGCACAATGGCCGATCCAACCATGCCTCGGTGTCCTGCAACGTATATTTTAGCGCGTTTTTCCATGTTACAAAGTTAAGTTTTTATAAACTAATTTTGACTCGAAATGCCAGAATTATCTCAGTTTATCTAAAAAAACATTGTGTACTTGACCGTTTTTGTGCAATATTGAGGCTTTAATCTGGTACAATATTATGAACAACAACTGGTGGAAAGAAGCCATCATTTACCAAATTTATCCGCGCAGCTTTAAAGACTCCAATGCCGACGGCATCGGCGATTTGCGCGGTATTTTGAGCGGGCTGGACTACCTTAAAAATTTGGGCGTAGATGTGCTGTGGCTGTCGCCTTGTTTTGCATCGCCCAACGTGGATAATGGCTACGATGTGTCTGATTATGAGGATATTATGCCTGAATTTGGCAGCATGGCAGATTTTGACGCGCTGTTGGCGGCAGCGCACGAGCGGGGTTTGAAACTGATTTTGGATTTGGTGGTCAATCATTCTTCCGACCAACACCGCTGGTTTCAAGAATCGCGCAAGTCGAAGCACAATCCTTACCGCGACTATTATATTTGGAAACCCACCCGTACTGCCGCTCCCCCCAACGACTGGATTTCGTTTTTTAGCGGGCCTGCCTGGAGCCTCGACCCCCAAACGGGCGAATATTATTTGCATCTATTTGCCAAACAACAACCCGACCTCAACTGGGAAAACCCTGCCTTGCGGCAAGAAATTTACCAAATGATGCGCTTTTGGCTCGACAAAGGCGTTGATGGTTTTAGAATGGACGTAATCCCTTTTTTGTCGAAAGATACTACTTTTGCCAACTATCCCGCAGGCCGTTTTGGCGACCTGACTTACTACGCCAACGGGCCGCGTATCCACGAGTTTTTGCAAGAAATGCAACACCAAGTACTGCGCCACTACAACTGCCTGACGGTGGGCGAGGGCTTTGGCGTATTGGCAGAGCAGGCCAATTTGTACGTGGGCAAAGACCGCCACGAGTTGCAAATGATTTATCACTTTGACCACGCCGTGCCGCGCGAAGAAGCCCGTTTTTTGGCACCTGCACCTGAGCTTTCGCTGATAGAATTGAGGGGTATTTTCAACCGCTGGAACAATGCCCTTGGAAGCGATGGCTGGCAAAATATTTATTTTGGCAACCACGACAACCCACGTGTGCTGTCGCGGTTTGGCAATATTGACCAGTATCGTTACGAGTCGGCTACGATGTTGGCCACGGTCTTATTGACTCAGCGTGGCACGCCGTCGCTGTATCAAGGCGACGAGCTGGGCATGAGCAACCACCTGTTTGCTGAAATAGAACAACTAACCGACGTGCAGGTAAAAAATGCGTACCAAAATTTGGAAGTAGCCCAAAAAGGTTTGTCGGAGCAATTTTTGGCAGCCTGCAACTCCATTGCCCGCGACCACGCCCGCACGCCCATTGACTGGAAAAAGGCCCCAAACGAGATTTACGACTACTACCGCCAGTTGATTCAATTGAGAAAAACCAACTTGGTATGGGTGCACGGCGACTGTATCGACTTAGACCCTGCCGACAACGCAATTTGGGCTTATACGCGCCAGTTGGACAAAGACCAGTGCTTAATAGTTTGTAATTTTACCGATAAAAACCAGCTTTTTGATTTACCCGAAGCGTTGTCCATTGAAAAAACCGTTTGGCTGGTGGGCAACTACCCCCCCGTTGGTATTCGGCAAAAAATGCAATTGAAACCCTACGAAACGCGGGTGTATAGACTTTATTAAAAAATACTTTTTTTCAAAACCATGATAAAAAACCTCAAACTGCTGCCATTACTCTCCGTTTTTTGTTTGTTGGCTACAAAAGCCCGCACCCAGTCTGATTCGGTGATTGTGCAGGGGAAAATAGAAAACCTAACCTTCCGCCAGTATCGCCAAGCCAATAGTGTGGCCGTAGCTCGGATTAATGTATTGCGTGCCGACCAAGAAATGGTGCGCGCGGCCAATCTGCAACCCGACGGTAGTTTTCGGCTGGCATTGCCGGTGGTTTTTCCGCACGAAGAGTGCTATTTTACTTTCGGCAACAGCGTCTTGGTTCCGTTTATGGCTTCGGCGGGTACTATCACGCTGCGCATCAACGCCGACTCGCTGCTGCAGCCCAGGCTGCCCGTGGCTTTTGGCGGAGCCAACGCCGCCACCAATCAACGGCACGCGCAGTTTTATGCTGCCTTCAACAAATGGCTCGAAAAACAGCCCGATTTGAAAGACCCACTGGCCAAAACGGCGGGGCGAGTGCCGCAAAGGGCTTGGGAATTGCTGCGGAATATGCGCGACCGCAAGCAGCGATTTTACGAAAATTTCGCCGCAAATAGCGCTGATATACTGCTCAATAAGTGGGTTAGCATGTCGCTTGACCAAGAAGCCAAAGCCCTGTTTTTGATTTATTTAACGCGCCAAAAACAGGCCATTCCGGCCAGCCTCAACGACACGCTGCTACTTGACAACCAGCCGCTGCTTACATTTACCAAAGCCGACTGTTTTAGGCAATTTACGCAATATGCCTTCCAGACCACCACCCAGCCGCGCGAAACAACGCTACCATTGGGCAAACTGGCCAGCATTTTGTTGCAGTTTGTGCCAAAAATTACCACTGCCGATAGCCTCAAATTGGAGGAAATAAAACAAGCCAACGCCGCCAAAATGAAAGATTTGAAGCTGCTCAATACGCTCTTTGAACGCAACAGCCAAGCCACCAGTTCTTTTGTCAATTTTGAACTGTACGCCAAAAAATACGGGGCGGCTTTCGACAGCACCACCCTGGATTTTTTGAAAACCCAGTTTTATGTGGACAACGTTTCACAACTAACGGTTCGGCAGTTGGAGGCTTTGTACCAATATGTAAAGCCGCAAATCAAAAACCTGTTTTATGGCGCGTCATTGACGGAGCTTCACCGCGTCGAAACCCGCGACTCGGTGGCCATTCGGGCATTAGACGAGGTGGCTTTTATTGACCATTCGCAGGGTAGTATGGAGCAGTTTGTGATTGACGCGGGCCGTGGTATATATTTGTATCACAACAATTTAAGTCCCGTTGAAGCGCAATTGCAAGCCGTAAAAAAGATGTATGCAGGTCGAAAAATATACGTCCTACTCTGGGACAATACCGACGAATTTTCGCGGCGAGCGTTCTTGAACGCGCGCAATTTGCCCGCCATGCTGCCCAACGACGACCTGCAGCTGGTAGTGGTTTGTACATCTTTGGGCCTTGAACCGCAGGTTTGGAAAGAAGCCGTGTTGAAGTCCAAACTCAAAGGGCTGCATATTTTGTGCAATTCAGCCGCGCAAATAGACGGGTGGTTTTTGGAAGCATCAACCGACCAATTGCCCACGGCTATCTTGATAAACGAAGTAGGCAAAATTATTAAAAATCCTGCACCTTTGCCCGGCGACCGCGAGGAGTGGGAGCAGGTTAAACGCAAAATTTGGAAATAAACGGATAGTCTGAATCGTTTGGGTGTCTATTATGGAAAATGAACTTTTTTGGTTTACTTTACGTCCAAATTCGTCAATTATTACCAAAGTCATTATTTAAAATTACCCTCAATTTTGTTATGAACATTGCACTTGTTACTGGCGCAGCTGGATTGATTGGCAGCGAGTCGGTTGCGTTTTTTGCCGATAAGTTTGACCTTGTAGTAGGAATAGACAACAACTTGCGCCAATACTTTTTTGGAAAAGACGGCAATACCGAATGGAACCGCGATAGGCTTCAAGAACAGTTTTCCAACTATAAACATTACAGCGCCGATATCCGGGAGGTGAGCCACTTGGGGCCTATTTTTAAAGAATTTGGGGCCGACATCAAGCTCATTGTTCACGCTGCTGCGCAGCCCAGCCACGATTGGGCCGCCCGCGAGCCATTTACCGACTTTGGCGTTAATGCCGTTGGTACGCTCAATATGCTCGAAATGACGCGCCAAAATTGCCCCGAGGCCGTATTTATTTTTACTTCTACCAACAAAGTTTATGGCGACAACCCTAATTATTTGCCCTTGATAGAACTCGAAACCCGCTGGGAAATCGCAGAAGACCACGCCTATTACAAAAACGGAATAGACGAACTCCACAGCATAGACCACACCAAACACTCGGTTTTTGGGGCATCAAAAGTAGCTGCCGACATAATGTGCCAAGAGTATGGCCGCTATTTTGGTTTGAAGGTAGGCGTGTTTCGCGGTGGCTGCTTGACTGGCCCCAATCATTCGGGGGCGCAGCTTCACGGTTTTTTGTCGTACCTAATGAAATGCGCCATTATTGGCACAGAATACACCATATTTGGCTACAAAGGCAAGCAAGTTCGCGACAATATTCACAGTTACGACTTGGTAAATATGTTTTGGCATTTTTATCAAAACCCGCGTGCCGGCGAAGCCTACAACGCAGGCGGTGGGCGGTTTGCCAACTGCTCAATGCTCGAAGCCATGGCCGTTTGTGAGAAAATAACGGGCAAAAAAATGAACTTTCAGTATTCAGACATTAACCGTGTCGGCGACCACATCTGGTATGTGAGCGATTTGACCAAGTTTAAGAGCCATTATCCAACCTGGAACTGGACTTACAACCTCGAAGAAACCCTCGTCGAAATCCATGATAGCATGGCCAAACGACTGGCGATGGGCGTTTAGACGATGACACAATACGCCATAATCATACCGCAATACAACGATTGGGAGGCACTCAATTTGCTGATTGCCCGCCTCAACCAAGACGTAGCCGCCGATATACTGGCGGCTACATCTTTGGTTATTGTTGATGATTGCTCAACCCAAGAACAGTACGCGCTCGAAAAATTCAACGGAAAAAGCGTGCAAATTGTGCGTTTGTGGCGCAACATGGGCCATCAAAGAGCCATTGCCATCGGGCTGTCGTACGTGGCCAGTGAGTTTGCGTGCAACAAAGTGATTGTCATGGATGCCGACGGCGAAGATGCCCCCGCTGACATCAACAAACTGGTGGCGGCCTCCAATATCCAGCCCGACAAAATTATATTTGCCCACCGTACCAAACGCCACGAGGGATTGATTTTTCAGTTTTTTTATGTCATCTACAAATTTGTTTTTAAGCAAATGACGGGCAAGGTCATCACATTTGGCAATTTTTGTATCATGCCCAACCGCCGTTTGCAAAACTTGGTGCGCGTGTCTGAGATTTGGAACAATTTTCCAGGGGGTGTTATCAAGTCGCGGCTGGCCTACGACTCGGTGCCCATTGAGCGCGGCAAACGACTGGCGGGCAAAAGCAAAATGAACTTTGTGTCGCTCATATTGCACGGCCTAAGTACGGTATCGGTGCTGATAGACGTTACGGCGGTGCGGCTGCTCATTTTTTCGATTTTTATGTCTATCGTTGCTTTTGTGGGCATTAGTGTTGTTCTCTATATGAAATTAGTGAGCCACCTGGCCATTCCCGGTTGGACTTCCTCGCTTGGGTCGGCTTTTTTTATTGTTATTTTGCAATTGCTGCTTATATCGTTATTTTTGGTATTTATGGTATTGCAATACCGCACCCAGCAGCATTTTTTGCCCGCCACGCAGTACAAAGATTTTGTAGAAAAAGTAGAAGAGGTTTACTAAACTCATTCTTTAATTGTAATCCTAAAATACGCACAATCACTTCACTACTGGCTACTCAACCATGAAACTAAGCGTCGTCATTCCAGCCTATAACGAGCAAGATTCTATTACGCCCACGCTACAAACGCTCTACGGCACCTTGCAAAAACACAACGTGCCGCACGAAATATGCGTTACCAACGATAACTCAAAAGACAACACGTTAGCCGTTTTGCAAGCACTCCAAACCGAAATTCCGACGTTGGTGGTTTTTACCAATCCTGGCCCCAATGGTTTTGGCTATGCCGTTCGTTATGGTTTAGAGCGTTTTTCGGGCGACTGCGTGGCGGTTTTTATGGCCGATATGTCGGACGACCCCGAAGACTTGGTGAAGTTTTACCGAAAAATGCAAGAAGGCGGCTACGATGCCATTTTTGGAAATCGCTGGGCAAAAGGCGGGCAAGTCGTTGATTATCCAACGGTTAAGAAGCTCATCAACCGCGTAGCCAACCTCATTGTGCGGCTCGTGATTGGCATTAAATACAATGATACCACCAACGCCTTCAAACTTTACAAACGCGAAACCATGGAAGGCTTAAAGCCTTTTTTGTCGCCGCACTTTAACCTTACACTCGAACTGCCCCTCAAAACCATCGTGCGCGGGTACTCTTACGCCGTAGTGCCAAACAGTTGGACCAACCGAAAATATGGCGAATCCAAACTCAAAATCAAGGAAATGGGCAGCCGCTATTTCTTTATTTTGATGTATTGCCTCGTCGAAAAATTCTTCTCGCAGGGCGACTTCAAGAAAACAGATAACACTTTCAAAAAAGCCGTAAGTCGTTAATAATCAATCAGATTTGAATCAAAAAAATACTGTATTGAAAACTTTTTCCAAAGAGAAATACCCTTTTTTTGTTACTACTCAGGTTGTAATTTAATGATTTGAGTAAGGTATGGCAATACCTCTGCGATAAACTGAAAAATAACTTACTAAGGATTCAAAGCTACTGCCCTACTGAATGGGCATTCACTGCTGCTGGAAAGTCAAAAACTTGTAGGTTTTGGCAACGGCGGCACTGACAACAATATTGTCGGTTCGCCGATGCGACAATATTGTTGTCAATGGGCTTTATTGGGGGTGTTTCAACAACTTGACGGGTAGGTAGCATTTAATGTGAAAATTGAGCCCTGTACGCGCTGACCACCACTTTTACGTTCACTGCGGACGCGTAGGTTTTTAGGTTTAGAAATTATATCACCTGAGGGCGGTAAAGACGAATTAGGTGAGTACTTCTTGACAGGTTGAAGTTGAGAGAGTGATGGCAATACTTTCTCCGCCAACTGGTTTGTAATATACCAAGATTTGTCATGTAGTTTCAATATCAATGTAAGCATGGTAACATAGTACCTGCTCGTTTTGTTTTAAACACACAATGAAAGAAAAAAAAGCACAAGCCGCCATCATTGGAGCCGGAATTGGGGGCATTGCGGCCAGTATCAGGCTGGCCATCAAAGGCTACCAAGTAGATGTTTTTGAAGCCAACGCCTACGCGGGGGGCAAGTTGTCGAGTTTTGAAGTACAAGGCTATCGTTTTGACGCGGGGCCGTCGCTTTTTACGATGCCACAGTTAGTAGAAGAACTATTTGTGCTGGCCAAGCGCGACCCTAAGCAGTATTTTGAGTACACCAAGCTCGCCGAAACTTGCCGCTACTTTTGGGACAATGGCCCGCGCCTCACCGCCCACGCCGACAAAGCGGCTTTTGCCCAAGAAATTGCAGAAAAACTGGGCGAGCCCGCCCAGAACGTCCACGATTATCTGGCCGACAGTGCCGTAAAATACGACGTAACCGAGAAACTTTTTCTGCATCGATCGTTGCACAAGTTAAGTACCTATTTCAATCGCGACGCGCTCAAAGGCTATTTAAACGCCCACCGACTTGATGCTTTCAAGACCATGAACCGCGCCAACGAGCAGCGATTTGAGAACCCACGCACGGTGCAGTTGTTCAACCGATATGCCACCTACAACGGCTCCGACCCTTACCAAACGCCCGCTACGATGAATATTATTCCGCATTTGGAATACAACATCGGCGCGTTTTTTCCAAAGAATGGCATGGTGAGCATCACCGAAAGTCTGCTGCAACTGGCCAAAGACCTGGGCGTAATGTTTTATTTTAATACGAAGGTTACTGATATGCAAACCCAAGCAAAGCGCGTACGCAGCTTATCTTTTGACCAAGCGTCAAAACGCAAAACGCAAAATTACGACCTCGTTATTTCCAACATGGACGTAGTGAACACTTTTCGTAAATTATTGCCCAACGCCCGCCAGCCCGAACGCACTTTAAGACAACCCAAATCGAGCTCAGCCTTGATTTTTTACTGGGGTATCAAGCGCACGTTTCCTCAGTTGGGTTTGCACAATATTTTTTTTTCCAACGACTACAAGGCCGAATTTGAACACATTTTTAGCAAAAAAACGCTCTGCCAAGACCCTACCGTTTATATCAATATCACGGCCAAACACAAACCCGACGATGCGCCCGAAGGCTCAGAAAATTGGTTTGTAATGGTAAATGCTCCCAACAACGACGGGCAAGATTGGGACGCGCTCATTGCCCGAACGCGGCAAGATATTATCCAAAAAATAAACAAAAACTTGGGACAAGATATAAGCGAACTCATTGAATGTGAGGCTATTTTAGACCCGCGTAGCATTGAGTCCAAAACGTCAAGCTCGCAGGGGGCTTTGTACGGAAACAGCTCCAACAATCGGTTTGCGGCATTTTTGCGCCACGCCAATTTTTCGCACCAATTTGACAACTTGTTTTTTGTGGGCGGGAGCGTTCACCCAGGCGGGGGAATTCCGCTGGCGATATTGTCAGCCAAAATTGCCACCGATTTGATCAAAAATTAGGCGCGATTTTTGTTGTATTTTTTTTGGCCAGTTGCCCTAACGTCATTATTTGTTTATGCGTATTGCCCTATTACTCATTTTGGGAAGTTTCTGTTGGACAAAAACCATTGCCCAGCAAAGGCCACACTACGCCCAATACCCCCAAAATTATTTTTTAATCAACCCCGCCATTGCTGGCCTCGAAAACTACGCCGATGTGCGCACGGGTTTTCGCCGCCAGTGGGCAGGCGTGGAGGGCGCGCCTACCACTTTTTACGTAACGGCCCACCTACCCGTGGGCAACGACGAATTTGTCATTGAACCCGCTTCGGCGCGCTTTTCGTACGGGCGGCGGCGGCGCGAGCCAGTGCAACCCGACCCGCACGCGGGCGTGGGCGTGTCGCTTATCGGCGACCGTGCGGGCGCTTGGGCCAGCCTAACGGCCAACGTAGCAGCGGCGTATCATTATCCTTTAAACGACGAATGGCAGTTGAGTGGCGGCATAAGCGGCGGCATAACGCAATATACGCTTGATTTTGACCACATTCGACTTGCCAACCCCCAAGACCCTGCCGTGGCACAGGGCAAAGTAAATACGCTACGGCCCGACTTGCACGCGGGCCTTTGGTTGTATTCTTCGCAGTTGTACGCGGGTTTTTCGGCGCAGCAATTGTTGGCTTCGAGGCTTGGCTTTCGCGCTACCGATTACAACTGGCAGGGGCAATTGGTGCCGCATTATTTTTTGACGATGGGCTATCGGCTTGAACTTATCGAAGACTGGGAGTTTGTGCCGTCTTTTTTGTTCAAAAAAGTAGCAAATATTCCCCTTTCCGTTGATTTAAACTTGAAATTTAGCCACTTAAACAATTTTTGGACGGGACTTTCTTACCGCCACCGCGACGCTTTTACAACCTGGGTAGGCGTGCGAATGGCCCAAAAACTGACCCTAAGCTACGCTTACGAATACGCCATTTCGCCGCTGCAAAGCACCACCAACGGTTCGCACGAATTGACGCTCGGTTTTACCCTCGGCAGCCGCGACCACTACGCGTCGCCAAGGTATTTTTGGTAAAAAAAACACCCCGCACCCCGCAACTACGGAATTAATTTTGTAATCGCTGTTGTTGGGCTTAAAAACCGATACGCACATCTTTTGATTTTACCCATGCAAGCTACTTTTGTCGAGGCAGTAAACCAACCCGTTGTTGTGAAAGAAACCCAAACACCGCGTGCGGGTACGGGCCAAGTGGTGGTTAGGCTCAAAGCCGCCGCCCTCAACCACCGCGACGTGTGGATTCAAAAGGGCCGCTACCCAGGCATGACCCTGCCCGTTATTATCGGCTCCGATGGCGCGGGCGTTGTAGTTGAAATAGGACAAGGCGTTGATTCAGCGTGGCTTGGACAAGCCGTAATTATCAATTCGGGACACAATTGGGGCGACGATGCGCGGTTTTATGGGCCAAATTTTAAAATTTTGGGAATGCCCGACAACGGTACTTTTGCCGAATATATCCAAGTAGAAGCCAAATACCTGGCCCACAAGCCCGCGCATTTGAATTTTGAAGAAGCGGCAGCGGTGCCTCTGGCAGGGCTAACTGGCTGGCGGGCGTTGGTGTCTCGGGCAAAATTGCGGGTAGGCGAGCGAGTGCTGGTAACGGGCGCGGGCGGCGGCGTGGCCTTGTTTGTGTTGCAGTTTGCCGTGGCGCAGGGGGGCCAAGTGTGGGTAACGTCAAGTTCGGACGAAAAAATTGCCAAGGCGGTAGCTCTGGGGGCAAAAGGGGGCATTAATTACACAAACCCCGACTGGGCCAAAAACCTCATTGTGGCCACGGGCGGCAGCAGGGCAGGCTATTTTGACGTAATTATCGACAGTGCGGGTGGCGCAGGTTTTGCCAAACTCATTGACGTGGCCGCCGCAGGAGCCCGAATTTGTTTTTACGGCGGAACAGCAGGCAATATCACCGACCTTGTTCCAGGCAAGATTTTTTTCAAACAACTTGCTATTCTTGGCTCAACGATGGGCAACGAAAAGGAGTTTTCGGAAATGGTGCAATTCATCGAAACGCATCAAATAAGACCCGTCATCGACGAGGTGTTCCCGCTCTCGGAAGCCGAAGCGGCGCTGCGCCGCATGGACGAAGGCGTGCAGTTTGGCAAAATTATTCTAAAAATTTGGGTCTAATTGCCAACGCCCAAAGTCCAATTTAATGGCTAATTCAAGAAATAGGCGAAATGATTTTTTTGCCTATTTTGGGTTTTATCATATCATTTTGGCACTTGGTTTTCGTTATGCTTGCAAAAACCACCTTGTCTCATGCGTTTTCCCCGCTCGTTTTTGGCGTTTTTACTCATTTTTGTTTGTTCCCACGCGCAAGCCCAACATTTTTCATTGAGTCGCCTTTTTTATCCCAATATTACGGTAAGTGCCAGCTATTTGCCAGAAGCCACCGTTGGCAATGCCCAAAATTTTGGCCTAACCCGCACTTCCTTCTCGGGTATTTTACCACTCGAAAGCGAGGTAACGGTGGGGTATAGCTTACGCAAAAAGTTTGATTTGAGGGCGCGGCATACCGTATTGGTAGCCAATGTTGCCCAGTTAGACCCCACTTACAACGGCACCGTGCGCCCCGACAACGGCTACAAAACAGCCTCGGTGGGTGCAATAATGCTGCAAGCCGGCCTGAAAGACCGCCTGTGGGTTTATGCACTGGGCGGCGGTATCACCGAGTCAAACGAAACGTTTTTTACGCCGCAGCCTTTTTTGTACGGTGGAGCCGCCCGCATGAGAATTTTGGGGCTGCACACCCAGATTATATACGGAACGGCGTTGGTTTACAACCAAAAATTTAGGATTATACCCGTGTTTGGCATCAACAAAAAATTGGGTAAAAACTGGCGCGCATCAGCCTTGCTGCCTTTTATGGTTGATTTTAACTATCGGCAAAATGGCTGGCTCAATTTTGACATTATTGGGGCAGTGGGTGGTTTTAGTGGTGGTTTTCAGCAGATTTCGCCCACCGAAAAGTTGCTGCGCCGCACCAATTACCAGCACCTCAAATTAAGCATTGCAGCCAATGCCCACTTGTTTACGGTGCTCAATATCTCGCTCGAAGCAGGCGTAGCGGGCTTGCGGCAGCTCCGTACTTTCAATCCGGCCCGCGAAACCCTCTTGGCGCAAACGCCTGGTTTTACGCCCTACCTCGGCGCCACGATACGCTACATTACGAGTCGTTCCAATTTTTCTTCCAAATTTACCCGTAAACTGGGCTTGGGCGACGGCAGTACCAACTGGTAGCTCAAACACCCCGCAACGAAGCCATTTATGCAAGCCCCACACGCGCTTGTCCTGGTGATAGAGCGGCACTTTGCACAAATAAACCAACAAAATTGGGCTATCGTTTGCGGAGGCCGCGCATTTTGTTTAGTATTGTTGCCGTAGCCAAATCCTAAACTCCTTATGTCAATCAATCGCCGCAAATTTTTGCAAAAAAGTAGTGCCTCGGCCTTGTTGGGTGGTCTTGGTAGTGTTTCATTTGGCCAGCCCATCAGCGACAAAAAAAAGAAAAACCCCAACTCGATGGCGGGTGGCCCAGTGTTGTTATCTACCTGGAAACAGCCCAAAGCCCACGCCGCTGCCGTGCCGCTGCTCGAAAAGGGTGCCTCGGCCCTCGACGCAGTAGAAGCTGGCGCACGCGTACCCGAAGCCGACCCCGACGACATGAGCGTAGGTTACGGTGGTTTGCCCGACCGCGACGGGCGCGTTACGCTCGATGCCTGCATCATGGACCACCAAGGCAATGCGGGTGCCGTAACTTACCTCGAACACATCATGCACCCCATTTCGGTGGCGCGGGCAGTGATGGAAAAAACCCCGCACGTGATGTTGAGCGGCGAAGGTGCGCTGCGATTTGCCTTAGAATCGGGTTTTCAAAAAGAAAACTTATTGACCGAAAAGGCCGAAAAAGCCTGGCGCGAATGGCTCAAAACTGCTGAATATAAGCCCAAAGTAAACAGCGAACGCCACGACACCATTGGCATTGTGGCTTTAGACAAAGCAGGTAACTTGTCGGGAGCTTGCACCACCAGCGGACTGGCCTACAAAATGAACGGTCGCGTGGGCGACTCGCCCATTATTGGCGCAGGGCTCTACGTGGACAACGAAATAGGCGCGGCTTGCGCCACGGGTTTGGGCGAGTTAGTAATGAAAACCCTCGGTGCCTTCTTGATTGTTGAACTTATGCGCCAGGGTTACTCGCCCCAAGCCGCCTGCGAAGAAGCCGCCCAGCGTATTATCAAAAAACAAAACTACAAAGAATTTCAAGTCGGCTTTTTGGCACTTAGTAAAAAAGGGGAGCATGGTGCTTATAGCTTACAAAAAGGGTTTAACTATACCCTCTATCAAAAATCCAAAAATCAGGTCATTGAGGCCTCGTCTTTCTTAAAATAGCATGGAAAACAAAACCAAACCCCGCCAACAAATTCTGTTTGAAATAGCTTGGGAAGTCTGTAACCAAGTAGGCGGTATTTACACCGTTATTCGCAGCAAAGTGCCCGCCATGGTGGACAAATGGGAAGATGGCTACTGCTGCCTGGGGCCGTATTTTCCGCAGCGGGCTTTGACCGAGTTTGAACCCATTACTACGCCCGACGACGGTACGCCCATTGGCCGTACAGTAGCCAAAATGCGCGAAATGGGCATAACCGTAGAATATGGCCACTGGCTCATTACGGGCCGCCCAAAAATCGTCTTGTTCGATATTCGTAGTATTTTGCCACAATTAGACCGCATTAAATACGAACTCTGGGAAAACCACGGCATCTCAACCGTCAATACCGAAGATTTGGTCAATCAAACCATTTGTTTCGGCGAAATGGTGCGTATCTTCTTGACCGAATTTGCCGAAATTAACAACAAAAAAACCGACATCTACGCGCATTTTCACGAGTGGATGGCCAGCTCAGGCTTGCCCGAATTGCGCCGACAAAACGTGCGAATTGCCACCACTTTTACCACCCACGCTACCATGTTGGGACGGTATATTGCCGCCAACGTAACTGATTTCTACCAAAAATTGCCCCATTTTAACTGGCAACAAGAAGCCCGCCACTATGGCATCGAAGCCCAGGCAACCATCGAACGCATGGCTTACCTGAGTGCCCACGTAGCCACTACAGTCAGCGACGTAACGGCCCGTGAATGTGTCGTGTTTTTGGGGAAAGAACCCGACTTAGTGCTGCCAAATGGCCTTAATATCCAGCGGTTTACGGCCGTTCATGAGTTCCAAAACTTGCACATGCGCTACAAAGAGCGAATCCACGAGTTTATTATAGGACACTTTTTTCAAAGCTATTCGTTCAACCTCGACAAAACACTCTATTTCTTTACCTCGGGCCGCTATGAGTTTGTCAACAAAGGCTACGACCTCACGCTCGAAGCCTTGGCAAGGCTCAACTGGAAAATGGTACAAGCCAAAATGGACATGACAGTGGTTATGTTTTTTATTACCAAACAACCCTATCATTCTATCAACTCCGAAGTGCTGCAATCGCGGGCGGTGCTGGGCGAAATTCAAGAAACTTGCTCGGCCATTGAAAAACAAATTGGCGAAGGACTTTTTAAGGCTTCGGCCTCCTCAAACGATCCCAATATACCCGACCTCAACCAGTTTGTGGACGAGTATTGGCGGCTGCGCTTGCGCCGAACCGTGCAAACTTGGAAAACCAAACGCCTACCTCCCTTCGTAACCCACGACCTCAAAGAAGAAGACGACATCGTACGTGCTTGCCGCCGCACGGGCTTGATGAACCACGAACAAGACCGCGTGAAAATTGTGTATCACCCCGATTTTATCGCCTCTACAAACCCACTTTTTGGGTTGGATTATGGCCAATTTGTGCGCGGCTGCCACATGGGCGTTTTTCCGAGCTATTACGAGCCTTGGGGCTACACCCCACTCGAATGTGTGGTACGGGGTATTCCAACCGTTACCAGCGACTTGTCGGGATTCGGCGATTTTATCATGCAAATCATGCGCGACTACGAAAATCGAGGCATTTATGTTATCAATCGCAAGCAGAGTTTCGACCATGCCGCCGAGCAATTGGCCAATATCTTGTTTCGTTTTGTGCGCATGAATCTCCGTGAGCGTATTCAGCAACGAAATAAAGTAGAAAATATCTCTGATGTTTTTGACTGGAACAACCTGCGCTCTTACTACGATACGGCTCATGATTTGGCCGCCAAGAAAGCCTTTAAAACAAAGGTGATGTGATAAACCCACTGATTGAAAGACCAAAAAAACCACAAAGCCGCTCGAAATTTCGGGCGGCTTTGTGGTAAAACTACTTCGTTAAGGGTTTAGGAATTGACTTTTCAAAGGTAGGTGTTTTTTTAATAAAAATGATTATTTCGAGAAATAATTTAACAATTTCTTTCCTAAAAATTTATAACCCGACGCAACAGCGTGTAAATGAGGCACATCGGCAACTGGCGGAAAAGCAAAACGAGGGCGTGTGAGGGCAGGAGTTGGCAGCGGGTGTTGCTGCACGTTCATTAGGCCCGTGGTGTAGCCCAATTCTTGCGCTATTTTTACGGTTGCTACGTCGATTTCTGCACCACCATACGGGTAAACCACCACATCAACCCGCAAATTAAGGTGCTTTTCCAGTTGTTTTTTAGACTCCCCCAGTTCATACCGCTTGTCATGGTCTGATAAAAATCGTAGCACCGGGTGGGTCATGGTATGCGACGCAATGCGGTGTCCATGTTGCACCAAGTCATTGATTTGAAGCCAATTCATAAATTTAAACCGCAATGGGTCATCGTTCATTTGTTCGTAAAGCCAGTTGTTTTGGTTGCAAATTGCCCGAACAAGTCCGTAAACATCGGCAATTTGCTGGTCATAAACGTACTTTTTGAGTTGGCGCGTTAGTTGGTTTACATCTTCAACCAAGCAGGTCTGCTCGTAATTATTGGTTGGAAGTACTACTTTTTGGCCCACGTGTTGTTGGAGCAAAAGGTACAGGTGGTCGCGCCAAATGTGCGGAATATCGCCATTGACCAACGCAGGACAAACGGCGAAAAGTGCCGTTAAGTTGTGTTTTTCAAGAATTGGAGCCAATATTTCGTGGTTGTTGAACATCCCGTCGTCCACTGTCAAAAAGAAGCCGCGCGCATGGGGGTTCTCGAGTTCGGAAATGGGCAACACCCGAAAATGCTTTTTTAAAAATCTCAATTGATAGTCAAAAATAGCGGCTGTTGCGTCCACGTTGTAAACATCAAAAGGTTTTAAGATATTGACAGGAAGCACGTTATGGAAAGAAATAATTCCTTGCTTTCGGCCATTTACGGCATTATAAAACCTACTCAGCCCCAAATAGTAAGAAGCCGTAAGCCAGTTGTCACGCAAGAAATGTTTGGTCGAAGCCATCTTCAATTTGCTTTTTCGGGGCGTTTCCAACAAACATAAACGTCCTCATCGGGCATTAAACCGTAGTGTTTGTAATCTAATTGCTGCACGTATTGGCTCACTTGCACCTCAAAACCCGCCGCTGCGAGGCGAGTTCGATAGTCGCGGCCATAACGGCGCACGTGCTGGTGCGCCCCCGCAATGCGCTTGCGCTCATGGGCACTAAGGCTACTGGTTTCAACAGTTTTTTCGGCTTTGTTGTTTACGGCCCCCTGAATAATGGCGTAGCCGTTGGGTTTTAAGACCCGAAAAATCTCGCGCATGCCCTGCGCGTCGTCTGGCACAAGTTCAAAGACGTGGTTGCACAACACCACGTCAAAACTTGCGTCGGCAAACCCAATCTCCGTTACCGACATCACGTGGTCGGGCATTACGCCAATGGCATCAATGTAGGTAGTCATCAAGTCAGCAGTTTGGTACCGAATGCTCGGGTGCTGCCGAATGACATCGTAAAGGCATTTTTCGGGGGCAAAATGCAGCACGTCAATGTTGCCGTCAAAAAATTGTGTTTTATTTTTAAGGTAAAGATAAACCAAACGGTGCCGCTCCAATGAATGGCAAGTATGGCACAGCGCATTGGGGCGGTTGAAGGGCAAAAATTGACTGTATGTACTGCCGCATATCGGACACTCAACGGCGTTGCCAAGACTATAAAGTGCCGCCCGCGCCGAGGCTTGCACTGTTCGCAGTTGTTTTCGCCCTGCTTGGCTTATTACTTTTTTGAAGATCGATTTCATGAATACATTAGACGCAAAAACCAATACAAAGCTACGTCAAAAAAGCGTAGTACGCCAAAAATGGCATTTGGCTCACTTCAATCAAGGCTCATCGCTCATGGATGGAAGTAGGGCGCAAGCGCAAAAACGACCCGTCGCGGTTGGAAAATACGGCCCTAATTTCGGACACAATCGAAAGCGCGATTTCTTCGGGCGACAGCGCCCCAATATCCAAGCCAGCGGGGGCATAAATGCGCGCCATGTCGGTTTCTGAAATGGGCAAACCTTCGGCGGCTAACTCATTGAAAATATTTTCAGAACGCACCCTTGGCCCCAACATACCAACGTAAGGCGCGGTGGTTTTTAGGGCGCGGGGCAAGTTGTATTTATCGGTCTTAAAATCGTGCGACATCAGCACAATGGCCGTTTGCCCGTCTATCAACAAGGCTTCCAATTCGTCGGGAGCCACCACCGCATCGGCCAACGACAATAGCTTTGGGGTAATTTTGAGCACGTTGCCCACCACCGTCGCTCGCCAACCCATTTCCTTGACAACGCGCGCCAACGGAGCAACGTCGTATTGTTGGCCTATCAAAATAACGTTGATTTGGGGCGGCAAAATTTCAATGAAAATTTCAATAGCACGCCCATCGGCCAGGACAAACACCTTGGGCGTTGATTTGCCACTTCTCAAAAGCAATTCAATTTTTTGTGCCAGCGCGTCAGCCAAATAATCATCGCCAAGCGCGGTTAGGCTTGTTGAGCCCGCGTAGGCCAGCACACTGCCGGCCCGCAGGCCGTTGAGTTGGCCTTGTAAGTTTATGATAGTGAGCAAGATGTGCGTTTGGCGGGGTTGGTCGAGACAATTTTTTAGCATTTCGACCGCATTGCACTTATCGTCAATTTGCAACGGCGCAAACAGTACGTCTATTACGCCGTTGCAGCCCAAGCCCACTCCAATTTGGTACGTATCGTCCTCGGTTGTGTCGTAGGTAATGAGGCTGGGCGTGGCTTTGGCAATGGCCAAGCGCGCGCGTTTGAGGGCATCGCCTTCCAAACACCCTCCGCTGATACCTCCCACCCACTGGCCGTTGTCCAGCACTAACATACGCGCGCCCACGCGGCGGTACGAAGAGCCCTCTACCCGCACTACCGTTGCCAAAGCCGCTTTGGTAGTTTGGTGGTTGAGGCCGTTGTATGCCTCAATAATGGCTTTGATTTCTTTCATTGGCCAAAAGTGGAAACTATCGGCTAACTTTGCAACAATCTAAACGCATAAAAAATGCTTACCGTCGAAGAAGCCTACCAAATTGTGCTGGTAAATCATGCTGATTTTGCAGACGAAACCATTGCATTGGAAAACGCGCTGGGCCGCGTACTGCGCGAGCCACTCTGCGCCGACCGCCCCCTGCCACCCTTCGACCGCGTTACGATGGACGGCATCGCAATATTGTTTAAAACTTGGCAAAACGGCCAACGACTATTCAAAATAGAAAGCACAGCAGCAGCCGGCAAACCGCAGCAAATACTCCAAAACCCCGCAAACTGCGTAGAAGTGATGACAGGCGCAACGCTACCCCTGGGTACCGATACCGTGGTGCGTTACGAAGATTTAGAAATAAAAAACGGACAAGCTGCCATTGGCGGCGCGATTAAGCATGGCCAAAATGTGCATTATCAAGGCCAAGACCGCCAGGCAGGTAGCGTGATTGTACCCGCAGCAAGGCGCATTACGCCAGCAGAACTGGGCGTGGCGGCCTCCATTGGCAAGGCCACTGTGCGCGTGGCGGCCCAGCCCCGTGCGGTGGTCATTTCAACGGGCGACGAGCTGGTTCCAGTGCATCAAACACCATTGCCCTACCAAATCAGAACTTCAAACGGCTACGCTTTGCAGGCGGCTTTGCAAACGCACGGCGTAAAAGCCGATAACCTACACCTGCCCGACAATGCGGCCATCATTGAACGCCAATTGGCGCGGTGTTTGGAAGCATACGACTTTATCGTGTTCAGTGGTGGCGTATCGGCGGGGAAGTTTGATTTTGTACCAGCGGCACTGAAAAAACTAAACGTAAAAAAACTGTTTCATAAAGTAGCACAACGCCCTGGGAAGCCTTTTTGGTTCGGGATTTCGTCGGCGGGGAAGGCCGTTTTTGCTTTGCCTGGCAACCCCGCCTCTACCTTTATGTGCCTCCATCGCTACACGTTGCCGTGGGTGGAGCGGTCGCTGGTTGGTAGTGTCGGCGCGCCAATTATGGCCGCACTCGACCGCGATTTCAATTTTGAGCCTGCCCTCACGTATTTTTTACAAGTCAAACTACACCTCACCTCCACGGGCCAATACAGGGCCACGCCCATAGTAGGAAATGGCTCAGGCGATCTGGCCAATTTGGCTGATGCTGACGCTTTTTTGGAATTACCCCAAACGAGGTCATTTTTTGAAAAAGAAGCCATTTTTCCAGCCTACCTTTATCGCCAAATTACCGTTAGATAATTAAAATGCAGAAAAAACATAAAAATTTGGCTGTCCAAAATTTTATGTTTACAATTGTAAACACTTTTGGTATTCGGTTCAAGTTTGTATTGAAAATGACCCCAAAAAATAAAGTTAAAAGTTTTTAAATAAATTTTAACTTGTTCAAATAACACCACACCGTTTATAAACCACTAAGGGCAAATTAGTTACAATTTCTTTGCTTAGTCAATAATTATTTTTTTTGAATAATGCCCGTCTTGAGTGTCTAACCACACTTGGAACGTATGGTGATAATTTTGTAATTTCGCAGCAATGTTACTGCATTTTATAAAATATTATTAAGATTTTTACATTCAACGATAACTCATAAACCTCATAAAAAAATAAATTAAGATGTACGTAATCAAACGCGATGGCCGCCGAGAGTCGGTAAAATTTGACAAAGTTACTGCCCGCATTGAAAAACTCTGCTATGGCTTAGACGTAGTTCATGTTCAGCCCGTTGAAGTAGCCAAAAAAGTAGTTTCGGGTATTTTTGACGGTGTTACAACGGCTCAATTGGACGGATTGGCCGCCGAGACGGCAGCCTCTATGACCACCAAGCACCCCGATTATGCTACCTTGGCAGCGCGGATTGCGATTTCAAACTTACACAAAAACACCTTGAAGTCGTTTTCGGCTACCATGAAGCGGCTCTATACGTATATAGACCCAAAAACGGGCGAAAACGCTTCTTTACTTTCTAAAGAAGTCTATGAAGTGGTTCGTAAAAACGCCGCACTTTTAGATTCAACCATTATTTACGACCGCGACTACGGCTACGATTATTTTGGTTATAAAACCCTCGAAAAATCGTACCTCTTAAAATTGGACGGTAAAATAGCCGAGCGGCCGCAGCACATGCTCATGCGCGTGGCTATTGGGGTGCATCAAGAAGATATTGAGGCGGCACTCGAAACCTACAACCTGCTGTCAGAGCGTTGGTTTACGCACGCTACGCCCACTTTGTTCAATGCCGGCACTCCCAAGCCCCAAATGTCGAGCTGCTTTTTGCTCACCATGAAAGAAGACAGCATCTCGGGTATTTATGATACACTCAAACAGTGTTCGCTCATTTCTCAGTCGGCGGGGGGTATTGGGTTGAGTATTCACAATATACGGGCCACAGGCAGCTACATCAAAGGTACCAACGGCACCTCCAATGGCATTGTGCCTATGTTGCGGGTTTTTAACGACACCGCTCGCTACGTAGATCAGGGCGGGGGCAAGCGCAAAGGCTCGTTTGCCATTTATCTGGAACCTTGGCACGCCGATATTTTCCAGTTTTTAGATTTGAAGAAAAACACCGGCAAAGAAGAAATCCGCGCCCGCGATTTGTTTTATGCTATGTGGATTCCCGACCTGTTTATGAAGCGCGTCGAAAGCAACGACACTTGGTCGCTGCTGTGCCCACACGAGTGTCCTGGCTTGGCCGATGCCTACGGCGAGGAGTTTGAGGCACTTTACGAGCAGTACGAGCGCGATGGCAAAGTACGCAAGACCATAAAAGCGCAAGACTTGTGGTTTGCTATTTTGGAATCTCAGATTGAGACAGGTACGCCCTATATGCTGTACAAAGACCACGCCAATCGTAAGTCGAATCAGAAAAATTTGGGTACCATCAAGTCCTCAAACTTGTGTACCGAAATCATGGAATATACCTCACCCGACGAGGTGGCGGTTTGTAATTTGGCCTCTATTTCGCTGCCCAAATTTGTGGAAGAAGGCGAAGATGGCTTTTTGCGTTTCAACCACCAAAAACTGTACGAAATCACGAAAGTTGCCACCCGCAACCTCAACAAAATCATTGACCTAAACTACTACCCCGTTCCTGAGGCCGAGCGTAGCAACCGCCGCCACCGCCCCATTGGGATTGGTGTTCAAGGGCTGGCCGATGCGTTTTTCTTGCTACGAATGCCCTTTGAGTCAGACGAAGCCCGCGCTTTGAACCGCCATATTTTTGAAACCATTTATTTTGGAGCCATGGAGGCATCTATGGATCTGGCCAAAAAGAACGGCCCCTACGAAACCTGGAAAGGGTCGCCTATTTCGCAGGGTGTTTTTCAGTTTGATATGTGGAACATAACGCCCGACAGTGGCCGCTGGAACTGGGAAAACCTCCGCAAAGAAGTAGTAAAATACGGCGTTCGCAATTCGCTGCTGCTGGCACCCATGCCCACGGCTTCGACGAGCCAGATTTTGGGCAACAACGAATGTTTTGAACCCATTACGTCCAATATTTATGCGCGTCGGGTGTTGTCGGGCGAATTTGCCGTGGTCAATAAGTACCTCTTGAAAGACTTGGTAAAACTGGGACTGTGGGGCAATAGCATGAAAAACGCGCTCATTGCAGCCAACGGCTCGGTGCAAAACATTGACGTGATTCCGCAAAACCTAAAAGACCTCTACAAGACAGCATGGGAAATCAAACAAAAAACCATTCTGGACATGTCGGCCGAACGCGGTGCTTACATTTGCCAAAGCCAATCGCTCAATATTTTTATGGAGAATGCCAATTTTGGCAAACTTACTTCAATGCACTTTCACGCCTGGAAAATCGGCCTAAAAACAGGTATGTACTACCTACGCACCAAAGCTGCCGTTGATGCTGTAAAAGTAACCGTAACCCTCGAACCCAACGCCGAACCAATCTTGGCGGCCGTTACGTCGGTAGAAGAAAAAGAACTCAACTACGAACAATACGCCAAAGACAACGCGCCCCAAACAGAGCGAGACGACCTCTCGGATATGCAATGCTCATTGGACAACCCCGACGGCTGCGAGGCTTGCGGGTCGTAGGTAATATTCTGATACAAAACGCAAAAAACACAAAACGCCCGCCATCAATTCAATGGCAGGCGTTTTGTTTTGTCAAAAAAGTATGTTTAATCTCACATGTAAGTTAAGTGCTTAATCAGCAACACTATTTACCTGCTTTTTTATTCGTACTTTGTAGAAGTTTTGAGTCATTCTCAAAAATTAAGAATCTGATAATACAATCAAACCATGACTGAACACAACCAAAAACCGATTCAAAATGAGCGTAGTGTCGTGCGGTTGCCCATATTACTGGGTATTACGCTGGCAGGGGGTATTTTGTTGGGGGCAGCTTTTTTTGGCGGCAAAGGCATGAGCGATACCGCGCGGGGCTATAACAAATTCAAAGAAGTATTGCAGCTTATTGACAACAACTACGTGGATACTGTCAATACCGATGAACTGGTGGACGTTTCAATCCAAAAAATGCTCGAAAAACTCGACCCCCACTCCTCTTATTTTAATGCCACAAATGCCGTGGCGGCGCGTTCGCAGTTGGAAGGAGGCTTCGATGGTATCGGTATTGAATTCAATTTCTACAAAGATACCGTTTTTGTGGTGGCCCCATTGGTAGGTGGCCCCTCAGAGGCGGCGGGCATTCAAAGTGGTGACAAAATAATTAAAGTAAATGGCGAGGTTTTTACGGGTAAAAAAGTGGACAACGCGCTTATTTTTTCCAAGTTGCGCGGGCCACGCGGGTCGGCAGTGCAATTGGATATTTTGCGGCGCGGCTCAAAAAAAATCCTCACTTTTAACCTTAATCGCAACCGTATTCCCACGTTTTCGGTAGATGCCGCTTACCTGATAGACCCCCAAACGGGCTACATCAAAGTAACGCGGTTTTCGGAAACCACCTATGAAGAGTTTAAAACTGTCCTTGCCGAACTCAAAGCCAAAGGCATGAAAAAATTGCTACTCGACCTGCGCGGAAACCCAGGCGGCTTTATGGACAGGGCCACCAGTATGGCCGACGAGTTGATTTCGGGCAACAAACTCTTGGTTTATACCGACGGAAAAGACGACCGCTACGACCGCCAAACGCGCGCCCAATTTACGGGGATGTTTGAAGAAGGCCCAGTGGTAGTGTTGATTGACGAAGGCAGCGCGTCGGCTTCGGAGATTGTGGCAGGGGCCTTGCAAGACCACGACCGCGCCCTTATTGCAGGGCGGCGGTCGTTTGGCAAAGGCTTGGTACAAATGCCCGTCAATCTCTCCGATGGTTCAGAATTGCGCCTTACTATCTCACGGTATTTTACGCCCAGTGGGCGCAGTATTCAAAAACCATACGAAAAAGGGCAACTGGAAGAATACGAAAACGACTACAAAAAACGTACCCAAAGCGGCGAGTTCTTCTTGGCCGATAGCATCAAAAACAACCTTAAATTGCAGTTTCGTACCGAGGGTGGGCGGCTGGTGTACGGGGGCGGAGGTATAACGCCCGACGTATTTGTGGCCCGCGACACGAGCATGTTTACCAACTATCTCTACGAATTGTCTTCCAAAAGTATCTTACGCGACTATGCCCTCACCCAGGCCAACAAAAACCGCAAGCAGTTTGAAAAATCAACCCTTCCTGATTTTATGAAAAATTATACCATTTCAGAAGGCGACTTGCAAGCTATTATCAGCGAGGCCAATTCGGCCAACATAAAATGGAACGAAAAAGAGTTTAATCGTTCCAAAAACTACATTCGTACACTCATAAAGGCTTTCGTGGCGCGGTCTGTATTTCAGACAAAAGAGCGCAACGGCCTTAACAATGAGTTTTATCAGGTGATGGCACCCCTGGATAATACCTACCAAAAAGCCCTGACTTTATTTGACCAAGCCGAGCAATTGGCACGGGGTAATTATAGTTTGAAAAAGTAGTTTTTTTTCTCCGCCAATACCTGTTCCAATTATTCAGGATTATCAAAACCAAAAACCCCGCTACTGTTACCAGTAACGGGGTTTTGTGGAGTCGGCGGGATTCGAACCCGCGTCCAGAACAAGGAAACCGTACGCCTTCTACACGCTTAGTTTTGATTGAATTTTCGAGTATTGGTGAGGTTCAAAACAGACCCAGTCCAACGCCTTAGGTATTTTATCTCGCTCAGTATCAACACCATTTACTAAGCCAGCTCTGCATTTCGACGCCCCTGAATCCAACCAGCAGAGCACAGGCCAGAGGGACGATGGCAATTACCTAATTACTCCGAATTAGGCAGCCATAGCGTAGCTATATTCGCCAGCTATTGTTTGAAACGTGTTTTTAACAGGACTGACGCTCACGTCCCGACGTGCTTATACGTATTGCTTCGACTCGCTGTCAATACCAGGCGACCCCAGATTGAACCACACTCATAAAACCTGTGGAATTGTTGAACGCGCGCCACGCTGCGTAAAGTTCCCGCTTGCCAAGATTTTATGGTTATACATCGCAACCTCAAAAGCATTTCTATCTTTGTGGTTAGATAAATCCAAAAAAGCCTGTTATGTTAAAAAATGTGTTGCGATTACTGATTCTGGGCGTGTTTGTGGTGGGGACCATCGGCATCTGGGAGTTTTTTCGTTCTTTCAACCTGGCCTCGGGCTGGTTTGGCAAGACTACTACGACCTCGCACGCGGTGGCGTTGCAAGAAATCCAAGCCCTTGGTAAGCTCGAACTGGTACGCTATAATTTTAAGGATATTGTCGAGCACGAACAAATACAGCAGTGGCTGCCCAACCCCAAAACCGTCTTGATAGTACAAGGAATGGCCGTTGGTTGCGTTGATTTAACCAAAATGACCCTTTCCGACATCACCGCCGAGTCCGAAACAATCGTGGTTCATTTGCCCGATCCCGAAATATGTACCTACCAAATTGACCACTCAAAATCTAAAATATACAGCACCGAATACGCATTTTTGGGAGAAGCCCAATTGGTGGAAGAAGCCTACCAAAAAGCCGAAGCACAAATTCAGCAAAGTGCCTTAGAAACGGGCATACTGGCCCAAACCAAACAAAATGCCGAGCAAATTTTGAGGCCGTTACTCAAAAAAATAACCCGCAAAAAAGTATTACTAAAATACCGTATGAATGCTCAATTGCCCGCCAAACGATGAATGTTTTGCTTTAATTTCGCATATTTGCCACAATATGGGCAATTTTCCTCACATCTTTAATAACTGACAACAACGTGCGCATTGGAATTTTTTTTGGTGGCCCCTCGCGTGAACGCGAAATATCTTATGCAGGCGGCAAAACTGCTTTTGAAAACCTTGACAAACAGCTATTTGTGCCTGTACTGGTGTTTGTAGATAGCCTCGGAAATTTTATTTTAGTTGAGCCATCTCAGCTCTACCACGCAGGGATTCGGGCGTTTTATCCACCGCAATCGTACCAAACCGATGGCTTTGAAACCTACGTGGAGTCGCTCCAGAAACAGCTTTCTGAGGCCGAAATACAAGCCATGCCGCAATCAATTGGCACGCCGATTGTACCCCAAGATTTTAAAAAATATTTCGATTTTGCCTTCATCATTTTGCACGGCCCCGATTGTGAAGACGGTGCTATTCAAGGACTTTTGGAATGGTACCGCGTGCCGTATCTGGGGCCAGGCTTATTGGGGTCGGCGGTGAGTATCGACAAAATTTTGCAAAATGAGCAGATAGCCCGCGCCAACGGTCAGCAAAAAAAAATGCAGGTAGTGCGCTGGGAAAATTGGTACAAAAATGATCAAAAAGCCATTTTTGAGGCTGCAAAGGCAGAATTGGGACTTCCGATTGTAGTAAAAGCGCCCCACCAAGGCTCGTCTATTGGCGTGGCCATTGTCCGAAATGATAACTTTGAGGAATTTGCCAAAGCCATGGGCCAGTGCTTTTTTGCGTTGGAAATAAACCTAACCCACTGGCAAAATTTGCCTACCGAAGAAAAAAGGACTTTTGCCCAAAAAATGGCCAACCTCGACGAGGGCATTGCTTTTCCAGTGGTGGTTCAAGAAACAAAACAAGCGATTTATCACCCCACCGAATTGCTGGTATTGCTTGACGCAGCACCCAAAGCGGGTGCACTCACACTGCTGAGCAGCAACGCCGAAGACCAAGTGCTTTTGGAAGAATTTATTGAAGGCCAAGAGTTTTCGTGCGGCGTAATTCAAGACGACGACGGGAGAGTAGTGGCATTGCCTCCTACCGAAATCGTGAAGTTGGTCGAAGTTTTTGACTTCCAAACCAAATACAAATCCAATACCGCCCGCAAGCGAATTCCAGTAGATACCACGCTCGAAAACAACCTGTTGATACAGCACCACATTGCTTTGGCCTTTGAAAAATTGGGTATGAATACCGTGGCCCGCATTGATGGTTTTTTGACACCCGACGGCCGCGTGCTGCTCCACGACCCCAACACGTTGCCAGGAATGTCGCCTACCTCTTTGATTTTCAAGCAAATGGCTGAAATCGGACTAAATATTACCAAAGCCCTAACCTATTTGGTGCGGCAGTCGTTGCGCGAGCGTATTCGTACGGGCAAAGATACCATTCGCTTGCGAAATTTACTGGCCGATTTAGACGCACACATTGCCCAAAATTTAACAGAAACGCTGCCTGAAGCTATCATTGAATTTGAAGCTACCGACGAAGCATTTGCCGAAGCACGCAAAACGTTCGGAAAAATCAACGCAGCGGGTACGCACAAGGCCGTGTCAGTGGTCAAAATAAGCAATACCGAACAGTACCAATTGCCCGTCCATTTGATGTTTAAAGATGGCATAGAAGATCTATTGCAGGCTTTGCAACAACCCGCGCACCCGCTTGTAAGCCACACCATTGCAAACGCCGCGCCCATTGTTGCGCGTTTTGTGGGGGCTCCTGATGGTTCGGTAAAACGTTGGTAATATCAAACCGCTTTTCCAAAACAAATCAGCATTGCAGCCAGCGAATAGTGGTAAAAATCGGTAGCATTGAGCCAGTTTTGAGTGGGCATTTTGGTGGCTATACCCGCTATCATGATGCCTACAATAATCCAAGTAGCTTTGCGGTAGCCCCGCGCCAGTCCATAAACGGCAATAAGCATGATAGCCAGCATACCCAGCGACTGGACTACCAACGTAAAACCCGACAAAAACGTGAACATCAGCAGCGCAAACAGTCCAATGCCAATACCCAGCGTAGTAATCCAGATTTGGTGCGAAATAACGTGCTGATTGACCAACGCCCAAACAGCCACTACCGCACTGACAATGCCAATGCTGCTAACCATGCTTTGAAGCGACTGATGCAACGGCACAAGCCAACCCACCCCCGCAAAACGACAAGCACCCACTGCGGCATCCATCGAAATGACTATCAAGAAAGTACCCCAAAGTAGGCGATTGTAAAGAGAAATACGTGAGAAATATCGAAAATATACCCCAAGGCCAACCATGGCCAAGAGTGCGTCGGAGACTACATTGGAGAGGTACAACATTTTTGGTTGGGGCAGGTTCAAAATCAAAAAGGCAATGTACGATTTTTTAAGTTTTTTGCCGCTTTACCGCAGTTTTTTGCGCATCTTTTCATCATTCGCCAAGTTGGCTTTTGTGCTTTGACCATTTACCTATACTTTTACTGCAAATTTATTGACCAAATCACATTCCCCAATAACCGACTATCCAATGAGCGTCTTAGTAAATAAAAACTCAAAAGTAATTGTTCAGGGCTTTACTGGCTCAGAAGGCAGTTTTCATGCCCAACAAATGATTGAATATGGCACCAACTTGGTGGGCGGAGTTACGCCTGGCAAAGGAGGTCAAACGCATTTAGACCGCCCCGTTTTTAATACAGTAAAAGAAGCAGTCGAAAAAGCACAAGCCGACGTTTCGATTATCTTTGTGCCCCCAGCTTTTGCGGCCGATGCCATCATGGAAGCAGCCGAGGCTGGTATTAAGGTCATTGTGTGTATCACTGAGGGTATTCCTACCAAAGATATGATGATTGCCAAAGAATACATCAGCACCAAAGATTGCCGGCTCATTGGCCCCAACTGCCCAGGCGTGATGACCGCCGAAGAATGTAAAGTAGGGATTATGCCTGGCTTTATTTTCAACAAAGGCACAGTAGGTATTGTATCAAAATCAGGCACGCTCACCTACGAAGCCGTAGATCAACTCACCCGCGTTGGGCTGGGACAAACCACGGCCATTGGCATTGGCGGCGACCCCATCATCGGCACTACTACCAAAGAAGCCGTAGAGTTGTTGATGAACGACCCTGAAACAGAGGCCATTGTAATGATTGGCGAAATAGGCGGAAGCATGGAAGCCGACGCGGCTTATTGGATAAAAGAACACGGCACCAAACCCGTGGTAGGATTTATTGCTGGCCAAACTGCCCCCAAAGGCCGCCGCATGGGCCACGCAGGAGCCATTATTGGGGGAGCCGACGACACCGCCGCCGCCAAAATGCAAATCATGCGCGAGTGCGGTATCCACGTAGTAGAGTCGCCCGCTTTGATTGGCGAAACCATGCTAAAAGCCCTCGGACGCGCTTGATAACCAAATCGATAGTGCGTATATTTGCAGGCGAGTGGCGGAAGCCAGTCGCCTGATTTGTTTTTATGGTCATCAAAAAACGCCTTTTGCTGCTTTCTTTTTGGTGGGTTGCCAGTTTGGCTTTGGCCAACGAGCCACTCGACAAAAATTACTACCTGGTCAAAAACTATTCGGAAGAATGGCTGGTTTATGACCAAGACCAAAAAAGTTACGTACCCTATGTAGCCGAAGAACACAGCAACGAGCCGTCGGTCAATGTGCTGATAAACTTAGAAAGCAATCGTTTTTATGAATTGCTCGTTTATGTCGAAAAAGATAATTACTTGTTTTTCAACGGCTCGCTGCAACGTCGGCAAATGGGCGGTACTTGGCAACGATTCAAAATAGACAGTTTGCTTAAAATGTATCCCAACCCACAGCTCTTGCTTACCCTTTACGGCTCGGCGGGCAAGGCAGGCAAAAAGGTATTGGTAGGCCATCGAAAAGTTTCTGCCGAAAAACCCATCACCATCGAAGATGCCTCTTTCTTGGTTTTACGCCCCCGCGAACGCTCGCCACTTTCCAATTTTTTTACGCTGAGTATGCTGCTGCTAATCGCTATTGCCGCTTTGCTGTTTAGTAGCTACCCGCGCGCGTTTAGCCGCTTTTATAGTATATATGATTTGCTAAGTTTAGACCCCCGCGACGAATCGTTTTTGGTCAATAAACCTTTTAGCCGTACAAACCTACTTTTTGTGGGTTTTACGAGCTTACTAATGGCGTACCTTTTTTTCTTCGTGCAAAGCAAGCAATACGAACTTTTTACCTTCAAAGAGTTTATTAGCCCCGAGCAAACCCTCTCCGAAAGCTGGCTCGACTTTGGCACGGTGTCGGTAGTAGTATTGGTCGCTTTATTGGGCAAATACCTCGGCCTATTAATACTTGGTTCGTTGTATCAATTAGACACAATTACCAAACGGCACTATTTCAAGGTTATTCAATCGTCGCTTTTGTTTTATACGACTACAGTGCTGGTGGTGTCGGTTTGTTCTTTCTATATTTTTGATTGGGCTGTTTTGGTAAAATACTTTTTGATTATACCCAGCATTATATTTTATTTATTTCGCACCGCTTTGTTGTTCTTCACAATAAGAAACATGGTTACTGTTAAAAATTTGTACGTGATTTCGTACCTTTGCATCGCCGAAATAATCCCCTTGATTATCGGCATAAGATATGCCCTTTGAAAAAGAGACCTTTTTACCAAATAGCCGAAAGTTAGCATGAGCGAAACGATTGTATTACAAGAGCGTATAATAAAAGTAGAAAGTATTCTGGTAACCCAAGCCCGACCCACCGACGACAAGTCCCCTTATTTTGAGTTGGCGGAGAAGTACAACATAAAAATTGATTTTCGGGCGTTTCTGGAAATTCGCGGGGTGTCTTTCAAAGACTTTCGCCGCCAAAAAATCAATATCTTAGAACACACGGCCATCATCTTTACGAGTCGCAATGCAGTCGATCATTTTTTTAGAATTTGCAAAGAAGCCCGTATCGAAATGCCCGTTGATATGAAGTATTTTTGTGTTACAGAACAAACTGCTAACTACCTTCAAAAGTACATTCAGATAAGAAAACGCAAGATTTTTTCGGGGCAAAAAACAGCGACAGATTTGCTCGAACTAATTAAAAAACACAAAACTGAAAAGTTTCTCTTTCCGTGTTCTGACAAGCGGCGCAATGATATTCCAGAATTTATGGGCTTGCACGACTTGCACCTCAATGAAGCCGTCATGTACGAAACCGTATCAGCAGATTTGTCAGATTTGGCCGACATTACCTACGATATTTTGTGCTTTTTTAGCCCTTCGGGTATCAAGTCATTATTTGAAAACTTTCCCGAATTTAAACAAAATAAAACGCGCTTGGCAGCGCTTGGCCCCACCACCGCCAGGGCCATTACTGAGGCAGGCTTGATACTCGATATTGAAGCCCCCGCCCCCAATGCCCCCTCCATGACGGGTGCACTAGAAATTTACATGAAGAAATCAAATAACATTTAAGCGCATTATTTCGTTATCACATGGGTTGGATATCTTTACAGCCCATTTTTTATTTCCTTTTTTTTTCGTTAATTGACCCTCTGTATTTATAACCCGTTGAAAACTAACCATTTTTAGTGCCTATAATCTCATCTGATAAGCAAACGCCATGAAACATACGCTACATCTTTGGCTTACCTGCGCTGCGCTGCTGGTTGGTGCTGCGGCATACGGCCAGCAAGACTCCCGGTTTAGCTTGTTTAATTTCAATCAGTTGTACTTTAATCCTGCCAGTGCAGGTAGCGACGGCCTAACGCGCTTTCAAATCATTAACCGCTTACAGTACGCGGGTTATCAAACCTCGTCGGGAGAGGGTGGCGGCCCCAATACCTTCATGGCTTCGGCGGTAGTGCCGTTGCCTTTTGTCAAAAGTGTGGTTGGGCTACATTATATAAACGACCGTATTGGTGTATCGGGCAGCCAAGAAGTACAATTTTCTTATGCCTATAAACTGCAATTCAACGAAAATACGCTTTCGATAGGCGCAAGAGCGGGGTTTAACAGCCGCTTTATTGATTACAGCAAGTTAGACCCCCGCGAGCCAGGCGACCCGCAGATTCCAGCAGGGCGCATCGGAACTACTGTCCCCGATTTGGCACTCGGTATGCTTTACAACACCCCCGACTATTATGTGGGCTTGGCCATGAACCACATCAATAGGCCTCAACACCAATTTACGACCACAGGCGGTAGCCAATTGGTGCCCAATGTTTATTTGAACGCGGGCTATCGCTGGGAGCCAGTGTACGCACTCGAAATACAGCCGATGGTTTTGGTGAGTAGTGTGGGTCCGTTTGCCCAAAAAGAAACATTTTCGATAGAAGGAGGCACGTTGGCTACTTACGATGAAACCTATTTTTTCGGAGCTACCTATCGCTACCAAGATGCCATTTGCTTGATGGGAGGCGTAAACCTGTTATCCAACGGTGCCTTGCGCATTGGCGGAGCAGTAGATTTGGTTACGGCGGGCTCAAAAACAAGCAAACGCCCCAATTCATTCGAGTTTATGCTATCTTACGCGCTCCCTGCCCCACGTCTGGGAAAGAAAACCATCGTTCGTACGCCCCGATTTAGATATTGATTTGGCCAAAAAACGTAATTTTGAGAAAAACTTTGCAAGAAATTTAATTTTGGCAAAGTTATTGCAAACGATATAAAAGTGCCATTAGATAAAAAAACAACAGATTTTTAGTAATTTTGAAGCGTTTTAACAAGTTTTTTGTAGCTCTGAACGTTTATTGACTGCAACAAGTGTTTAAAATAGTAACGTTAAGACATTCATTGCATTAAAATTATTAAGCCTGTTTTGTTGATTTTAAATACCAGTATTATGACTGAAAACCAGTTACTTACTACAAAAAACAAAATCAATTCCGTTACACACACATAATAAATACGGTAAATTTCGTTCTTACATAAATATCAGAATTAAAAAAGGTGAATAACATGAGCAAAAAAGGGGTTTTCGGCTACGCCACGAAATTTGTTTGGATGTTGGCTTTTGCAATTTTGCTTCAAAGTTGTAGTTTTTTCAACAAGTCAAGCAAAAATAGCAAAGGCGGCGGCAAAGGCAAAAGTAAAGGTGCCAAGCAAGAAGTGGGGGTTCGTAATGGTGAAGTAGTAGCTGCCAAGCGCAAAGGCTACACCCAAGATATGCCCTACGGCATGGTTTTGATTCCGTCGGGCTCGTTTATGATGGGCCAAGCCGACGAAGACGTGGCCGCCACGCAGGTGAACTTTAACCGCCGCGTAACCATCAGTTCGTTCTACATGGACGATACCGAAATTACCAACCACGAGTACCGTCAGTTTGTAACTGCCCTAATGACCGACTCGCTGTCGGTGCTGGGCGAAGAAGAAATTATGACCAAGTATTATCCCGATACCACCGTTTGGCGCAAAGACTTTTCTTACCACAACGGCGACCCAATGTTGGAATACTACTTTTCGCACCCCGCATTCGATACGTATCCAGTAGTAGGCGTAAGTTCAAAAGCTGCCCGTTATTTTTGTACTTGGCGTTCAAGTCTTTACAACGATTACCGTTCAAAAGAAGGCATGTACAGTTCGCCCAAATTTAGGCTTCCTACCGAAACCGAATGGGAATGGGCGGCACGCGGCGGCAAATCATCGGCCAAATACCCATGGGGAAATCCTTACGTGGCCAACGGTAAAGGCTGCTATTTGGCCAACTTTAAGCCCCAACGCGGCAACTATGATGCCGACGGCTATCCTTATACTGCACCCGCCAATGCCTACAACGCCAACGATTTTGGCCTTTACAACATGGCAGGAAACGTAGCCGAATGGACCCTTGATGCTTATGCTGACAATGCAACCATAGTAAACTGGGACATGAACCCCAAAAATGACAACCCCGATGAACCCCGAAAAATTGTGCGCGGAGGCTCGTGGAAAGACGTAGCCTACTACTTAGAAACAGGAACCCGTAGTTGGGAAATGGAAGACAACCGCCGCTCATACATTGGTTTTCGTTGCGTAGTTGACAACCTCGCTGGCCGCGCCGCTACTTCTCGTGGTCGTAAACGTTAGTCCCAAATTATTGCTGAATTTTAATTGGGAACCACCGCCCAGCGGTAGCTCCCAGCTATTTATTTGATTTTCAACCAAACTTTAACCAATTCTATAATTCAAATTCTTTTCATTGATCATGGCACAAAACCAAGGCATTTTCTGGTCTAAAATCGTTCCTGCTGCGTATAGCGTAGGGGCAGCAATCGTTGTATTAGGAGCTTGGGCAAAAATCACCCACCAAGAAGGACTCGGTTTTTTATTAACAGTAGGTTTGATTGTAGAAGCAATTATATTTTTGCTCTATGCCGTACAAACTTTTCTTTTCAATGAAGGAGGCGAGTACCAATGGGAGCGCGTCTATCCAGAGCTCATGGACGAGTCGGCTGCGCCAGTAGCAGCTTCTAAGAAAGAAAACAAAGGCGTAGGACTGACCGCCAATATGGATAAGATGATGGCGGAAGCCAACATTACCCCCGAAATATTCAGTAACTTGGGCAAAGGCTTCAAAAATCTTACCGATAGCGTTTCAAAAATTGGCGACATCACCGATGCTACCGTGGCTACCAAAGAATACTCAATCAACGTAAAACAGGCTTCGGGGGCCATTACCGAAATGAACAAATCGTATGGAACGGCCATCAGTGCCATGACCTCCATGGCCGATGCCACCAAAGATGCCCAAGCGTACCGCGACCAATTTACGCAAGTTACCAAAAACATGGGGGCACTCAACGCCGTTTATGAACTTGAGCTGCAAGACACCACCAAACACCTGAAAGCCATGAATGCTTTTTATGGCAACCTAACCACCGCAATGGCCAATATGGCCGATGCTACCAAAGAATCACAGCAGTTCAAAACCGAAATGTCTAAACTAACAGGCAATATCTCGTCTTTGAATAATGTGTACGGCAATATGCTCTCGGCCATGCGCGGGGGCAATTAATTTGCGGAAAAATGTTTAATGTAACAATAACTACCAAACAATAAAATGGCAGGAGGAAAAGAAACACCCCGTCAGAAGATGATCGGGATGATGTACCTGGTACTGACGGCAATGTTGGCACTACAAGTGAGTTCGGCTTTGTTGGAAAAATTCCAGTTGCTCAACAATAGTATGGAAACCGCGTCAAACGCCGCAAGTAGAATCAACGCAAATACTGCCGAAAGCATAAAAGCCAAAGTCAAAGACGGCGGCAACCGTGCCGACGAACTGGCGATAGTGCAGCAAGCCGAAGAAACCCGCAAAACAACATCGGCCATCATTGCCGAAATTGATGGCCTCAAAAACGAGATTATTACCGAAGCAGGTGGCGGTATGGACGAAACTGGTAAAATAAAAAATGCCAGCGAGCAAGACAAAGTAGCCGTAATGATGGTAGGCTCAAGTCAAAATGGCAAAGCCTACCCCCTCAAAGGAAAGCTCAACGCTTTTGTAGAGCAAATGAACAAAGTATCGGGCCTTAAATTTGGCCCTTTGGCACTCGATGGCAAAGACGACCCCCTGGCCAGTCGTAGCCCCGAGCAACGGACGAAAGATTTTGCCAATCTAAACTTTGCCGACACCCCCGTACCCGCAGCCTTGGCCGTTTTGAGCCAAAAGCAGTCAGAAATTCGTCGCCTCGAAGGCGAAGCCCTTGATGCCCTCGCCGCCAAAGTAGGTGCGAAGCAAATCAAATTTGACAAAATTTTGGCCATGATTAGTGCCGAATCAAACGTGGTAGTGGCAGGTACAAAGTTTAAAGGTGAAATGTTTATTGCGGCCTCGTCGAGTACGCTCACGCCCACAATGAGTTTGAACGGTGCGCCCCTGCGCGTAACCGACGGCAAGGGCTTGATTGAATTTACGGCCCAAGGCGGTGCTTACGACAAAGATGGCCTGACCCAAAAATCATTGACAGGAACCATCAAGTTTCCCACTGGTACGGGTCGCGATACCGTTATTCAGATGCGCTACGACTACAAAGTAGCCAAAGCTACTTACCAAGTCGATGCAGGTAGTTTGCCGCCGTTGTATTTGGGTTGCAAAAATATTTTGAGCGTTTCAAGCCCCGCGATGGGAGCCTTGTGGAATCCATCTTTCACGGCCAACGGCGGTGAGGCTATTCCTGGAGGTAAAAAAGGACAAGTTATTATTGTTCCAAGCAGCAAAACAATTGCTCTGAATGTAATCAACGCAGGCACAACTTTGGGTACCGAAACTTACAGAGTAGTACGCGTACCCAAACCTCGCTTGGAGTATTCTATCAACGGGCAGGTAATCAATGAACGTACTGGTGTACAGGCTTCTATGGCGCGAAGTATCTCTGTGAAAGCCATTGCCGAAGAGAACTTTGCCAATTACTCGCCCGAAGATGCCAGATTTCGCGTTTCCGAAATTACCGTTTTCTTGGTGAGAGGCCCACGCCCACAAGGTCCGCCTGTTACCATAAGTGGCCCCAGCGGCTCCATTGCGGCTTTGGCATCAAGAGCGCAAGCTGGAGACCGCCTCGTGGTAGAAGTAAAAAGCGTGCAGCGTCAAAACTTTAAAGGTGAGGTAAACGACGCTGGTCTAACTGACTCGAAGAATATACCATTAAACTAACTTTTTTCGTTAGTAATAAAACACAAATTAGCAATAATACCATGAAACGATTAAGTGGATTGACGGTAGGATTGGCACTCTCAGCGATTGCGCTGGGTGTGCAAGCGCAAGAAAAAGACACCAAAGGCGTAAACCCGCTTTCGGTGCGCGAAATCAACGATGCCGATATAATGATGAAACATACGTTGTGGCGTCGCTTGGATTTGAAAGAAAAGCAAAATCAGCCCCTTTTTTCAAAGAACAACGAAATAACCCGTTATATTATTGACGCGGTGAAAGCGGGATTGTTGGACGCTTACGAACAAGATAACTTGGACAAAAAGCTAACTTTGGATAAATTTAGTCAAAAACTTCAAATCCCGGCTACCAAAGCTACCATTACCGAAGAAGAAATAAAAGCTGGTTTTACGGACTCACCCGCCCAAGACGACTTTTCGAAAGCAGATAAGACAAAAGACGGTGCCAAGCCAGCCGTAGACGATTGGGGAAATCCAGTCGCTAAGAAAACCCAGCAAAATGCTACGGCTCCAGCAGATGACTGGGGAACACCCGCTAAGAAAAATGCCAAAGGCAAGAAAGGGAAAAATGGAAAACAAATAGCGCAAGCTCCAAAGCCCGTAATTGACTCGACCGTAATCAAAAAGAAAATGGCCGAAGAAGCTGCCGTAGCTGCTGCTGCCGCCACCGCTAAACTGGCCGAAAACGAGTTTTTTCCCGACCAACTTTCCGTATTGGAAATGAAAGAAGATTGGATATTTGACAGGAAACGTTCACGTTTGTATATTGATATTCAAACCATTACGGTGTTTGTACCAGCCGATATGCGCCCCGACGGTGTAGAGATGCCCGTGGCTACCTTCAAGTACAAAGACCTCGACAAGTTGTTTAGAAGCGACCCTAAGAAGTTTATTTGGTTCAATGAATACAATACTGCCCAGCACAAGAACTTGGCTGATGCTTTTGATTTGCGCTTGTTTAACGGCCGCATTATCAAATCTTCAAATCCCAGGGACTCGGACTTGATTACGATTTATGGTGGCGAAAAAGAAGCCCTTTGGAAGTCGGTGCAGTTAGAAAACCAGCTGATGGAGCTCGAACACGGTCTATGGGAATACTAATTTGCCAAAAGAATCCTGCATAAGAAAAGGCGGTCGTATGCGACCGCCTTTTCTTATGCAGGATATTCTACTGCGGCACCCGTTTCGCGGTGGGTTTTGGGTTCTCTCAATCGTTTTAGTGCTTCTTGGGCAAAGCCTACGCCGTAGCCAATCAACTGCACAAAAGCAGCTATAAGACTCAAAAAGCCAATTTTGACACTTTTTGTGTGGCGCGTAGCATCTATCAAAACAAGCACACAAAATAGCCCCAGCAGCCACATAGCCGTCTTGAAAAGCCACGGGTGAATAAAATAGAGCAAAGGAACGCTCGCACAGCCCAACGTAAAAACCAGCGGAAAAAAGTGAACCATTTTGAGCTCGTCGGGATAAAAACGCGCTATGTTGATGCGGGCACGACCAAAAAATTTCAGTTGCCGAAAAAACGCCCCAAAGTCGGTGCGGCGTTTGTGATAAATAAAGGCTTCTGAAATCAAAGCCGAACGAAAACCCAAACGCAAGGCCGTAATACTAAAAATGATGTCTTCGCCCATGCGACTGATCTGAAAGCCGCCCGTGCGCTCCCAAACCTGCCGCGAGAGCCCCATATTAAAACTGCGCGGGTGAAAAGTGCCGCCCAAGTTTGTTTTTTTACCTCGAATACCTCCCGTCGTAAAAACCGATGTCATGGAGTAACTAATGGCCTTTTGAACGGGCGTGAAAGAAGGGTGGTCGGTGTCGGGGCCGCCGTATAAGTCCACGTAGTGGGTGCGAAGGCGACTTGCCACTACTTCCAAATAATTGGGTTCAATGAGTGCGTCGGAGTCGAAAATAACAAAATAATTGCCCGTGGCGTTTTCAAAACCTGTATTACGGGCAAATCCTTGACCCGCATTTTTTTTAAATAAATACTTGATTTTTAATTGATTAGAAAAACTTTCCGCTACTTTATTGGCTTTGAGCCGCGAGCCGTCTTCTACTACCACTACTTCAAAATCTTGGTAAGTTTGTGCGGCCAAGCACGCCAGCAACTCACGCAGTTCGCCAGGGCGATTGTAAACAGGAATAATAATGGAAAATTCGTAGTTCATAGAGCGGGTTCATTCAATTTGTATAGTGGGCCACGTTTTTTTTAGTAAGTAACACCCCAAAAATAGTTGATATTATCGTTGTTGGCACCAATCGTTCAAGCATATCGTTGTTTTTTGGTAAGTTGCATTTGTTATTGAAATCTAACAACCCGAAAATGGACAAAAAACTACTGGAAACTCTTTTTGGCTTTGGAGCACTGGGCTGCTTGGTATTGTGGATACTCGAAATTCAGCGGGTATCGTTCAAAGATAGCTATTGGCTTGTAATGGGTTTTGTGGCTTGCGTGCTTATTTTTCAATACCTGCGCTACCAAAACGCCGAAAAAGCCAAGGCAGATGAAAAAATAAATTCCGCTCCTACCAAGCCTACGTTGCAAATGACGCGAAAGAAAAAACGAAAATAGGCCAATTTTACCAAACCAACAGCGGCAGTAAAAAAACAGCTTCCGACAAATTGCGGTAACGCGCATTGGTAAGCCATTTTTCGGGGTGTTGCCAAAGCCAATGCTGCCCGCCTGCCATGGCTATTAGTACTACCGCCACGCGCACTGGATAACGATAGGACGTAAAAATTACAGTGGCTACGGCCAGCAAAACCACTCCCCAAAATATAATTTGCAGCACGCGGCGCGTAGCAGACTCGCCCCAACGAATAGGTAGCGAGTGGCCTTCTTCGGCGGTAAACGACTCAAAATAAGCCACTAAAAGTATATTTTGTTGGGCTATCAACCAAAAAACTCCGCCAAGCGTTAGCATTTCCCAGGTCAATGCGGGCTGTGCAATGGTAGCCGCGCCCCACACGCCCAGTGCGTACACCAGCGGCACGGCCACATCTTTTAAAGCCTCAAACCAACCCCGCCCGCCCGTACGAAATACGCCAAAAAGGTATATCGCCGTTATAAAAGCCAGCCCCAACCCCCACCAAAGTACCGAGGGCGGCAAAAAAAACAGCGCAACTACGCCCAACACCAATAAAACGGCGAGTATTTGAAATAATAGTAGCCGATGCGTGTGCTTAAATTGGTGGCGTGCCGTGCGGGGCGGGGCGATGCGGTTGTCAATGAGGTGGTCGAGGGTATAAATGCCAAAAACGACCATTCCGAGAACAGCCGCCGCGAGCCAATAAAACCTGCCGTGGTAGTCGGGTAGGTGCGCTGCCATGCGGTAGCTCACCACTGCTCCCGCCACCACGTCTAGGTTTAGTAAGTGAAATATTTGGTATAAACGCCTCAATTTCAATGAATAACAGCAAGTGATTGTTTGATTTCTCGGATTCTTTCGTTAAAATTCCAATTGTGAAAATCTACGTTGGGGAGGCAAATAGCCTCCAAATATTCAATCAAAGCGGGTGGGTGCGCGGCGCGCTTGCCCGAGGCCACGTCAATGTACTTGGACGTAACCCACAGCACATTTTTGAGTTGTAGCGCGCTGTCGTCGGTCATAAAATATTCGGTAACGATGGTATCTTGGTTGAAATAGATAAGCCGCGAGGTAATGCGTATCCACTCGCTTACCTGAGCCGGCCGCACGTAGGCGATTTGGTGCTGATACACCACCCAGCTTTGCTTTAATTCTTGAAACAACCGCCCAAAATTGAACTCGTACAACGTGGCCACTTGGTCTTCGCGGGCATTGAAGTAGTAGTCAAAGTACTTGGCATTGTTGAGGTGTTGCAGCGGGTCGCAGTCTTGAAACCGTATCACTGTGCGCGACTGCGGCTCTCGCTCGTAGGCGCGATTGGGGTCTTTTTTAAAAAACATGAATAATCAAAAATAGTATAAGTTAAATGGGGCATTTAATACCGCCAGCTTTTGAGGTCGGCTCCTGCGGGAGCAGCGGCTTCGATGCGTTTCAATATTTTTGGCAAATACATTGTATTATAACGCAAACGCGACACATAATTGGGTACGTTGGGGTCGCCATTCCAGCAGTGTTCGAAGCGGTCGCCGTATTTTACTTCGCCATTGTAGTGCGGGTTTTTGGTGGTTTTTAAGAAATCTTCCATCAAATAAACGGCATTGTTGAGGTAGTAGTTGTCCATGTCGCCGCAGTAAATGTGAATTTTGCCAGCTAACTTGGGCCCCAAATCGGCCCAACGGCGTTTTAAGATGTGCATTAAGTCGTAGTTTTTGTCCCAATAGTCGGCTACTTCTCGGTCAATTTTTCCCGTTTCTTTGTTCCAAATAGGCTTTGGATAGCCGTTTTCGCCCACGGGCGAGTAAACCGCCTGCCAAATGTCCCACTGGTCGCCCGAGCGGCTGTTGGTGCCAATGGCCAGTTCGCGCAGATTTGCTTCTTCGAGCGTGCAGGCTACGTGCCCGAGGTAGTTGCGTTTGCCTGGTCGGGGCGTTTTCTTGAAGGCACTTTCCAGATAATAGGCGTTTTGGTCTTTGTAAATATTGGTAACGGTGTAAGCCTCAAAGGTGATAGGGTCGGGGCAGGCGGCAAAACAGCCGTTGAACTCATCGGGATAAAAAATCTGGGCAGCCAGTGCCTCCCAGCCACCAGTAGAGCCGCCGTAGGTAAACCGCGCCCAACCTTGGCCAATTCCTCTAAACTGTTTTTCTATTTCGGGGAGCAACTCGTACATAATGGCATCACCGTAAGGGCCCAGATTGGCCGAATTGACGGCGTACGAATCGTCGTAATAGGGGTTGGCGTGCTGAATTTCGACAATCAATATTCTTGGGAAATCCTTGCCAGTCCATTGCTTATAAAAGTTATGGGCTTCTTGCCAAACAAATTTTTTGTACCCGTAAATTTTAAAACGCTCAATGTAGTCGGTGGTATCCATGTCGGCGGGCGGTGGGGTTTCCTGAAATCCGTCAAAATCGGCGGGAAAATGCCCGTGATTTACGCAAATTGGATAGTGTGCCTCGGGGTGTTGGTCAAAACCAGCAGGTAGCAGTACGTGTGCTCCGAGGTACATGGGTCGGCCCCAAAACTCGGTCAGCATTTTGCTCTGAATCTTGATGTGCTTAATGAATTTTGTATCTTTTGGCTCGGGCAAAGGCGGGTTTTCTTGATTTAACTCAATGAATACCAAGTCTTTGCTGGCTGGATTGAATTTGATTTTAAACGGTTTGCTGTATAAATTGCCTGGCGCAGTGCGGTAGTTTTGGCCTTCGCCCCTATCCATGGGGAGCTGTACGGTATGGCCATTTTTGAGCTTAAAAGTTTCGTATTTGTGCAACATTGCTTGCACCCAATATTCGCCCGCTGGCACATTGGCTACGTTTTTGATGGGATACCCGAAAGCTTTTGCGCTTATCACAGTAGGTTTTCCTGCTTGCCAGTTGTTTACGTCTGTGCCAAACAACAACTGCGTAGGCGCGTCGTCGCTAATTTGAAAACGCGGTTCTGACTTGTTATTGTTGGCCAAAAATAGCATTAATCGGCCATCTAATGGTTTGCTTGTTTTGTTGTTAGGAATCGAAATTGAAAATTTGGTTTGGGCTTGGGCGCATACATTTCCAAATAGGAGCAGTAAGTAGAATAGGTTTTTCATATTTTAAAAAAAGAGATTATCATTCTGTTACAAGAACAAATATCGGCTTTTCGGCGAGAGTTACAAATTTAGCAAGTACTTAAAAAGCAAAAAACCAATATTGCCACGCGTCAAAAAAGTGCCCGCAGAATGACAATTGTCAAAGCCATTGGTGCGTGTAAGCATTGCCAAACCCGTCAATTCGGTAAGCCAGGGATAGCAGTTGGCGCGTTTGAGCATGCTCAAATGTAACTGGGAACGGACAAAGAATAGGGCGCGTGCGCGTGGCTCACGGTTTTCTCAATAAAGGCTACCATGTCTTGTGCAGTGGCTGTTTGGTGCTGTATTTCGGCCACTTTCATGACATCAACGTAGTGGCAATTCATGTCAAAATCGGGGGCAAGTGTCATTTGAATATCTCTAAATGGCACGTATAATTCTAATTTTACGCAAATATACCGCCCCAAGTCGGCATCGAAGGCTACCACGCGCCCGTCGGGCAGTAGCAGCATAAGCGGGCAACGAAACAACTGGTCGTACATCGAATTGAAATAATGCCAACCAAAAAAAAGATATACTTTTTGTTGGCAAACCAGGCCAACGCTACGCAGTATTTTTTGGAGCTCGTTGGTGCGTTTTTTAAGTTCGTTGGCCCAATTAGGAAGCTGATGCGGGTCAGTGTTTTTAAGCCAGCGGCGTTTTTGCCAGTCATAAACCTCCACTTTGCCCAGCCGTAATTTGTAGTCGTATATCGAGGGTTGCTCGTGTACATAGCCAGGGTAGTACCACTTTCGGTTGGTATTTTGGCCGTGTTCCATTTCCAGAAGCATTGTATAAATGCCCAAACTATAAGCGGCATAGCTGGGGTCGAAAAGCCCCAAAAGGCTCATTAGGCTGTTGTGTCCTTCGTCAAAAAAACTCACTGCAATGAGCCTGTCTTCGTCGTAAATGTCTATTTCGTAGGTATCAAAGCGGTGATTAAGTATCAAAAATTCTTCCAAGCTGTTGCACAAAAAACTCCGAAAACGCTTTTGGTGAATCCGAAATAGTTCTTCTTTTCGGGGGGTCATGCTGGCTTTTTTGATTTCATACCTAAACGCTTTGTTGTTACGTTTAAGAAGCTTCGCCATTCGTTTAGAAAAAACGTGTTCTTGCAGATTGATTCTAATATTGATAGGCGAGCAAACGTCGTTGTCGAAGCACGTAATTTTGGCCCGAAACAGCATATTGACTGTGCGAAACCAGCCCGCTGCCAAATAGGTGTCTAAGCGTTTCTTGGAAAGTTGAGTAGGTAGGTAGTAATGCAGTATTCCGTCGGTATTGTTCATAACTCTCAAAAATAAGCGAATTTACGGAAAAATAAAAAGCGTAAAGCCAAACGGGACTTGCACCTTGGGGAAATCATACCCCACGCAAGCTGCAATCAGGGGCTATGGCACGGGGTATTGGCCACAATTTGTCTAAATAAGCCACTCGTAACTCTTTTCTATCGGGTGGTGATAAACTACAATTTGGGCAAAGAAAAATACTGATTTTTAATCAAAATATCACCTCTTATACACTTTGACGCGCCCAATCAAGAAACATTATGGAAACTTACAAAAAACGCGCGGTGAACTTCAAGAAACGCAGGAGGCATGCCAAGCCGCCAAAGGACTACGCTAAATGTTTGGGCCAACTTTTAATGTAATTACGCAGTGCTTCTGACTGGAGCACTTGGGCATGATGGGTGGTGGTGCAATAAGTTCTATGATAAAGCACCAAAAAATAAACGATGCGCGCAAAACCATTTATGCGCTCGGGTACCACACCAAAAAACTCCAAATCGAATTGAAAGACGTAGGTCAAAATGCCCAATTTGAGGTGAACATCTCCGAATTTGAGCATTTTACAGATGTATTCTTTGATAATATTTTCACCGACTGGTCGGTACAATCCAAAATTGGACGCTCGTTAGTAAAGGCGCAAGAAACGCATCAAAAACTCGACAAATTGATGCTCGAACTAATCAAGCAAACGGAAGCATTGAAATCTGCAATAGTGCAACAAGAAGTAAATGTCAGAGCTACATTGCTCCGTACGTAAAGGTGGTTTGCCAGCAAGGCTCATAAACCTTATTGGCAAACCACCCTCAAATCGATACCAGCTGCTCAATTTTTGTTTAGATTGCTGTGGTGGCGGCTATACACGAAATAAACCAACACACCGATAGAGCCCCAAATCAAGAAGGCTATTTTAGTGTCGGTTCGCAAACCCCACATTAAATACAGATTGCAAACAATACCGCAAGTGGCCACAACTGGCAAGTAAGGTGCGCGGTAGGGACGTTCTAAGTTCGGCTCGCGCACGCGCAGCAGCCAGACCGCGCCGCAAATCATCGCAAAGGCCAGCAAAGTACCCGAGCTGCACATCTGCGAAACCTTGTCAATGGGCGTGAGGGCTGCTACTACCGACACAATGCCCCCAACCAAAATGGTGCTTTTCCAGGGGGTTTTCAAAGTAGGGTGAATGGCCTTAAAGAAAGGCGGCATCAAGCCATCTTTGGCCATGCTCAAGAAAATGCGCGTTTGAGCAAGCATCATCACGAGCATTACTGACGTAAGCCCCGCCGTGGCGGCAATCGTAACAATATACATGGCCACTGGCAAGCCCGCATCGGCAAATGCCGAAGCAACGGGGGCTTTTAAATCAAGGGTGTCATACTTGACCATACCCGTCAAAACCAATGATACCAAAATGTATAAAACCGTACAGATAATCAAAGACGTAATAATGGCAAACGGAATGTCTTTGGTAGGATTGATGGCCTCACCTGCTTGGGTAGAAACCGCATCAAAGCCAATGTAAGCAAAAAATATAATAGAAGCGGCCGTAATAACACCATCAAAGCCATAATGCTGCTGCCCGGTTTCGTCAATCACAGGATCGGGGATAAAGGGTGTCCAATTGGCCACGTCCACGTAAAAAGAACCCACTATAATCACAAACAACACGGCGGCTACTTTGACAATAACGATGATGTTGTTGGTACTGGCGGCTTCTTTAATGCCTTTGACGAGTACGTACGTAACGCACCACACAATCAAAAACGCGGGCAGGTTAAAGGCAAACAGGAAATCGGGAACCACCTCTCCGGCTTTACGCATCGCCTCGACTTTTTCGGCGGCAGTAATGGGGTCGTTGGCCAAATAAACGGGCAAATGTAGACCAAAGAGTTTGAGTAGCTTTTCAAAATACCCCGACCAAGACACGGCCACGGTGGTGGCACCCATCATGTATTCTAAGATGAGATTCCAACCAATAAACCACGCAAAAAACTCGCCTATCGTGCCGTAAGAATACGCATAAGCCGAGCCTTCGACGGGCAAAATAGAAGCAAACTCGGCATAACACAAAGCCGCAAACGTACAAGCGATGCCCGCAATCACAAACGCCAAAGCCAGTGCAGGCCCCGCCCAGTCGTGGGCGGCTATGCCCGTCAAAGTAAAAATACCGCCGCCAATTACCGCCCCGATGCCCAAGGAGGTCAAGGCCCACCTGCCCAAAACGCGCTTTAATTGGCTATTTTTTACGTCGGCTTCGTAAGCTGCCAGTGGCTTTTTTCGCCAAATAGAATTGCTCATATCAATTGAGTTAAATTTAGATAAAGATTAAGGTTTGATTTTGTGTATTCTTAAAACATTCGTGAAAAATAGTGGATTGACTCTTACTTACCAAATTTTAGCAGTGGAAAAGTTATTTTTGTGATTATTGTTGGTAATTTTCGCCTTCAATCAAATCCAAACATTAGTAAAAAATGAGCTACGCAGTAGGAGATACCCACCGGCATACTTTTCGATTTAGCCAAGAGGAAGTAATGGCCTTTGCCCAACTAACGGGCGACGATAACCCGCTGCACTTAGACGCAGCATACGCGGCTACTACTGTCTTCAAGCGGCCCATTATTCATGGCATGTTGGGAGCCAGCGTATTTACCAAAATTATCGGCACCCAGTTTCCTGGTTACGGTTCTATTTACTTGGGTCAAACGTTTGAGTTTGTGCGCCCAATGTACGTTGAAGTAGATTATGAAGTGGTATTTACGGTTCAGTCTATCAATACCGAACGCCATACCGCCGAAATCATGGGCGAAATCGTGGATGCGCAAACCCGCAAAGCAACCACCAGAGGCGTAGCCACTTTAATGAACCGAACCAGTTTTTAAACCGCTTATTTCATGAAAATAAAATTGCTCGTCTTGGCAGTACTTCAAACGGTATTTTTGGGCGTTTTTGCCCAACAAAACCCCTTAACCATTGAACAGCCGAAAATAGAATATCAAACCAATCCGCTGGGTATTGATGCGCCCGCTCCACGTTTTAGCTGGAAACTCCATTCGTTGAAAAAAAATACAACGCAATTGTCTTACCAAATTTTGGTGGGTTATTCTGAGAAAATGACCGGCAAAAGTCTGGTCTGGAACTCCGAAGAAGTAGCTTCAGATGCGTCGCATTTGGTTGATTATCAAGGAAAAACACTGCAATCGCGCAGGCGTTATTTTTGGAAAGTAACCGTAAAAGACAACCACGGCAACGAGGCCAGCTCGGCTACGCAGTTTTTTGAAATGGGCCAACTCGCCCCTGCCGACTGGACAGCGCAGTGGATAGAACCCGAAAAAGAAGGATTTGACGAAAAGAAAATGCAGCCCGTACCGTTATTGCGCAAAGAATTTGTGAGCAAAGGTAAAGTCGTTTCGGCGCGGCTTTATGTGAGCAGCCATGGTTTGAACGAAATCGAAATCAATGGCAAGCGCGTGGGCGATGCCTTGCTGGCCCCTGGCTGGACGGCCTACCAGTCGCACATTCAATATTATACTTACGACGTAACCAACCTACTCAAAGTAGGGCCCAATGCCATTGGTGCCATGCTCGGCGATGGCTGGTACCGTGGTTTTTTGGCCTGGGAAAACAACCGAAACGTATACGGGAAACGCCTGGCATTGCTGGCCCAGCTTCACGTACGCTACGCCAACGGCAGCGAGCAGATTGTGGGTACAGACAACACTTGGCGCGCCTCCAACGACGGCCCCCTGCGACAAGCCGATATTTATATGGGCGAAACCTACGACGCACGTTTGGAAAAAGCCTACTCGACAGCCGGCTTTGGCGACAAAATCTGGTGGAACGCCAAAGTGCAAGATTACCCCAAAAACAACCTCGTAGCGCCCGCTGGCCCGCCCGTGCGGCGCGTAGAAGAAATAAAGCCGCTTAAAATCTTCAAGACCCCCGCAGGAGAAACCGTGCTGGATATGGGACAAAATATGGTAGGCTGGGTGCGTTTTAAGGTAAAAGGCGCGGCAGGCACTACCGTAAAAATAAACCACGCCGAGGTGCTCGACCAAAAAGGGAACTTCTACACGGCCAATCTGCGTACGGCGCGTTGCGAGGTGAACTACACGCTCAAAGGCGGCGAAGTAGAAACCTACGAGCCGCGTTTTACTTTCATGGGGTTTAGGTATGTACGCCTCACCAACTGGCCCAACGAACCTGCCTTAGACGATGTGGTAGGTGTGGTTATTCATTCTGATATGGCCACTTCGGGTACTTTCGCGTGTTCGAGTCCGTTGCTCAATCAGTTGCAGCACAATATTGTTTGGGGACAAAAAGGCAATTTCGTGGACGTGCCCACCGACTGCCCCCAGCGCGATGAACGCCTGGGCTGGACGGGCGACGCACAAGCTTTTGCCCGAACCGCCGCTTTCAACAAAGACGTGGCGGGCTTTTTTGCCAAATGGCTGCGCGACTTAGCCGCCGACCAAAAACCCAACGGCGTGGTGCCGTTTGTGGTGCCAGACGCACTACGCAACGACATAGGGTCGGCGGGCTGGGCAGATGTGGCCACGATTGTTCCAGTAGATATGTACAACGTCTATGCCGACAAACGACTGCTGGCCAACCAGTATCCAAGTATGAAAAAATGGACAAATTACGTGCGCAAAGAAGCAGGCGAGAGCCATCTCTGGCGGTCGGGGTTTCATTTTGGCGATTGGCTCTCTTACCGTGGCCAAGATGTGCTTTTTAGCGAACCCGTTACCGACAACGATTTTATAGCTACTGCCTTTTTTGCCCATTCTGCTCAATTGACCGCGCAGGCGGCCTTGGTACTCGGCAAAGTACAAGAGGCGGTAGCATACGGCGAATTGTACGAAAAAATAAAAAAAGCCTTCAACCAAGAGTACGTTACGCCGTCGGGGAGGCTTGTGTGCAATACCCAAACGGCCTATGTGCTGGCTTTGCACTTTGATTTATTGCCCGACAACCTGCGCCCGCAGGCCGTAGAGCGACTGGTGGCAGATATCAAAGCCCACAAAGACCACCTCACTACGGGGTTTTTGGGAACGCCCTATTTGTGCCACGTCTTGACGCGCTTTGGCAAAAATGACGTAGCCTACGCGCTTCTCAATCAAGAAACTTATCCCTCGTGGCTGTATCCTGTCAAGATGGGAGCCACCACTATTTGGGAACGCTGGGACGGTATCAAACCCGACGGTAGTTTTCAAGATGTGGGAATGAACTCGTACAACCACTACGCCTACGGAGCCATCGGCGATTGGATGTACCAAAACATGACGGGGATTCAACTTGGGGAGGCGGGCTACAAAAAAATTATTTTTGCCCCCAAACCTGGCGGCGGAATATCCTCCGCAAAAGCCACTTACGAAAGTCCGTACGGTACAATTGTGTCGGAGTGGAAAATCGAAAATGGCCAAACTAAACTGTCAATGGGTGTACCTGCCAACACTTCGGCGCAAATTGCGCTGCCCAACGCTTCGCCCGAGCGCGTGAGCCAGTTGGCCAAAGCGCAAAATTTAAAAGTAAAAAATGGAATGATTGAAGTAGGCAGCGGTATGTACTCTTTTAATTATTGAGGCATTGTTTTTTTGGGCGGGTTCTCAAAACCCGCCCAAAAAAACACGCTACTTTGGTGATTGCAAGCCCACGCGATTTTTTTCGGCGGCCAAATCGTCGGTAAAAATACGCTGGGGTTGATCTTTGTTTTTCCACGCGTAAAACAAGAAAGCTACGCCCATCAATACCGCTGGAACGCTCAAAATTTGGCCCACATTGTAAGACATTTCGTTTTCAAAGGCTACTTGGTTTTCTTTGAAATACTCATAAAAGAAGCGCAGACCAAACACCCACACAAAAAAAACGCCCACCAAAGCTCCCTGCGGGGTGGCAGTTTTGCGGAGGTTCCAGAGCCAAAATAGCAGTCCACAAAGCATTAGACACGAAAGTGCTTCGTACAATTGAGTAGGGTGGCGCGGGATTTGGGTAAATTCAAAATTATTAACAAACACAAATCCCCACGGCATTTCGGTAGGTTTACCTACTATTTCCGAATTCATTAGGTTGCCCATTCTGATACAAAAACCACCCAGAGCTGCCACAATGGCAATGCGATCGACAACCCAGAGAAAGCTCATTTTTTTGACCCGCGCATAGATATACAACGCCACCAGAATACCAACGATAGCTCCGTGGCTGGCCAGCCCACGAAAAGGAGGCAAGATAACCTCCAATGGATTTTTGAGCAAAACTTCGGGTTCGTAAAAAGCAAAATGGCCAATGCGCGCGCCCAAAACCGTTGCAATTACCATTGTGAGCAGCAGCGAGTCGAGGAGCACTTCTTGAACGCCTTCTTTCTTGAAAATATGCGCAATGATGCGCTGCCCAATCAAAAATCCCGACGCAAACAGCAGGCCGTACCAACGAACCGAAAAAGAGGCGATATTGAAAATTTCTGGATTAACGTCCCAAATAATGTAACCAAACATTTGTGAAAAAATTGAGTTGAAGAATTATTCTACCGCAAAAATCACTAAAACTTCGGACAGTTGGTTTATTGTTTGTCGTTTATCTTTTCACTTTTTCTCAAAAATCCCACGTGCCATTTTGATAAAACCCAACGATGCGTTGTTGGAGGGCATATTCGTAGCGGGCGCGAATGAGGTTGGCTTGGGCGCGGGCGAGGTTGGCCTTGGCCAACGTATATTCAAAAATACTGGCCATACCCGCGTTTAAATGGCTTTCGGCAGCACCAAAGTTGGCCTCCAATGATTCAGTTTGGCTTTGGGCGGCCCGCAGTCGGTCGGCGGTGGTGGCCAGTTGAAGGCTATTTTGGTCAATGTTTTGCCGAAGTTGCTGCTTGGTTATGTCCAGTTGGTTGGCCGACAGTCGTTGTTGGGCTTTGGCCGCCGCCACGCGCGGGCGAGTTTGCCATTGTCCCATAATAGGAATGTATAGTGCCAAACTCAACGAGCCGTTGCGGGTGCCGTCTAATTGCGTAAAATAACTCGGCTCAGGATTGGACGACGCGTAAAAAGCCCCAAAGTTGCCCGACAAATTCAACGATGGCAAGTTGGCCGCTTTGATGGCTTTGATTTGGCTTCCAAAACTTTGGAGGCGTAGCTCACCGCTTTTTATTTCGGGAAAAGTCTTTATTGCATCTTCGTAAATAGACTCCGCCGAGGCAATATTTGGCGGCGTTTGAGCGGGCAAGGCTTCAAACTCCACCGCATCGTCGGGCAAAATATTGATGATTTGAAACAGCCGTAATCGCGCTTGCAAATAGCTGTTGCGCGCCGTTACTTCCTCAAACTGGTCGTTGGCCAACTGCGCCTTGATTTCAAAAAGCATGTTTTGCCCCACCGTTCCGGCGGCTACTTGTTTTTCAACCCGTTCTACTTGCAATTTGGAAGAAAGCACCTGTTGCTGGGCGGCATCGTGAAGCGCCTTATTGGCCAATACCGACACGTAGCCTTGCAACAACAAAACAATTTGTTGGTTGAAAATAGCTTCTTGATTTTTGAGCGTGGCATCGCGTAAGCTGGTGTTTTGTTGTACCTGATGCTGAATTTGAAACCCCTGAAAAACAGGAACTTGGGTGTTTATTCCCACAAAGTTGGTGCTGTAAATCTCGTCAATATAATTGTTGGTAAAACGGTCAATACTGCGCCCAAAGTTGAGATTTTGCCCTGCTCCAAAGCCCAATTGTGGCAGTCGCTGCGATTGCGTTTGTTGCAATTGCGCCGTGGCACTTTCGGTCTGCAACCGACTGTCGCGGTAGGTCAGGTTGTTTTTGGTCAATAACGCTACGCAGTCGCGCAAGGTGAGCGTTTTTTGAGCTTCGGCCTCGGCGATGATTGCCAAGAAAAAAAATATTTTGAGCATTTTTTGCATTAGAAACAAATTTTGATATTTGCTGTTTTAGACTAATCAAGCCAGCCGTCTTTCAGGCGAATAACCCGCGTGCCGTAGCTGGCGTTGGTTTCGGAGTGGGTTACTTGCACAATCGTTACGCCCTCTTTTTGGTTGAGTTCCTTGAAAAGTTCCATGATTTGTACCGACTGCTCGGAGTGCAAGTTGCCCGTTGGCTCGTCGGCAAAAATCACTTTGGGCTGCGCCACTACCGCCCGTGCAATGCCCACCAACTGCTGCTGCCCACCCGATAGCTGGGCAGGAAACAAGTCTTTTTTGGCTACGATATTGAACCTGTCCAGAATATCGGCCACGCGGCTTTTGCGCTCAGAAGAGCCTATTCCTTTGTAGAGCAGCGGTGTTTCGATGTTTTCATACACCGTTAGCTCGTCAATGAGGTGATAGGCTTGAAATACAAACCCGATGTGGTTGCGGTGGAGCTCGGTGCGTCTTTTTTCGGACAATTTCTGCACCGGTTCTTCCAAAAATAAATACGCGCCCTCCGAAGGCTCCTCCAACATTCCTAAGATGTGCAGCAAGGTAGATTTTCCCGACCCCGAAGGCCCCATGATAGACACAAACTCGCGGTCTTTGATGCTCAGGTTGATGTTGCGCAGCACGTAGCTTTTGCCAAACCCTGCCAGATAATATTTAGAAACATTGGTCAGTTGAATCATAATGAACGAAATTGAGCTAAAATTTGAAAACCAAAACCATTATTTATTGCTTTTCAAATAACGTACCAATTAATTTAAAACACTTATAATCAATTGTTTAATGTTATTTTTGCAACAAAAAACGTCCGAAAATGAACAGCATCTGTGCGGCTTTGGACAGTTCTGTTTTTTTTCAAGCATCTTCTACGTCATTTTTTATAACTTGCCTTCTCAACCATAGCTTGGGCAGGATACGTATAAATATGACCGATTTTTTTGACATCAACCAAATTTTTTTTGAGGCTTTTGGCTACAAAATGAGCCACTTAGAGTGGTGGGCTACCGTGAGCGGGGGCGTGGCGGTGTGGCTGTCGGCCCGCGAAAACGTGTGGAGTTGGGTGGTGGGGCTGCTCAATGTGGTGCTGGCATTTGTGCTGTTTTATCAGATTCAGCTCTATCCTGATATGTTTTTGCAGGTATTTTTTTTTATTACCAACCTCATCGGTTGGTGGCAATGGAAATACCCAAAACGCGCTGAAGCCAACCAAAAAAATCAGTTAAAAATCAGTAAACTATCTCAAAAACAGCGACTTATTGTGGGAGTAGGCGGGGCTGTGGCAACCCTACTACTGGGTACGTTTTCGCGGCACCTGCACCACTGGCTTCCGCGTGTTTTTAGCTTGCCGAGTGCTTTTCCTTATATGGACTCGTTTACTACTGTGATGAGCATTGCGGCCACTTTTATGCTTATTCGTAAAAAAATTGAGGCGTGGTATATTTGGTTGCTTGTAGACATTATCAGTACGTATATGTATTACATCAAAGAAGTGAAGCTCTACGCGCTGCTTTATTTGTTTTTTTGCTTCATTGCCGCCTTTGGTGCTTACAATTGGACGAAAGAATACCGCCGGCATTTTTTTTAGCACTCTTTTTTAGTCAATAAACGATTGGTACGTAGGTGGCGGGGGTTTTAAAGTCTTGAAACGTAACTTTAATGGCATTTTTGCGGAGCGTTTGGGCTATTTTTTCGGCGGCCTGCTGCGCATACGCCGAACCTGCCGCGCGATGTGGGAAAGCCGTGAGTTGTTTCAAGAAAGACGGCTAATCAAAAGCCATTTTATTTTTTTAGATGGTAGCGTATTCCGAAGCCCAAATTGAAGCCCGAGCCACGACTCACAAACTCGGCTTTTTCGGTAGGTTCTTGGTTTTGACGAATATTGACAACCACACTGGCTACATTGACCAGCCCCAGCACCTGCCGCCCATACACGCTAAGGGTGAAGCGGCGCGAGAGCGCCCAGTTAATGCCCAAACTCACCTCGGCATTGACGGAGTGAGTGCGCAGAATATTGACATTGCCGTAATAAAACAAGCTGTCGTTGCTGGTATGGCGGGGCGTAACAATGCTCCCATCGAAAATTTGCGTGGCCAAACTGCCTTGCGCCCGTACGTATTGTAAGCCTACTCCAACTTGGGCTTCCAATTGGTTGTTTAATACTTGCAGCCGATAATTGACCCGCACCGGAAACACCACAAATTGCAGCGGTGCCGTACCCGTAGCGCGGTTGGTTTCGTATTGATAAACCAAGTTGAGTGATTGGGCATAAACCCCCGCTTCAACTGCCAAATAAGGGTTTATTAGTCGGCCTATTTTTAGGCCATACAGCGGCATTACGCCCGACCCAGCGGGGGCGTATTTACTAAGCTCACCCACAATCATGCGGGTTTTGTTGCTAAAAATACCGGCATCGGCTCCTATGTACCAATGCCCGTTAAAAGGTTTTACCTGTCCAATTGCGGTTAATGCCGTCAGCCACAGCCCCAAAATCACGTACAATTGTTTCATAAATTGGCCCGTTTAACGTTGTAATTTTGTAGCTAATTTACAAAAAAATAATTCAACTCGCTGATAATGTGCCACAAATAAAATGCCTCATTGTTTTATTTGTAATGTCCGTGCTTTTTTTGGCCTCCCAGTTGTGGTAAGTTCGAGCCTTAGAACCCCAACTCGATCAAATGGAGAGGAACGCCTCTCCGGTGCTGCCCTTGCAGGTGTTGTTATAAAACCAAAGTCAATTGTTCAACTGGGAGGTTTGTGAAAAGTTAGGTGTCAAAGTCTATAGAGGGGCAACTTTATTCGGTGGCTTGCCTAATTTGTGGTTAGTTTCGGGGTGGTTTTCCGCCCGTTAGTAGTCCTTGTATGCGTTCGAGGGTTTTCTTTTCGCCAGTCAATGACAAAAACGCTTCACGCTCTAAATCAAGCAGATACTGCTCAGATACCTGCTGCGGATAGCTCAAATCGCCGCCGCAAATAACGTACGCCAGCTTGTCGGCAATCTTCAAGTCGTGGTCTGAAATGTAGTTGGCCATGCGCATTGAGGCAAGTCCTGCTTTAAACAACGCCATGCCCGTTTTGCCTTGCACCTTAATATCGGTGCGGGGAGTAGGCTGGGTATAGCCGTTTTCGGCCAACTCAATGGCCGCTTGCTTGGCCTCGGTTATCAATCTGTTGCGGTTGAGTACGATTTGGTCTTTGGTTTGCAAATAATTCATCTCGAAAGCCTCCTGCGCCGAAGTCGAAACTTTGGCTTGGGCAATATTCATGAAAGCATTTTGGAGAATATTCAGTTCGGGGTCGCCTGTTTGGTACAAATCCGAACAACGCGCGGCCATCTCTTTGGTGCCCCCGCCCGCTGGAATGAGGCCCACGCCCAACTCCACCAAGCCCATGTAGGTTTCGGCGTGGGCTACTACTTTGTCGCAGTGGAGATTTAACTCGCAGCCGCCGCCCAACGCCAGGGTGTGCGGCGCACCCACCACAGGAATAGAAGAGTAACGCGCCCGAATCATGGTTTGCTGAAACTGGGCAATCATGAGGTTGATTTCGTCGTATTCTTGTTCAATGGCAAACATAAACAGCGTGGCCAAGTTGGCTCCCGCCGAAAAGGCTTCGGTGGAGTCGTTGCCAATAACCAGCCCCCGGAAGTCTTTTTCGGCCAACGCCACGGCTTTGTGAACGCTCTGTACTACTTCTTGCCCAAAAGTGTTCATTTTGGAGCGAAATTCGAGGTTCAAAATGCCGTCGCCCAAGTCGTAAATTGCCGCACCTGCATTTTTCCAGACTACATTATTCGACAAGTTTTCTAAAATAATGAACGATTCTTGCCCAGGAATAATTTTATAGCTCTTAGTTGGCAAGTTGTAATATTGTTTTTTGCCATTTTCGATTTTGTAAAAACTCCCGTAACCTGCCGCTATCATTTCGTAAACCCAAGGTGCAGGCTTGCTGCCTGCTTGCTCCATTATTTCGAGCATTTGCGGCAGCCCAATCGTGTCCCAAGTTTCAAACAAGCCCATTTCCCAGCCAAAGCCTGCACAAATGGCTTGGTCTATGCGAAAAAGCTCATCAGCAATTTCAGGAATACGAAATGAGGCGTATTTGAAAGCATCGGCAAAGGTGCGGCGATAAAACTCACCTGCTTTGTCAGTGCCTTTGAGCAGCACGCTGAAGCGTTTTTTGAGGTCATCAATGACCTTGGTGTTTTCTAAGGTGGCAAACTTGACTTTCTGCGAGGGTTTATATTCCAGTGTTTTAAGGTCAAGTGCCAATATGACGGTTTTGCCTGTTTCGTCTTTGGTTTTTTTATAAAATCCCTGTCCAGTTTTGTCGCCAAGCCATTTGTTTTCCATGAGTTTGGCCATAACAGCAGGCAGTTCAAAGGCCTCCCGCGACTCATCGTGCTGCATCTGCACCAAGTTGTTGCACACATTTACGGTGGTGTCCAGCCCTACTACGTCCGACAGCCGAAAAGTCCCCGACTTGGGCCGACCTACTACGGTGCTGGTGAGTTTATCTACTTCTTCTACCGTTAGGCCCAGTTCTTCGGCAATTCTGATGGTTTGTACCATGGCATAAATACCCAAACGGTTGGCAATAAAGCCAGGCGTGTCTTTGCACAGAACCGTTGTTTTGCCCAAGTATAAATCGCCGTAATGCAGCAAGAAATCAAGTATTTTGGGGTCGGTTTGTGGGCCAGGAATGACCTCAAAGAGCTTTAAATAGCGCGGCGGATTGAAAAAGTGCGTGCCACAAAAATGCCTTTGAAAATCGTCGCTGCGGCCCTCGCTCATCAAATGGATAGGAATACCAGAAGTATTTGAGGTAACAAGCGTACCGGGTTTTCGCACCAAATCTACTTTTTCGTAGAGGCTTTTTTTGATGTCGAGCCGCTCTACGATGGCCTCCAAAATCCAGTCGCAGTCTTTGATTTTGGCCAAGTCGTCGTCAAAATTTCCCAATTTAATGCGACTGGCAAATTTGGGACTGTACAAGGACGCGGGCGTAGCTTTGAGGGTATTTTGAAATGCCTCGTTCACAATTCTGTTGCGCACGGCGGGGTGTTCGAGCGTGAGGCTCTTGGCTTGTTCGGCGGGGGTTAGCTCGCGCGGCACAATGTCCAGAAGCAATACGTCCACGCCGATATTGGCAAAGTGGCACGCAATGCGGCTGCCCATAATTCCTGAGCCGAGAACGGCCACTTTTTTGATGCTGCGGTTCATGGTATTGGGGTTATTTTATTGGTTTCAAAATTACGGACATTCCAACGGGGTCTATCTTAAAGGCCTATTTAAATTTTGCATATGACTTTGGCGTTGGTGTGTATGGCGCTTATAAGCTTTCGATTTTAAGCTCAACCCGTCGGTTTTTTCGTCGGTTTTCGGGGGTAGAGTTGGGCACACGCGGTCTCGAAGACCCGTAGCCTACGGTTTTGATGCGCTCATCGCTGCCCACAATTTGCCCTGCTATGTAGCGTTTGCACACCGACACGCGGTCTTGGGAGAGGCGCACATTTTCGTCGTAGTCGCCTTCGTTGGAGGTATGGCCCGAGAGCTCAATGCGGTGGGGTACTTGCGCATTCACTCCGCTACTTTGTCCAGTTCGGCTTTGGCTTCTGAGCGCAAGTCGCTTTTACCTTGTTCAAACTCAATGGCGTTGAGTACAATACGCTCTCCTTTTTTGACCGATTGGCCGTTTATTTCAACGGTAGATAGTGGCGGCGGCGGCGGTAGGGGCGTGAGTTGCACGTTGAGGGGCAGGCAACCTGCCTGAGCGGCGGCTTCAAAGCCAATCTCACCGCCTTCGTAGTGGGTGGCCGAGATGCTAAAAGTGCCTTTTCTGCCTACTCGCAAAGCAATCAACAGTATTTTTCCTTCGTTGTTGCTATAATACGTTTTGCCCTCAAACACTGCTTTTGCGTTGGCTACTGGGCTTTGGGTTTTTTCGTCCAATATGGTAACGCACAAATCTTGGAATTTTTGGGTGAGAACTTGGGGTTGCCGAGTGGGTTTGGGTGTTTTGTGGGGCTTAGGTTCGTATTGTTTGGGCGGCCTGGTTGCGCGTGCTGTCTTGTTACGTTTGAAAACATTGATGGGCAACCGAAAATTGAGCCACAGCGATTGTTGGGTAACACTGGCTTGCTCGGTGCCAAAAAGCCGATTGTTTTTATAATAGGACTCCTTTTTTACGTACAGCGGGTCGCCGATGGGCTGCTGGTACGACAGACTTACTTCAAACCCAAAATTACCACGGTTGGTGTAGCCTATTTCGGGGGCTATCACGAGCGTATTGGGTTGCAAGTTAGACGCTGCCGACACCGTGCCAGTGCCGTTTTCGAGGTAGCGGTACGTGTCGGTGATAGTGGCAATCCACTTGTTTTGGGCGCCAGAAAAATCTTGCAATTGTAAACTATACATGGCATTTATCTGAACATACCAACCCAGCTCGCGGCTGTTCATCAAAACCCGCCGCAGCCCCGCCGATAAGCCCGTACTGCGGTAAAAGTTGTAACTGCCCGTTAGGTTGTAGCCTTTGTAACCAAAATCTGGGTGATTGGTGTGTTGCAAATATTTATGGCGGTAGCCGCCCAGGAGTACGGCCCAGGCGTTGCCATTTTTTTCGTTGGTAAATTTAAACATAATCTCCAAATCCCAGCCGTTGCTGTTTTGGTTGTATTGCGCCTCGCCTCCGCCCGTTCCAATGAGCGTGCCAGTATATTTGGTTTGTAGGTCGGGCGTTAAAAAACTTTGCCCTTCGAGTAGCTGATAGCGGGCCGGTATGGTAGCACCAAGGCTGTAGCGCGGCAGCACATTGATTGCAAACTGCTGACCAGAAGCACCGTAATGAGCACCAAAAAATAGCAATGCAATGCTTAGATTTTTCATACGGGTTGTTTGGGCTAACAAGATGTTTGTGTGCTGCAAGTCAGCTTATTTTTCAAAAGCTGACTTGCAGCACACAAGTACTTACATTCTGGCCTTCACGATATTGGTAAACTCGCGCGATTTTAAAGATGCGCCACCAATGAGGCCTCCGTCCACGTCGGGACAGGCAAAAAGTTCGGCGGCATTTTTTTCGTTGCAGCTTCCACCGTACAAAATCGTGGTGTTGTCGGCCACGGTAGCGCCGTAGTGCGTGGCAACGTGTGCCCGCAAGGCCGCGTGCATGTCTTGGGCTTGCTGCGAACTGGCCGTTAGGCCCGTGCCAATGGCCCAGATGGGTTCATAGGCAATCACTATTTTGCCGAAGAGTTCGGCACTAAGACCAAACAAACTGGCTGTTAGTTGGGCTTTCACGATGGCCTCATAGTCTTGATTCTGGCGTTGGTCGAGCGACTCTCCGCAACAAAAAATAGGCGTAAGGCCATTTTCCAGCGCAATATTTGTTTTTTCGGCCAATAGTGCGTCGTCTTCGCCAAAATATTGGCGACGTTCGCTGTGGCCTACCAGCACATAGCCCACGCCCAGCGATGCAATCATGGCCGCCGACACCTCGCCTGTGTAAGCTCCCGATGCTTTTTGGTGGCAATTTTGCGCTCCCAATGCCACCCGGCTGCCGTCGGTGAGCTTGCCCAAAAGCGGCAGATACACCGACGGCGGGCAAAGTACCACGCCCACTTCGCCGCGTATTTCGTCGTTAATCATACCTACCACCTCTGTTGTCAAAGCAAGGGCTTCATCAAGGTTCTTATTCATTTTCCAGTTGCCAGCAACGATTTTCTTTCTCATGTTTTGTCGTTTATAATTGGGTTTTTGGTTGTGCCTAATCAAGCAAAATTGTCTTGGTTTCAAAAACAGCGCAAATTAGTAAGAATTTAATAACTACTAAGGGCATTTTTTTGGATTGTTTTTTGTTGTCTTTGTGATAATCTTAAGAAAAAAAGTAACTTTATTGATAGTATTTACTTTTTAACGTGTAGCCAAGATGAAAAATATGCTGAAACGATACGCGATACTCGGTTTTTTATGTTTGATACCGTGGGTAATCTGGTCGCAAAGACCCCAAAAAGAAGACAAATTCGGTTTTTTCTTAACAGGCAATCGCAAGTTTACTACCATTCCATTTCAGATGCACGCCAATCTGATTATTGTCCCTGTGAAGGTCAATGACTCAGACACGTTGCAGTTTATTTTAGATACGGGCGTAAGCTCGGTCATCATCACAGACCCCAACGTTTTGAGTCGCCAAAAATTAAACATCACGCGCCAAGTAACACTATCCGGGGCAGGGGAGGGGCAGTCGCTGATGGCTTGGGTGGCCATTGGCAACACCATTTCGCTGGGGTATGCCAGAGGAACTTACCAAAATATGGTGGTATTGAAAGAAGACGTACTCAAACTTTCTGAGTTTGTGGGCACGCCCGTGCACGGCATTTTTGGCTACGATATCTTTAACAATTTTGTTGTTACGATAGATTTCGTCAATCGAGAAATTGTTTTAACCCAGCCCAATAAATACAAATACAAATCCAGCAAGGGCGACAAATATCCCATTGTTATCGAAGACAGCAAGGTCTATACCGACATGATGGCACTGGTGGACAACGGCCAAGAAACGCCCATCAGAATGCTCATAGATACGGGCGCGGGCCACGCGCTGCTCATCGACAAAAACCCCGAAAACCAAATCCAGCTGCCCCAAAAAGTGATTCGGTCGCAGTTGGGGCGAGGGCTTAATGGCGTTATCAACGGCAATTTGGGCCGCATTGATAAACTACGCTTTGGCCGCCACGAACTAAAAAACGTACTGGCTTCATTTCCCGACAGTGTGAGTTTTGGTATGAAATTGCGCACGCACCAACCAGGCGAGCGCCAGGGCAATATTGGTTGCGAACTGCTGCGGCGTTTTAGGGTAACTTTCAACTATGCCGAACGCTACATGGTGTTGAAACCCAATAAAAAACGCCTACGCGAGGCTTTTGAACACGACATGAGCGGCGTTGAACTGCGCGCCAAAGGCGAAAACCTGCGGCGGTATTATATAGACCGCGTTATCGAAGATTCGCCAGCAGCGCAAGCAGGCTTGGAAGAAGGCGACGAGTTGGTTTTTGTGAACAACAACATCGCTGCCGAGTTGAGTATCAGCGAAATTTACAAAATATTGCAAAGGGGCGAAGGCAAAGAAGTAGAATTGTTTGTGCGCCGCCAGGGCGGTATTCGTTTTGCTAAGTTTGCCCTAAAAAGAATAATTTAAAAAAAACTAACCCGCAAACGAAATTTTCCCCATCGAAACCGTTGGAACGCCCTGCCTGTTGCCAAAACTTGTCTGACCGCCCACCAGGGCTTCGTTGGCCAAAATAGCAAACAAAACGGCCTCTTTGGCATCGCCTGAAATACCAAGTTCGTCGGTAGTTCTAAAATTAAAATGAGGCAATAATGCCCGCAAATGCCCCACTAAAACGGGGTTGTGCGCCCCGCCACCGCTCAAATAAACGTGGTAAAGCACGCCCGCTCGACAGGCCCTCAAAATGGCTTCGGCAATGGTCTCGGCAGAGAAGCGGGTAAGCGTAGCCACCAAGTCATGCGGTGAAATGGCGGCGGTGTTGCTGCGCTGCTGCGCCCGTTGGAGGTATGCTAAATTAAACAACTCTGGCCCGGTAGTTTTGGGGACTGGCCCCTTGAAAAAAGCGTCTTCTTTAAGGCTTTTGAGCAAAAGCAAATTTACTATTCCGCCGGCTGCCAGGCGTCCGCTTTCGTCGTAAGCGTGCCCAAAAAACTGACGGGCAGCAGCATCTATGAGCGTATTTCCTGGCCCAGTATCGGTTACAAACACTTCGTTGGCGTTCAGGTTGCCCGGTAAATAGGTAAAATTGGCAATGCCGCCCATATTGAGCATGATGCGATTTTGGTCTTTTTTAGAAAAAACAAAATAGTCGCCATACACGGCCAAAGGTGCGCCTTCTCCGCCCGCCGCCACGTGTTTTTGCCGAAAATCGCTCAGCGTAATAATGCCCGTGGTTGTGGCCACGTGGTCGCCGTCGCCAATTTGCAGCGTAGCGTTGGGGTATTTTTCCAACTGGTGCAAAATTTTTGGCGCGTGAAAAACCGTTTGGCCGTGGCTGGCTACTACGTCCACGTCGGCGGGCAAAACACCCCATTTTTCCAGACATTGCAGCACCATTTGCCCGTGCAAGCGACCAATCCAAGCGTTGAGAAGCGTCAAATGCTGAAAATCAATTTGTTTTTTGGCAAATATTTGCCGCACTTCGGCCTTTGTTTCTTCCAAAAATGGAACGGTGTCAAAGTGTTCTAATGTTACGTGGGTGTCGGCACCGTTTCCGCGTAACAGACACAGTGCCACGTCGAGGCCGTCCATCGAAGTGCCCGACATCAAGCCCACGATTCGTCGCGCTGGCTTTGAGGCAATCTTAAAAAGTTTCGTTAGGTTTGGGTTCATCTTACCTTATTAAATAACAAACTGCAAAGTTATGTGGACTGGCGAAGAACAGCAGGGTTTTTTTGAACAAATTTTACTCGAAACTACTGGCCAAAGCCTGGATATTATTGACGTACAATTGATTTCGGGCGGTAGTGTCAATACCTCGGTGCGTATTTTGACCGAAGGCGGGGCTTTTTTTGTGAAGTTTAACCACGCCGAGCGCGAAGATCAGTTTGAAAAAGAAGCGCGTGGCCTGCACTTACTCCGCCAAACCGACACGCTGCCCGTGCCAACGGTAATTGGCCACGGGCTAACTGACAACAAAGCCTATTTGGCACAAAACTTTGTTGAATCGGCCATGCAAGCCCCCAACTTTTGGGAAAACTTCGGCCATTCTCTGGCTTTGCTACACGCGCACACACAACGCGAGTTTGGCCTTCACTTTGATAACTACGTTGGCTCATTGCCCCAAAACAACCAGCCGTTGTCCAGCGGAATTGAGTTTTGGATCACGCGGCGGCTGCGTCCGCAGGCGGGGTTGGCGTTGTACAATGAGCTGATAAGTAGGGTTTTATACCAAAAATTAGAAAAATTTTATGACCAACTCCCGCACTTGCTCCCCAAAGAACGCCCCGCACTGCTGCACGGCGACCTGTGGACGGGCAACTTTTTGACCAACGAAACGGGCCAGGTTACATTGGTAGATGCCGCTCCTTATTATGGCTTTCGCGAGGCTGAAATGGCTTTTACGCTCTTGTTTGGTGGCTTTGAGTCTCCTTTTTACGATGCTTACCAGGACACATTCCCGCTCGAAGACCACTTCAAAGACAGGGTAGCTATCTACAATCTGTACCCGTTGCTGGTGCACGTCAATCTATTTGGCAAAAGCTATTTGGCACCCATCGAAAAGCTCTTGAAGACCTACGTGGGGTAAAGCGCCATCTGGCTGTTTCGAGGCATTAGCAATGAAAAATTGAAAAGTTGGATAATAACCAAAAATACGTTAAATCGACTTTAATAAGTAACATTATTGACCCTGATGGTTTTTTTAATTAGCCCCCAATTCCTGAAAATCGCCCGTTTATAGACTATTCACATTTACCTTTGGCGAACACATTGCTTTTTTATTTTTGCCCAAAAAATGACCGAACGCACTAATTTTTTTGACACCAGAATCGAATTCTTGAAAGGAGTGGGCCCCAAACGCGCCGAGATTATTAACAAAGAGTTGACTATTTTTACCTACGGCGACCTGCTCCAAAACTACCCTTTTCGGCACGAAGACCGCTCGGTGTTTCAGCGGGTGGTAGATTTGAACGATAACATGGCCGCCGCCCAGCTAAAAGGCCGCATCAGAAGCGTCAATGTCATTGGCGAGGGGCCCAAACGTCGCTGTGCCGTAGCATTTACCGACGGCACGGGCGTGTGCGAGTTTGTGTTTTTTAACGGTGCCGAGTGGTATGCCAAAAGCCTCCGCGAGGGCGGCGAGTACATTGTGTACGGCAAGCCGCAGCCCTTTGGGGGCAAGTTTAGTTTCAATCATCCTGATGTAGAGGCCGTTATGCCCGAAAACGCCGAAGGAGGCTATTGGCAGCCCGTTTATAATCTTACCGAGAAGCTGCGCAAAAGATTCATAGATAGTCGGTTTTTGGGCAAAGTAGTGCGGTCGGTTTTGGAGCAAGCCCACGCACACTTTAAGGAAACATTGCCCGCCGAACTGGTACAGAAATTTCGACTTTTGTCGAAAGCCGATGCCATGTGGTACATTCACTTGCCCGAAAGCGAGGCCAGTTTGCACCAAGCCAAACGGCGTTTAAAGTTTGAAGAATTGTTTTACAACCAATTGCGGTTGCTCAAAAACAAACTCATTCACAAAACCGAGTATCCGGGCCAAATTTTTGCCAAACTCGACTTGGTAAAGACTTTTTACCAACCCGAACACCTCCCTTTTGACCTTACGGGCGCGCAAAAGCGCGTGGTGCACGAAATCTACGAAGACCTCAAAAGCGGCAGACAAATGAACCGTCTTTTGCAAGGCGACGTGGGCAGTGGCAAAACCATCGTGGCCTTTATTGCGATGCTCATGGCCCTCGACGGTGGGGCGCAGGCGTGCCTCATTGCCCCCACCGAAATCTTGGCCGACCAGCACTACCGTAGCCTCAAAACCTTTGCCGATGCCCTGGGGCTAACCATTACTTTGCTCACGGGCTCTACTACCAAAAAAGCACGAAAAACGCTGTTTCCTGCCTTGGCCGACGGCACTACGCAGGTTGTGGTGGGCACGCACGCGCTGCTCGAAGACAACGTGCAGTTCAAAAACCTGGGGCTTTGCATCATTGACGAGCAGCACCGCTTTGGCGTGGCACAACGCGCCAAAATGTGGAACAAAAACCAGGATTTGCACCCGCATATTTTAGTGATGACCGCCACGCCCATTCCGCGTACCCTGGCCATGACCCTCTACGGCGACCTCGACCTGTCGGTGATTGACGAGCTGCCTGCGGGCCGTAAACCCATCAAAACGGTGCATCGCTACGACAAAAACCGCCTCGCAGTTTTTGGATTTATGGAAGAAGAAATAAAAAAAGGACGGCAAATTTATATGGTTTATCCGCTCATCGAAGAGTCCGAGAAAGTAGATATGAAAAACCTCGCCGACGGCTACGAGAGCGTTACGCGGGCTTTCCCGCAGTATTACGTCAGTATTTTGCACGGTAGAATGTTGGGCTACGAAAAAGACGACGAAATGCAACGGTTTGTGAGAGGAGAAACCCAAATTATGGTGGCCACCACCGTGATTGAGGTGGGCGTGAACGTACCAAATGCCAGCGTGATGGTCATTGAAAGTGCAGAACGTTTTGGACTTTCGCAGCTGCACCAGTTGCGGGGGCGTGTGGGGCGCGGAGCCGAGCAGTCGTACTGTGTTTTAATGACCAAATACGAATTGAGCAAAGACACCCGCTTGCGCATTGACACCATGGTACGCACCAATAATGGCTTTGAAATAGCCGACACCGACCTCCAACTACGGGGCCCAGGCGATTTGGCAGGTACGCAGCAAAGCGGCATTGCCGACCTTATCATTGCCGATTTGGCCAAAGATGGGGCCATTTTGAAGGCCGCCCGCGCCGAAGCCGAAACCATTTTGACAGAAGATTTTGAGCTGGCCTTGCCCAAAAACGCGCCCATTCGCACCCACGTGGACTCGCTACGCAAAGAAGAAACCAATTGGAGTAGAATTAGTTAGATTGTATCCAAACCCAAAGTTATGCAAATAAAAATCCTCGCTTTTGGCATTGCCCGCGACATTATCGGCCAGTTTGAACTACCCACTGAGCTACCCAACGGCGCAACCGTAACGGATTTGAAAGCCTTTTTGACCCAGCAATTTCCTGATTTTCAAAAGTTGTCGTCGTTGCGGGTGGCCATCAATACCGAATACGCCGACGACACCACAGTACTCAACAGCCACGACGAAATTGTACTCATACCGCCCGTGAGCGGCGGGTAGGCCGCATATCAGGTACGCACCACAAAAAATCTAAATTGATAAAACCAAGAAATAGCCCATGGTGGCCGAAGCAATATGAAAATAATCGAATGTGCCCGCGATGCCATGCAGGGCGTTGCTACTTTTATTGATACCAAACACAAAATACAATACCTCAACAAGCTCTTGGAAGTAGGCTTTGATACACTCGATTTTGGCAGCTTTGTGTCGCCAGTCGCTGCTCCGCAAATGAGCGATACAGCCGAGGTGTTGGCAGGACTGGATTTGTTGGCTACCAAAACCAAACTCATGGTATTGGTAGCCAACTTGCGCGGGGCGCAGCAAGCCGCCGCTTATGAGCAGATTGGCTATGTGGGTTTCCCGCTGTCGGTTTCAGACTCGTTTCAGCTCCAAAACACCAACAAAACCATTTCGGAGGCATTTGCAGAACTGGCTGAGGTGCAAGCACTTTGCTACAAAGCCAACAAAACGCCCGTAGTTTATCTTTCAATGAGTTTTGGGAATCCATATGGCGAGCCTTACAGCCCCGAAATTGTCGAAGACTTTGCCGAAAAATTGGTAAAAATGGGCGTTGGCACTATTGTTCTTTCCGACACTATGGGCAGCAGCACCACCGACGACATCAAGGCTTTATTTGGGGCTTTAACTGCGCGCTTTCCCGACATAGAATTGGGCGCACATCTCCACGCCAAGTATGGCCACGTGGCCAAAAAAACAAAAGCCGCCTACAAATCGGGCGTGCGCCGCATTGACTGCGCTGTTCGGGGGTTTGGCGGCTGCCTCTTGGCCGAAGATAAATTGGTTGGAAACTTAGCTACCGAGCTGGTAGTAAGCGAGCTACGACAATTGGGGGGGCATATCCCACTGAACGATGCCAAATTGGCCGCCGCCATGTTGCAGTCGCAGTACATCTTTGAATAATTCTACTCGTATTGTGGGTTGTTTTGGGCACTTGAAAAGCGGCACGCGGCCAATGTTTGTTCGTCGCAAACTTTAAAATCGAATTTTGAACAGTAAAAATTTTGGGTTCTTTGACAATTTTTGTGGTCGCGTGTTTTTTTTTATTACACAAAGATTCATAAAGTAAACAAAAAAGCACACAAAATTTTTATTAAATAACTAAAAATCAACAAATTACTTTTTTGGGTACTTTGTGTAATAATTAGCAAACCACAAAAATTGTTAGACAACCAAATGTTGTTCAAAAATTAGGAGATTAAGCCAATTTCTTGGGTTATAATTTTTGTGTAGCATATTTTTTGCAACATTGATGCATAAAGTATTATCTTTGCAACATTGTTTCATATAGCACACATCATGTCAGATAAAAAACTTCCAGTAACGGTACTAAGTGGCTTTTTGGGTGTCGGCAAAACCACTTTGCTCAACCATATTTTGCACAACAAAGAAGGGCTAAAAGTAGCCGTCATTGTAAACGACATGAGCGAGGTGAACATTGACGCGCAGTTGGTTGCCAAAGAAAATACCCTAAGCCGCACCGAAGAAAAACTCGTCGAAATGTCGAACGGCTGTATTTGCTGCACCCTGCGCGAAGATTTAATGATTGAAGTAGAAAAACTGGCCAAAGAAAAACGGTTCGATTACCTGCTTATTGAATCAACGGGTATTTCAGAACCCGTACCAATTGCCCAAACGTTTAGTTTTGTGGACGAAGAAAACGGCATTGACCTCTCGCAGTGGGCGCAGATTGACTGCATGGTAACGGTGGTGGACGCGCTCAATTTTGCCAAAGATTTTGCGTCGGTGGACACGCTCCAAACCCGCAACATGAACGACGAAAACCCCGACGACTACCGCACCATCGTAAACCTACTGACCGACCAAGTGGAGTTTGCCGACATCATTATCATCAACAAAGCCGATGCCGTGTCTGAACTGGCTTTAATGGAACTCAAAGCGGTTATCAAAGCCTTAAATCCTGTTGCTAAGGTTATTACGTCCAATTTTGGCCAAGTTTCTCCGAAAGAAATACTCAATACAGGTCTGTTTGACTACGAAAAAGCCGAGCAATCGGCGGGCTGGATTCAAGAACTCAACGACCGCCAAAACGGTAAAGTCCACAAGCCCGAAATTGAAGAATACGGCATCAGTTCGTTTGTGTTCAGGGACAAAAAACCTTTTCACCCCGCTCGTTTTTGGGAATACATCAGCGAAAACTGGCCTGCGGGTATTATTCGCAGCAAAGGGCTTTTCTGGCTGTCGTCGCGCCCCAGTGCGGCCCTGAATTGGAGCCAAGCGGGCGGCTCGCTGCGGGCAGAGTCGGCGGGGGTTTGGTGGGCAAGCATGGATTTTGCAGCGCGTATTGGCTACCAGTCGTTTGTCGAAAACCAAGAAACCATCGAAAGCCGCTGGGACAAACGCTTCGGCGACCGCCAAAACGAGTTGGTTATTATTGGCCAAGATTTAGAACAAGAATTAATTGTCAGAGAACTCACCGCTTGCCTGTGTACTGAAAGCGAAATTGAGTACATGGAATTGGGCGGCACTTTCAAAGACCCATTCCCCGTTTTGTAATACCCATCATTCTTAAAATTCATCACTTATAATCAATTACCACCATGACACACCTCCGTTTCAGTTCGCTCCTAACTTTGCTGATTGGCATCGTTTTTAGTTTCTCAAGTTGCAAAACATCTGACCCCGAACCCGAAGACGATAACGAGTTGATTACGACCGTGCGATTGAAGTTTACCGACGGTAGCAGCGTTCAAACTTTTCAGTGGCAAGACCTCGACGGCGACGGCGGCAAAGCGCCCACGATTCAGAATATAGCCCTCAAAGCCAACAAAACCTATAAGCTCGACATCGAACTGCTCGACGAAAGCAAAATGCCTGTAGTGGACCAAACCAAAGAAGTAGCAGCCGAAAAAGACGAGCATTTGTTTGTTTTTACGCCCATGCCCGCCAGCCTATTGGCCTACACTTACGGCGACATAGACAGCAAAAACTTCCCGATTGGCCTCACGGGCAGTGCAAAAACTACTGCGACAGGAACGGGGACTTTGAAGGTAGTGCTACGCCACCAACCACCCGTCAATGGCATGGCGCAAAAAAACGGAACCGCCACTCCTGGCAGTTCCGACGTGGACATTACGTTTAATGTGGCCGTAACGAACTAAGCTCGTTCTATCCATTTACCGTACCACAAACGCCCCCTAATTTTTGGTTGGTTTTTATCCTCTGCTGGTTCGCGTTATAAGCGCAAGCCAGCAGAGGATATTTGCTTGTTTGCATTTGAAACGCCCTTCTCTGTTAGTTCGCTTCATAGACGCACACCAGCAAAAAAGATATAAATAACTTTTTGGTAAATATCAAAGTAGTTTATAACGCAGCCATATGTATTATATTTGGTGCATGAAACAAGCCCGCAAACTGATTACACTGTTGTTGTTTGTGTTGCCAGATGTAGTGTCTGCTCAAAATAAACGCCTGATCGATTCATTATTGCAGTTGTCTGTCAGTCAGACTGATAGTGCCAAAGTTTGGACGCTAACTCAGGTAAGCTGGCAATGGCGACAATACAACCGCAACACAGCGCTCCGCTATGCTCAGGAAGCCATGAACCTGGCCCGAGACAGAAACGACCCCGAACAGGTTGGCTTTTGCTGGATGGCAACAGGTAATGTCTATAGCTATCACCAGAATGCCGTCGAAGCATTTACGGCGTATCAAAATGCCGAAGAGCACTTCAGGCAATACTTCGCAGATTCGTCGGGACCCACGACAGGCCCAGTTGCAAATCAATTTAGGGCTACTTTATCACGAGCAGCTTAACGATGATGCCAAAGCGATTGATGCCTATCTGAAAGCAGCCCGCTTTTACGAAAAAAACCAGAACTGGGCCAACTTGAGCGATTGCTATAACAAGGTGGATAATATATTGATGAGCCAGAAGGCAGATGCTCAGGCGGTTAAGTACTATGAAAAAGCCCTGATCTTGGCGCACCGAAGCCAGGACCCAGAAGAAGAGGCAGCGGTGTATAACGACTTTTATTCGAGCTACATCACATGGTACAAACGCCAGCCGGATGTAGCACTGTTGAAAAAAGCCATTGGCGGATTTCAAAGCGGCATTCTGCTTTGTCGAAAACAGGCCAATCAGATTCCGACGCAGTATCTGCCCACATTGCTGACCAATTTGGGAGAATGTTATGTGTTCCAAAATCAACTTGACTCGGCCCGTCATTCACTCGCCGAAGCACTCCAACTGGCCGGGCCAATCAATTATACAGCTATAGTGCCGTTTGCTCACGCCCTGCTGGCCCAGATCGACTTCCGGCAGGGTAACCCTCAGGCGGCCCAAAGCCATATGGCCGAGGTTGAACATTACTACGGCGATTTAAACTGGACGAATCAGTTGGTTGTTGCCCGGGAGTTAGCCAAACTCAACGCCCAACAAAAGCAATGGGCCGATGCTTTCCGATGGCAACAACGCTACCAGACGATTAGCGATTCGTTGGGCAGTCAGGCGCGAAGCCGCACTGTTGCGGTTCTCAATGCGCGTTATGGCGTCGAACGGAAAGATGCACAGATTACTGCCCTGGAACAGGAAACCGCGAACCAACGAAACATAATTGGGTTAGCTACTGTGCTGGGGCTTGTGCTGCTGGCACTGATTTGGGTTGGGTTCCGGCTGTTGCGGGCACAGCACCAGCTAAATGCCCGGCAACAAAATGATTTTGATATTAACCTGGCCCAAAAAGAGCGCGAATTAACAACATATACGCTCAATCTAACAACCAAAAATACCTTATTGCTCGACCTCAGGAAATCTATAGAAAGCCTCCCGGATAGCAGAGCAGCCCTGCGACTAATTGACCAATGTGTACAGTCAGATGATGATGTGGATAACTTCCGATGCCATTTTGAAGCCGTTTACCCCCAATTTTTTGAGGTGTTGCAAACGCACGCGCAACAACCTCTGTACACTATCGACATGCGTTATTGCGCCTGCCTTCGCATGGGTCTGACAACCAAAGAAATCGCCAATCTGCTCAACATTGACCCGGCCAGTATTCGGGTAGCCAAATACCGACTTAAACATAAGCTGGGTCTTTCCAAAGAAATGGACCTCAATAAATTTTTGAAAAACCTCTGATTTTCAATATGTTGCAATTTTTAGTTTTCTGTGTATATGATTTGTAACGGGCAGGTAGCCAATTTGTAACGCCTCATTTTTGCTCGATACGGCCGCTATGCCTGTTATTTGCATGGGTTATTCAACGGGCTTGCCGAAAACCGTGAACAGAGTAGGCACACGCAAGAAACATATAAAAACCATGAAAATCTCAGCACTTATCGGGTTAGGGGGAATGATTGCCCTCACCTGGCTCGGCTCATGCAGCAAATCGCCTGATCCTGCAGCATCTACCACTGCGGTGATGCCCCAGGCAAATTACACCACGTACACGGGTGCTTATACTTATACTGACGCTACCGGGAGAGTAGTCGCCGACGATAAGGCAAGTGCTACGGTTACCGACAAAGGTACCAACAGCATCGAGATTCGGTTTAGCGCGTCGGGTTCGCCCACGGTGAGTTTTACGGTTCAAAAAAACACGGGTGGTGATTATGCCAACGTCGATTTCTCGCAGCAAAAGGGAATTTCGTTCAAAGACAAATCGCTCGATGTGGGCGTATCGTCAACTAGTCCGATTTACGCGCTTAGCTTCTCCGGAAGCCGTTAAGGAGTGCTGAGTGATGTGAGACGTAGTTAAGTTTGAAAATTTACCCTGTAAGGTCGCCAGTATCTCAAAGCTACATTCGGTAACTTGGAGGTACTGGCGACTGCTTTAACAGAGCAATCTTCGGCGCTATCACCAGGGGTTGAGCGTAAAGCAAATCGCTGAAATGTTGACTATCAATTATCAATCGGTTGTAAATCTACTTCACCGAGCTATTCAATACTTGAGCCACGAGTGGTCGGGAGAGCTGACCCTGCTTTTTTTAGTGATTTCTACGAAATTATAATAAATTGCAAAAAAAATTGTATTAAAGCGAGTATTTAACCAGAAAGCTGTCCTCTCTGTATCTGAAACCCTATTCAGATGCCACGCAACCAGTACAAAAAAATAGCAGATTTTCTTGCCGATGAATCCTTCCAACATTGGGTGCGTTTTAAAGACAATACCCATGGCTGGGAAGAATGGACTGTAGAACACCCACAACGAGCCAAGTTGGTTCAACAAGCCCGTCTTTGGATTTTGTCCATGCGGGTTTCCGAAGCTGACGTACCGCAAGAAGAAACCCAGGCTTCTTTGGAAGCTACATGGGAGAAAATCAGACATTGGGAAGCGATTGATAGTCCTAAAATCCGCTTTTGGAACAACGGGTGGTGGCAGGGTGTGGCAGCGGTGTTGGTGTTGGGCATTGCACTTGGCTGGTTTTATAAGCGCCAAACGTCTTCCACGAAAACCTTGATTTCCTACACCGACCTCATCAAAGAAAACGCCAACGGACTAATCGAACAGGCCAATAACACCGATAGACCACAGCTCATTACGCTCTCTGACGGGAGTTCGGTCTTGCTCCAACCCGACAGTAAATTGAGTTACCCCAAATCATTTGATCCAACCCAACGCAAAGTCTATTTGTCGGGCGAAGCTTTTTTTGAAATCAGTAAAAATCCCCAACGCCCCTTTCTGGTATTTGCCAACGAAATAGTAACCAAGGTAATTGGCACAAGTTTTAGGGTGAGGGCTTACTCTGACCAACCCAACGTAGAGGTGGTGGTACGAACAGGTAAGGTAAGTGTAAGTTCAAACCAACAAGTTGCCACAACAAAAGAACAAGGCGTACTACTTTTGCCAAATCAAGCCGTGCGATTTATTCGCCAAAGTCTTGCTTTTGAGGAGATTACAAATTTGGTAGTGAGCGAACCCATTGCGCAAACCCAAACGACCATCGAACAGTTAAGTTTTGAGTTCACGGACATACCCGTTGCCCAAATCCTGCACACCCTTGAGCAAGCCTATCTGGTAGAGGTTGATTTTCCCCGTGAGGTATTGAAAGACTGCTACCTGACCACTTCACTGAGTGACCAACCCTTGCCCGAAAAGCTGAAAATTATCTGCGAAAGCTTGGGCAATAATACGCGTTACGAGATGAATGGCAATCATATTACGATTATTTCAAACGGCTGTAACTAACTCCCATAAACCCACTTTGCTTATGCCTCAACCACGTACTTAACATCACAAAAAGAGCGTCGAAATGCTGCTACACTTCGACGCTCAAATCAGCCCCCTGTGCTTGCATTAACGCCCTCTGCTAAGGGTGTAAGGAGTTTTTGCCAATACCAGCTAAATAGTACTAAACCAAAAAGAAATCAAAACTATGAAAAAATCTTTGATAATCAAACGATTACTTTATCAAATCGTGCAAACGTCAGTTTTACAAATCGCCCTCGCTATTGTGTTTTCGAGCATGGCCTTGGCCACGTCCGTCAAGGGGCAAGAGATGCTTGAAAGGAAAGTAAGCATCAACGTGTCGGAAGTTCCGTTGGATAATGTATTGCTTCAACTCGAAAAATCGGCAAAGGTGCAGTTTTCGTACAATTCTCGAAAACTGCAACTAAACCGCTTGGTGAGTATTCGTGCCAATAATGAGCCCTTATCGGTGGTACTCAAATCGCTTCTTCAACCGCTCAATATCAAATTTGTGCTGGTGAGCAATCAGATTGTATTGCGCAAAGAAGCCCCCTCTGAGAGCGGTTTTTTGGAAGAAAGCCCACCCACGGAAGTCGGCGAAATCAACGCTGATGTGACCATCACAGGAACCGTTACGGACGATAACGGGGCAGTAATACCAGGGGTAAGCATTTTGATAAAAGGAACTCAGCGAGGCACTACCACCAACACAGAGGGCAAATATAGCCTTGCGGTAGCTGACGAAAAGGCAACATTGGTGTTTAGTTTTGTTGGGTATTTGTCGCAGGAATTCGTCGTAGGCAAACGAAATGCCATCAATATCGTCCTTAAAACCGATTTAAAATCCCTCAACGAAGTGGTAGTTGTTGGCTACGGCTCGCAGGCCAAACGCGACGTTACGGGGGCAATCTCTACCGTCAAAGGGTCAGATATCGCCCAAGTGCCCGTGCCCAGTTTCGATGCCGCGCTTCAGGGGCGCGCCACGGGCTTGCAAGTTTCGCAGGCCGGGGGAGCACCTGGTAGCCCTGTTCGGGTGCAGATTCGGGGAACGGGGTCTATCTCCTCAGGGACGGATCCGCTTTACGTAATCGACGGAATGATTGTTTTCCAGGAAATTGCCGGCATTGCCGGTGGGCGAACCGGCAACAGCCTGAACCCCCTGGCCAACCTCAACCCCAACGACATTGAGTCGATAGAGATACTGAAGGATGCTGCCGCCACCGCCATATACGGCTCGCGGGGAGCCAACGGCGTGATCCTCGTGACGACTAAAACAGGCCGCAAAGGGCAGGCCCGCACCACGGTGGACATCAGCCGGGGCGTATCCGATGCGACCAACTTGATCCCCTACGCCACTGGTTCGCAGTGGCTGGGGCTAGTCGACGAGGCCCGTCGCAATTCGATCGGGTTCGGCATTCCTGCCAATCTGGCCCCCTTCGACCCCCTGCTGATCGCCAATAACAACCTCCCCACCCCGGTGGGTATCGCGGGCCCGCAGTACGGGCCGCTCACCACTTGGACGCGCGACGTGGCCGAGCGCACCAACACCGACTGGACGCGCGAACTGCTGCGGCAGGGCACCGTGCAGGAAGTCAACGTCTCCACAAGCAATGGCTTCGACCGGGGCGGGTTCTTCATTTCGGGCCAATACCGCGACGACCAGGGCATCCTCAATACCCACCGCCTACAGCGGTACGCCTTCCGGGCCAACCTTGATTTTGCCGTGAGCGACAAAATCCGGGCCGGGGCCAAAATGACGTTCAGCTATCTGGAATTCAACCAACCCCAGGTGGGCATCGGCAACAACGGCGGCGGTGTAGGCAGACAGAACTTCGGCGCGACCGGCGGCTGGGCCCAGGCCAACATTGGTTCGCTACCCATCATGCCCATCTATAACCAAGATGGTACCTACTTCAATCCGTTGCGGGGTACCAATGTGGTGGCCGGGCAAGACCCCAATAATTACAGCAGCCCTACCTACCAAAATCGAACGATCGGCACGGCTTTCTTAGAATACAGCGTGTTGAAAGACCTGAAGCTGCGCACGGAAGCCTCGGTGGATTTCCTGAATTCTAATTCCATTTACTGGGTGTCGGATGTGATCCGCTACAACCGGGCGGGGCAGGAGCAGGGCCGTTTTGTTAGCAATCGCAACGTGAACGGTTTTGCCACCTACACCAAAAATTTCGGTGGGCAGCACGATATCCAAGTGGTGGCCGGTTCCGAAATGCAGAAAACGGGGCAGCGGCGGCAGGAGTACGCCTTCGAGGGGCTGGTGGGAGCGCAGCAGGAAATCGGTGAAATAGCCAACGGTGCCTCGCAGTTCATCACGGGCGTCTCGGGCATTTTTCCCGATCGGTTTTTCATCTCTTACTTCGGTCGGGCCAACTACAAATACAAGGATCGCTATCTGGTGGGCGTGAGCTTCCGGCGTGATGGCTCCACCGCCTTTGGTCCCAACAACCGGTATGGCAACTTCCCGGCGGTGTCGGCAGGATGGATACTTTCTAGCGAACCCTTTTTCCAGCAGGGCTTCTTCGAACGCTTCAACCTACTCAAAATCAGGGCCAGTATGGGTGTGACGGGCAACGCCAACATCCCGAGCTTCGCCTTTAACAACAACTTCATTAACTGGCCCGTGTACGGAAACGCCCCGGCATTGGGGTTGAGCGTACTGGCAAACCCCAACATAACCTGGGAGCGCAACCGCCAAGTGGATGCCGCTCTGGAATACGGCCTGTTCAATAACCGCATTTCGGGTTCGATCGGCTATTACAATCGTCTTTCGCAGGATATGCTGCTGCGGGTACCCGTGGCACCCAACATCGGTGTTGCTTCAGATAGCCCCACCCTTATCACCAACATCGGCGACCTGCGCAATGGTGGCATCGAGTTCCAAATCAGCACCGTCAACATCAACCGAAACAGCTTCCAATGGCGCAGCGATTTTAATATCTCCACCGCTCACAACCGCGTGGAGCGGCTTACGCCTCAGTTCGAGGTGCTGCCGGGAGGGTCGCTGCCGGTGGCGGTGGGAATCCAATCGGGAGTAGGCATCACCCAAATCGACGGACGCATGGCTACCTATTACCTGGCCGAGTACGCCGGATTAGATGCGCAGGGCTTTGAGACGATTCGGGAAGTCGACCAGAACGTGCTTCGCCAAACGGGCAAAACTGTGACAACGGGCAACGTCATCAGGGCCACCCAGCAAAATATCAACGCCAACCGCGTCGTGCAGGAAGGCAAGACCAGCCTGCCCACTTGGTTCGGGGGCTTGAACAACACCCTCACTTACAAGGGCTTTGAGTTGTCGGCATTGGTCACTTTTCAGGGGGGGAACTACATTTACGACGGCCACCAAGAAGCGACCTCCTACGTCCGCACTGGAACAAACCAAATCCGGGCCGATGTGATCGGTAACACCTGGACGGAGCAAAACCTCAACGCCAGCTTCCCCAGACCAACCTGGAACCTGCGCGACAACAGCCTTAACGCTCAAGGCGTTCCGACCCCGCAGGTGATGGGCGCCCGCACCACCCGCTACCTGTACAAGGGTGATTTTCTGCGGCTGCGCACCGTCCAAATAGCCTACAATTTGCCCAAAGCCTGGGTGCAGAAAGCCAAGATGCAGAATGTCAGGGTGTACGTGACGGGCCAGAATCTGCTCACGCTCACCAGGTATCCCGGTCTTGACCCTGAGTTAGTCGTGCTGGGCGGCGATCAGGATCGCAACCTCAACCAGGGGGTTGTAGGTAACCTGCCGCTGCCGCAGGTTCGGATTTTCAATGCCGGACTGAGCGTTACTTTCTAACTACTACCCTTCGATCGAATCATCTTATCATAAACTTGAATTTTATCATGAAAATAGCACGAATTTTCTATCTAATCATACTTTTAGGAGGCCTTTCCTCTTGTGGGGAGGATTTCTTCAATGACGCCCGCCAGCAAACCAATATTGCCAACGACAACTGGGGCAGTACGCAGGATCTGGAACGCCTCATCGCAGGAGCTTATTACGGGGCTAGTGGCTACGCCGGATTTCGGGGCATCATCGGCCTACAGATGGTTCACGAGTCGCTCATCTCCGATGTGGGGCTGCTGCACGCTAACGGTGTTACCAACGACTGGCAAGTCGATATCTACAACCGGGCCACGACCCGCAATGACATAAGCACCTATTCCGATATGTGGCGCGGGGGCTACCAGAGCGTTGCCCTTGCCAATGAAGTCATTGGCTGGGTAGATCAGAACGGACCCTTCAAAGATCAGAATGGCCCCATCTGGACAAACCGTATCGTGGGCGAGGCCCTTTTCCTGCGGGCGTGGGTGTATTTCACGCTCGTCCGAATCCACGCCCCTGCCTACGGTGCCGACAACCAGGCTCCCTCCGTCATTCTCAACATTACACCTTCCAAGGAGGGCTTCGCCAATCCGCCCAGGGCTACCGTACAAGCCGTGTACGATCAAATCCTGCAAGATTTGGAAAAGTCGATTACGCTGCTCCCCGAAGCCTACGATGTCCAGCGCGACCCCATCGACTACCAAGACCGCGCCAACCGTTTCGCAGCCCGCTTTCTGTTGGCTCGGGTGCATTTTCAGATGAAAAACTTTGCCAAAGCCAAGGAACAAATCGATCAAATAATCGGGTCAGGACGCTACGCCCTGAATGAGGCACCCATCGAGGCCTGGAACAAAACGGGTACGGGACAAAGGGGCCGGGAAGTAGTGTGGCAGTACGTTCAATTCAGCACCTCGCAGCAGCAGTGGAAATCGTCGCCAGTAGGTAGTTTTATGGGTTTTACGGCCCAAGGAAATGCTACCAACATCAACAACGGCCGTACTATTTCGGCCAGTGACGCCTTTCTGGGGGCAGCTGGCTGGACTCCCGACAGGTTTACCATTAGTGCACTGCCATCGGGGCGCCCCCCTGCGGTGCTGGGGCGAACTGACAATTTCGTCATCACCGACAACCCCGACCTGCGCCTCAGGCAGTTGTGGCGGGCTATTCCGGCGGGGTTCGACCCCCGCCCCGAATACACCTCCTACGACCGCACCTACGTATGGTGCAACAAATGGAACCGAATCACCAGCGTGAACAATAACCTCTTCAGTCTGCCCCTCATGCGGTCAGCGGAGCTTCACCTCAGCCGCGCCGTAATCCGTTTCCGCGAAGGCGACCTGGCTGGGGCCACCGCCGACCTCAACGTAGTGCGACAGCGGGCCGGACTCGAGCCGCTCGCAGCAGGGGCAATCACTGAGAACGTCATTCACGTCGAGCGCATGAGGGAACTTGCCTTTGAGGAAGACCGCACCTACTACCTCCAGGCCCTTAGCCTACCGATCCCGCCCGGCGACCGCGTGGGCGCCCAACCCCTGCCCTGGAACACCACCCAACTGGCAAGGCCCGTTCCATCTACGGAAGCCGACATTAACCCGAGCGTGCGCAACTGATGAAGTATTTTTTTTTCAAATAAAATCAAAAAAGTGTTTTTCAAAAGCCGATTTAAGTCCTGCCTTGGCTCCGCGATGGTAGCTGGTTGCCTGCTCTCTGCCCACGCCCAGCAGCCCGACCCTTTCCTGCATAAGCTATACGACTCCCTGCACGACTCGCCCATGCAGCAAAGGTGTCGCCGCCTGGCACCTTTGCCCGCAGGCGTGGTGTACATCCAGCAGCCCGGCGAAGGCGAACCGGAAATTCGCGCCCACTTTCGCAAGATGAAGGAAGTAGGTTTTAATGCTTTGAAGCAAATCATGACTGTGCCTCCCTGGACGGAAGAGCAGATCGGGTTGTTGGCTCTGGAGGAAGGCATCATTCCCTGGTGGTACGGCCAGGGCGGCTACGTCGCAATAGACTCCGTCCTGCTCGACCGCCTGAAAATCGTCCGCTCGCTGCCGATGGCCGAAGTGCTGGCTCATCCGGCAATGGTCGAATACCAGCGGGAGGTTTTGAAAAAGCGGATTGAGAAAATTCAAAACCAAAGCACCACCGACAACCCCCTCCCCATGGCCGCCACCAGCCGGGCCTTCGACCCAGAGATCGGCGGACGCAGCGACGACTTGAACGAACAGGGCGAAAAACTATTCGTCGATTGGCTCAAAGGCCGCTACCGAACCGTAGAAAAACTCAACTACGCCTGGAATCAGCACCACGCGGGGCTTTTCCGACCCAAAGCCGGGCCGTTCAGGGACTGGGACGACGTGGCGGCCAATTGGAAAGGCACTACCAAGCGCGAGTACAACCACGTTAAGGACATCTACCGCTTCAAGGTGGCCCATAATTACCAACGCATTCTCAATAGCGCGGCCCAGTTTCACGCCTTCGACGCCGGGGCTCCCTACCGGGGCGGAGGTGAACTGGCCGTGTTCCACCCCATTGCCTGGTATAACGTGGACATGGAGCAAATCGCCGCTTCGCTGACCCACTACGGCTCGTTCTACCCGTCGATGCATTTTTCGTGGCACTACAACCTGACCGAGGGCGAAGTTTGCAAGTCGCTGTATATGCAGGCCAGCCTGATGAACGATTTCAACAAAGGCGGCTGGACGGGCGGATGGGAAAGCACGGGCGGCCCCCAGCAGATGGACGGCGAGAAGGGGCCCGGCCACGACAACGCCTACTACGCCGGGGCGGGCGAAATCACGCAGCTCTATCTCAGCCAGTTAGCAGCGGGCTTCAAGGGTTTTGGCGTGTGGGCCTGGAACGCCCGTAGCGCAGGGAAGGAAGAGGGCGAGTATGCCTTGCTCGACCGCCACGGCCAAGTAACCGACCGTGCGGTGGCCTTGGGCAAAATCGGCCAAGCGATGCAGAAGTACCGCTTCGAACTGTGGCAAGCGCACAAGGAACCGCTGGTGGGCGTGCTGTACGACTGGGAAAACGAGGCCACCTGGGGCGCGACCAGCACACCGGGCGACGACGACTTTCGGCTGCAGCCCGTACGGGCTCGCATCGGCATCAGCAATGCGCTCATGGAGGCCAACGTGCCGTATGAATACGTGACACCCGATAATCTTAAAAAAGGGCTGTCGGGACGATACAAGGTGATTTACCTGCCCGCCATGCTGAGTATTCGCCTCGAACTACTTCCGATTTTTCAAGAATACGTGGAGAACGGCGGGCGACTGATACTGGATATGCCCTCGGCTCGCTTCGACGAAAATACGGCTCATTTGCCCGTCGGGAAGGGGTCAGTTTTTGAAAAAATATTTGGTGGCACTATAGATGATTTCCAGTATGCAGGTACCAACCGCCCTCAGTCAATTAACGGTCGTAAATTGTACGGTTATACGATGGACGCTACGCCCACCACGGCCAAGGTTTTGGCTAAGTACGACAACGGCAAGCCAGCCATACTGGAAAATTCGCTGGGCACAGGCAAGGCCGTGCTGCTGGGCGTACAGGCTTCACTTAATGACTTTACGCAAAACTTTACCCACAAGGGAAAAGCCCGCCAAGCGGGTCGGGTACCTTACCTGCCTTATGTGTTGGGTGACTACAAGTCGCCCTATGCTTGCACCAATGCGCTGGCCTATCGCCTGGCCTCGCCCGTAGCGGATCATTATTTTCTGATCAACCAAGGGGTGGCCACGATGGCAGCACTTGATACCAAGGCCACAAAGTATAAGCAATTAACCGACGCTGTAACGGGCGAAAAGCTGGATGCGAAGCGAATTGCGGTGGATGCCCACAGTGGACGCTGGATCAGGGCTGAGAAGTAGTGTTTGTTTTTTAAATAGCATCACTTAAATAAATACCTGTGCATTAATTGCTGTGAGTTAAAAGAGAATTGATAATCAGACAGTTGTAAGCAAACTCAAAAATCAAGGCAGTAAAAAGTTTGAGCAGTAGCTATTTTGGGTAAAGGCTATTTACGGTATTTAATGCGCTTCCAGCCAATTGTTGCCCACGCCAATGCCCGTTTCCATTTTCACCGCCAATGGAATGGCGTTGCACATCAAGTAGTTAACGCGCTCTTTTACCAAATCAAGTTCGTCGCGGTGGGCCTCAAAAACCAATTCGTCGTGTACCTGTAAAATCATGCGGCTGCGGAGTTGCTCGGTTTTCAAAAATGCGTGAATATCAATCATGGCCACCTTTATCATATCGGCTGCCGAGCCTTGAATGGGGGCATTGATGGCATTGCGCTCGGCAAAGCCTCGGTTGGTTTGGTTTTGTGAGTTGATATCGGCCAAATAACGACGACGGCCCAAGATAGTTTCGACAAAATGCCGCTCGCGGGCACCCGCAATGCACTTGTCCATGAACGCTTTTACGGCAGGGAACTCAGCAAAATAAGCCTGAATAATGTCGTTGGCTTCGCCGCGCGCAATACCCAGACGCTGCCCCAAACCAAAGGCCGAAATGCCGTAAATAATGCCAAAATTGACCATTTTGGCTTTGCGGCGCATATCCGACGTTACATCGGGCAAGGCCACCTTAAAGACTTTACTGGCCGTTTGCGCGTGAATATCAAGGCCATTGTTGAAAGCTTCGAGCATGGTGCTGTCTTGGCTAAATGCCGCCATTATTCGCAGTTCAATTTGCGAGTAGTCGGCCGATAAAATCACAAAATCGTCGCTGGCAGGCACAAAAGCGCGGCGAATTTCGCGCCCACGCGGTGTACGAATGGGGATATTTTGCAGGTTTGGATTGGTACTACTGAGCCGCCCCGTGGCCGTTACGGCTTGATTAAAAGAAGTATGAATACGCCCCGAATGCGGACTTATTAGCAGCGGCAGGACATCTACGTAGGTAGACTTGAGCTTTTGTAATTCACGGTAATCCAGTATTTTACGGGCAATTTCGTGTTCAGATTCTAACTCAGACAAAATATCTTCGCCCGTGGCGTATTGACCCGTGGCGGTTTTTTTGGGTTTTTTGACGAGGGCCATTTTTTCAAACAACACCACGCCCAATTGCTTCGGTGAGCCAATGTTAAAACGCGCCCCTGCCAGTTCATAAATTGTTTTTTCGACCTCCGAAATGTCGGTTGCCAGTACTTCCGACATGTCGTTTAGTGCTTTTACGTCAATCTTTACGCCCTCCCGCTCAATGGCGGCCAGCACCCGTACCAGTGGCATTTCTACTTGCTGAAACAGCTTTTCGGCCTGATTTTCAACCAAACTTGGGTTGAGTTTTTGTTTCAATTGCAACGTAATGTCGGCATCTTCGGCGGCATATTCGGTTACTTTCTCAACCGCCACGTCGCGCATATTACCTTGTTTTACGCCTTTTTTGCCAATCAAAGTTTCGATTGAAATAGGTTCGTAGTTGAGGTAAGAATTGGCCAAAATATCCATGCCATGCCGTTTTTCGGGTTCGATGAGGTAGTGCGCCAGCATGGTGTCGTAAAGTTTTCCGCGCACTTCGATGCCGTAGTTTTGCAACACGAGGAGGTCGTATTTGAGATTTTGGCCTATTTTTTCAATTTTTGGGTCTTCTAAAACGCTCCGAAAATCTTCGACAATCTGCTGCGCTTCGGTGCGGTTGGGCGGCGTGGGTACGTAGAAGGCTTCGCCTGTGCGGTAGGCAAATGCCAAACCTACCAGCTGGGCATCAATGGCATCGAGCGAGGTGGTTTCGGTATCAAAACAAAACGAATCTTGAAGGCCAAGATAGTGCACCAAACTTTGCCGCAGTTCGGGCGTGTCAATGCAGTGATAATGGTGCACGACATTGGCCACGGTGCGCTTTTCAGTTTCCGCAAAAGATGCTGGGTCGTTGGTTGCTGTTGGTTGTTCGGTATTTATTGTGGGCGTTGCCGCTGCGGGCTGCGCCATGCCAAACAAATCCAACTGGCCCGTTAGACTGGCTTTGAGTGCCGTTGCGGCGGGCAGCGGCGGCACCGCTGCTTCGCCCAATAAACGGCGGCGAAGCGTTCTAAACTCCAGCTCGTCGAGCAGCGGTGCAAGTGCCTCGCGGTTGGGGTCGCTCAGGAGCAGGGCGGCTTCGTCAAATTCAATGGGGACGTTGGTGTCAATAGTGGCGAGTTCTTTGGATAAGATGGCTTTGTCGGTATTTTCAAGTACGCGTTCTTTGAGTTTTCCAGTCAATTTTTCGGCGTTAGCAATCAAGTTTTCGACCGAGCCAAACTCTTCAATGAGTTTTTGGGCAGTTTTTTCGCCCACGCCCGGAATCCCCGGAATATTGTCCACGGCATCGCCCTGCAAGCCCAGCATGTCTATTACTTGGCTTATTTCTTTAACACCCCAACGCGCCAAAACCTCGGCAATGCCGTGTATCTCAACACCTTTGCCCATCATAGCGGGTTTGTACAAATACACGTGTTCTTCAACGAGCTGGCCGTAATCTTTGTCGGGAGTCATCATAAAAACCTCAAAGCCCGCCCGGGCGGCTTTTTTGGCGAGCGTCCCCACTACGTCGTCGGCCTCGTAGCCGTCCATTTCCAAAATGGGGATATTCATGGCCTTCAACATTCGTTTTACGTAGGGGACGGCAATGGTGATGTCTTCGGGTTGTTTTTCGCGTTGGGCTTTATAGGCAACGTATTGTATGTGCCTAAAGGTAGGCTTGGGGGTGTCGAAAGCTACGCCCAAATGCGTGGGTTTTTCTTTGTTTAATACTTCCAAGAGGGCATTTATAAAACCAAATACCGCACTGGTATTTAAGCCTTTTGAGGTGATACGGGGCGTTTTGATGAAAGCAAAGTGGGCGCGGTAAATGAGCGCGAAAGCGTCAAGCAGAAAAAGTTTTTTGTCGGGTTTCATTTGGCAAAATTGAGAAAGAAAAACAAAATAATTTGGGGGTGTATTTAGTATCCAAAATTACAGATTTTTAATCAAACCCCACGCTCAAAAATTGGCACGCTTTTTGCAAAATAACAAGACACGGTATTTTAAATATTCTAAACGGTTATAGATCAACTTAGTGAAGTATGGCAAAATTGTACAAATTTGGAATCAGTGGGTCTGTTATTTTGGTATCTTTGGGGTGGTTGCTCAACTGTGCCGCTCTTAAAAATTCCGACTCGCCCACGCCCGTTGTTGCTATAAACCACCGTGAGGTAATTTATTCTGGCTGGATACCCGCCAATCATTGGATAACTACCTCTATCTTTGGTTTGCCCGCCCGTGCTTGTGAATTGAACCAAACGCGCCTTACGCCCCAAAAATTGGAAAATGGCAAATTGTACGTTTATACCAAGCTCGAAAAAGAAGTAAAATCGCTGCCTTATACGCTCAAATCAAACGATTGCGAGCTGCGCTTTGACTATATCGTTCCTCCCAATGCCACGCTTAAACTGGTAGAAATAGGTCTAAAAGGGTCGTTAAAACCCCTTGGCAATCAGTCTTTTAGATATATTTTGATACCCAACACGTTGGCCAATAAAATAGGAATTGACATGACCGACTACGCGGCAGTTGAGGCTGCTTTGAGGCTGGCCAATTAGCAGATTTTTGGTGTATTTTAAATTTTTCTGTATTTCTATGCAACCAGCGTCCGTGCCAAATCTACCAAGTCGCCGTCGTTTACTTCTTTTTTTACGTCAGCTATTTCCAAAAACTGCTGATATATTGCATCGAGCGTGGGCTTGTCAAAAGCAAAGCCCAGCAGTTCGAGGCGGTGCTTTAAAGCATGCCGCCCACTGCGGGCTGTCAGTATAATCATAGACTTATCTACGCCCACGTCGTGGGGGTTCATGATTTCGTAGTTTAACGAGTTTTTCAAAAAACCATCTTGGTGAATCCCCGACGAGTGTGCGAAGGCGTTGCGACCTACAATGGCTTTGTTGGCTTGCACGGGCATTCGCATCATTTTTGATACCAATTGGCTCGTAGGATACAGCAACGGCGTATTGATGTGGGTTTGGTAGCCCATTTCGGGCCGTACTTTTAGGGCCATTACCACTTCTTCGAGCGAGGTATTGCCCGCCCGCTCGCCAATGCCGTTCATGGTTACCTCTACTTGCCGCGCGCCGTTCATTACGCCTGCCAGGGTATTGGCCGTAGCCAGCCCGAGGTCGTTGTGGCAATGAATCGAAATGGTGGCTTGGTGGGCGTTGGCGGCGTGTTCAAAAATGTACTTTATTTTGTTGCCGTATTCGTCTGGAAAACAGTAGCCCGTGGTATCGGGAATGTTTACTACCGTAGCTCCCGCACTAATTACAGACTCTACCAAGTGGGCCAAGAAAGCCAAATCGGCGCGGCCTGCATCTTCGCAGTAAAATTCTACGTCTTCTACGTAGGTTTTGGCGAGTTTAACGGCGGCGATGGCTTGCTCCACAATTTTTTCGCGGGTGCTGCTAAATTTGTGCTGAATGTGGATATCAGATGCGCCCAACCCAGTGTGAATGCGGCCACGTTTGGCATATTGGAGGGCTTCGCCAGCGGCATCAATATCGCCCTTTATGGCACGCGATAAGGCGCAAATGATGGGCTCACGCACGGCCTTGGAAATTTCAACAACCGACCGAAAATCGCCCGGGCTGGAAATAGGAAACCCAGCTTCGAGCACATCAACGCCCAGCCTTGCGAGTTCTTTGGCAATGGTTATTTTCTCGTCGGTTGTCAATTGGCTGCCAGGCACTTGCTCGCCGTCGCGCAAGGTAGTATCGAAGATGTAAACGCGCTGACTCATACGATTAGGATTGTGTTTAAGCTATTGTTTGGGTTCGTTGGTAAAAATCAAGTTTATTTTTCCACAAAAAACGCCCTTTCTCGTCGTGAGAAAGAGCGTTTTAGTTTATACAAACCATACCCTTTCTCACGACGGGCGTGCGAGCAGAAGCGAGCGAAGGTTTTGGTTAATTATGTCTAAATAGTTCATGTTTTTGCTTGCGAAATTTCGCTATGTGCGTATTTCCACCACAAAAGTAGCCGAATATTTGATTGGTGCAAACATTTTTCAAAAAAATAACCAGTTTTTCAAAAACCAAAACCAAGGCCGTGATTATCATTAAATTACGGCCTTGGTTGGGCAACCAGCTTTTCCAGTACACTTTTGGCAAGGCCGCCGCCCAAAAATTGAAAACCGCTTATTGGACTCGAAACTTCTTTTTTTGAACAACCGCGCCCGGCTTGGGTGGCAAAGCACGCGCCTGCCAAAAACACCAAGCCAGCAGACGGGGCTGCCGCATTAGGTGGCCGAGCGGCACTATTTGGATAAGCCGATTTACAATTCAGAACCAGTTATAGTGCCCGCGCCGAGGCGTTGCTGCGCCAAATTTAAAACGGCAACAGTGTGTACTTGCACGGGCGGCGCGGCCACTATTTGCGGCTCAATAATTGCCAAACTTTACCCGTAACCTATTATCAACGAGCCATTCAGCACTTCAAAGCGCAGATTCCAGGTGATGTAGCGTGGTGTTTACAAAACCTTAACACGGATATTCCGATGATTTTCGTAGAGAATTTCGTTAATTTACGTGATGAATTGGAGCCTGTGCGCCCAAGGATTGGTTTACCAACGGTGTCAATAGCGCCAACGACTTGATACCCGCCGAATGGCTATAGGTTAGTGATTAGAAAGTAAAACTAAACCACGTTTGGGATAACAACAAATAATAAAAACCTTGAATTATTTAAAAATTGCCCCATGAAATACCTTTTTTTGATTTTTCTATTTTTGTCAAACACAATGCCGCAGATACCCCCTTTTGACTGGCAGGGCCACCGTGGTTGCCGTGGCATAATGCCCGAAAATACCATTCCCGCGTTTCTGAAGGCACTCGAATTGGGCGTTACTACGCTCGAACTCGACGTGGTGATTTCTAAAGATAACCAAGTGGTGGTGTCGCACGAGCCGTATTTCAATCCCGATATTTCGACCGCCCCCAACGGCCAACCCGTGGCCAAGGGTAGCAAGCTCAATTTATACGAAATGACCTACGCCGACATTGCACAATACGACGTTGGGCTTCGTGGAAACCCTAATTTTGCCGAGCAACAAAAGCTAAAAACCAACAAGCCACTGCTCATTGAAGTAATAAAAGCCGCCGAAGATTACCGTAAAAAGCACAATTTGGCTACTTTTGGGTATAATATCGAAATAAAAAGCGAAGCCAACGAGTACGACAAGTGGCAGCCGCAGCCCACCGTTTTTTGTGATTTAGTCTATAAAACCATTGCCAACTTGCTGCCTTTTGAGCGCGTAACGGTGCAGAGTTTTGATTTTAACGTACTCAAACATTGGAAAAAACAAACCGACGCGGGTATTTACAAAAAAGTAACACTGTCGGCCTTGGTGAGCAATTTGAAGGGCATCGAAAAAAATATCGAAGATTTGGGATTTAGACCCGAAGTCTATAGCCCGTATTACAAATTGTTGAGCCAAGAGAAAGTAAACCAGCTCCACGCGCTGGGCATCAAAGTGGTGCCGTGGACAGTAAACACCGCCGACGAAATGGCAGCACTAAAAGCACTGGGCGTGGACGGCATCATTACCGATTATCCAAACAGAATTCCAAGATGAGTTTATTGAACGACGTAATGGTATTTTTTATGAAGCGCCGCGCCGAGCGGATTCAGCACTTCATGGCCAATCCTGTCGAGGTGCAACATACGGTATTTCACCAACTCATTGAGGCGGCACGGCACACCGTTTGGGGCGAAAAATACGGTTACAGCAGCATTCAGACCATTCAAGATTTTCAAAACCGTGTGCCTATCTCTACTTATGAAGACCTCTACCCGTATATTGAGCGGGTGTTGCGCGGAGAGCAAAACGTGCTGTGGCCGTCAGATGTGGAGTGGTTTGCCAAGTCGTCGGGTACTACCAATGCCCGCAGTAAGTTCATTCCCATTACGCCCGAGTCGTTGGAAGAAAGCCACTATCGCGGCGGTAAAGACGTAATGACACTTTTTGCCCAAAATCGCCCTGAAACGGGCATTTTTGAAGGAAAAGGGCTGTCAATTGGCGGTAGTCTGCACCCCAACTTGATGAACGAATCGGGGGGCACAATGATTGGCGATGTGTCGGCGGTAATCATGAAAAACTTGCCTACTTGGGCCGAGTATATTCGCACGCCACCGCTCGAAGTAGCTCTTTTGGACAAATGGGAAGACAAACTCAGCCAAATGGCCGAGCTATGCGCCCAAGAGAACGTTACGAGTATTTTGGGCGTACCCACTTGGGTAATTGTGCTGCTGGAGCGTATTATGGAGCAAACTGGTGCCAAATCTATGCTCGAAGTCTGGCCAAATTTTGAAGTTTTTGTGCACGGCGCGGTGGCTTTTCACCCGTACCGCGATTTGTTCGCTACCAAATTTTTTCCGTCTGAGCGCGTTACGTATCTTGAAACATACAATGCTTCAGAGGGCTGTTTTGCCATTCAAGACGACTTGGCGCGGCCCAACGAAATGCTACTGATGCTCGATTATGGTATTTTTTATGAGTTTGTGCCAATGGACGAATGCGAAAGCCAGCACCCGCACGCACGCACGCTCGACGAAGTAGAATTGGACAAAAATTACGCCATGCTCATCTCAACCAACGGCGGGCTGTGGCGTTATCAAATTGGCGACACCGTTAAGTTTACCTCTAAATATCCCTTCCGAATTAAAGTGAGTGGGCGTACCAAGCACTTTATCAACGCTTTTGGCGAAGAAATCATCGTCGAAAATGCCGATGCGGCCATTACCCACGCCTGCGAACAAACCGGGGCGGTCATTAATGACTACACCGCTGGGCCTGTTTATATCCAAAACAACCGCAAAGGCCGCCACGAATGGATTGTGGAATTTAGCCGCCCACCCGTTGATTTAGATAAATTCAACGACGTGTTGGACACGAAGCTGCGCGAGCTGAACTCCGATTATGATGCCAAACGTTACTTGGATATCGCGCTGCTGCCGCCTATTATTCGCAATGTACCCACGGGGACTTTCTATAATTGGATGGCACGGCGGGGGAAGTTGGGCGGCCAAAACAAGGTGCCCCGATTGAGCAACTCGCGGGAGTATGTTGAGGGGATTTTGGAGATGATTGGCGCAAATGGACAGCCAGCAAATTAGAAAAAGCCGACGATGAGTAAAAAAATAATCATAAAAATTGGGCTATGGATTGGGGGTATTGTGATAGCAAGCGAGTTAGTGCTCCGTTTTGTATTGGGATTTTGCAATGCCCCGCTCTACATTGCTGACCCCGATTTTGAGTACGTGTACGCCCCCAATCAATACCGCTATCGGTTTCGTAATGTGGTCAAAACCAATGCGTTTTCGATGCGCAGCGAGCCCATCAATACTGCTGATACCACGGTAGTATTGCTCATTGGCGACTCGGTAGTAAACGGCGGCAACCTCTCCGACCACGACGGGTTGGCCTCTACTATTTTGGAACGAAAACTTTCTAAACACTACGCCCAAACCGTGCGCGTGCTAAATATCACCGCTGGCTCATGGGGCCCCGACAATGTATTCGCTTTTTTGAAGAAAAAAGGATTTTTTGGGGCCGATTTGGTGTGCTTAGTAACCAGTAGCCACGATGCCTACGACAATATGACCCACCAACCCATTGTAGGTATCAATATCAATTACCCCGAAAAGCAATACAAAATAGCCCTCTACGAACTGTACGACAGGTATTGGTGGATGGTTGGGGTAAATGCCGAAAATTTGTTAGGGCCCATCACGCAATACGCCCCCCAAGATATGGTTGTTAAATTGGGCACAACCTTCAACGTGGGCTTTCAACAATTGACCGATACTACCCGCGCCATGCACATTCCGTTTGTGATGTATCTTCACCCCGAAACCTCCGAAATAAAGGCAGGACGCTACGACAAACAGGGGAAAGAAATCATTGCGTTTGCCAAAAAAAATCACATTCCCTTGATGCAAGAACTTGCCCTAAATCCCGACTTGGCCATGTACCGAGAATACGATACTGTTCACTACAACGAGCACGGGCAGGCCTTTATGGCGCGGCAATTATTTCCTATTTTCAAACAATACCTCGACCAATACTTTCATGCGCGTACTCATCGTCCACAATCAACTGTGGGCGCACTATAAATCGAAGCTATTCAGCGAATTGTACCAGCAAGCCCCGCAGTTTGGGCTTTCGGTACACGTGGCGCAAATAGCCCTCTCCGAAAAAAGCCGCGCCAACATGGGGCAGGCCGAAAACCTGGAATACACCTACGATTATGAAGTGCTGTTTGAGGACTCCCTCGAAAATATTTCGACTTGGCAACGCACCCGCGCGCTGTTGGCAAAAATGCGCCGCTACCGCCCCCACGTGCTCAACCTGACGGGCTACTACGACCCCGCCCAGTTGGTGGCGTTGTTTTATGCCAAAGTTACGGGCGTAAAAGTGATCATTTCCAGTGAGTCGAACGTGCGCGATAACAATCGGGGTTTTTTGAAAGAAAAATTAAAACAATTTATCCTGCATTGGGCCGACGGCTTTTTTTGTTTTGGGCAGTCGTCGGCAGCTTATTTAGAACAATTGGGGGTAAATCCTGCCAAAATATTGACCAGAAAAGCGGCCGTTGTAGACAACGACCTGCTCCGAGCACGCTACGACACAGCCTATTCTGAACGCATTGAGCAAAAGCAGCTGCGCAATTTGCCACTTTATAATTTTATATTTGTGGGGCGACTTATTGCCCCCAAAAATTTGTTGCTACTCTTGAAGGCTTTCGCCAACGTAGCCCACCACCCCGACTGGGGACTTATTTTGCTGGGCGAAGGCGAACAAAAAGCCGAATTACAAGATTTTTGCAAACAAAACGGGCTCTTAAATGTTTCATTTTTGGCGGGTGTTTCGTGGCATACAGTCCCCGACCACTTGGCATTGGCCGATGTGCTGGTGCTGCCAAGTATCTCTGAGCCGTGGGGCTTGGTAGTCAATGAAGCAATGGTGTGCGGGTTGCCCGTGATAGTGTCGGAGGTGTGTGGCTGCGTCGAAGATTTGCTAAAAAATGGCCAAAATGGCTTTGTTTTCAATCCAGCCGATGCCGACGAGCTAACGCAAAAGCTGCGTTTTTTTGCCGAAAATCCCGCGCAAATTGCGCCAATGGGCAATGCCTCTCGCCAACTCATTGCCCCGTTTGAAACACACACTGTGGCCGCACAAATGCTGAAAAGTATCGCTGGTAAATTGTAGTTGCTGTTCTCTCAAACGAGTAGAAAATCAGTTTTTTAGGTTTTTTTGAAGTACCCTATTTTTTAATGCTTACCCACAAAAAAAATGAACGCAAAAGGCTTTTTATTGGCAAGTGCAGCGGGTGGTGCAATGTTGGGCTTGTTTTCTTTTTTGGGAATGTTTGAAGAAAAAATTGATTTCAACAATCAAGTCAAACCCATTTTGAACAAACACTGCATGGCTTGCCACGGTGGCGTAAAACAAGCGGGTGGCGTGAGTTTTTTGTTTGAAGAAGATATGTACCAACGCGCCAAGTCGGGCAAGGCACCCGTAGTAGTGGGCGATGCCGACGGTAGCGAGATGATAAAACGCATTTTGCTACCCGAAGGCCACGAAGACAAAATGCCCAAAGAAGGCGCACCATTGACCCAAGAAGACGTAGAAATACTCAAAAAATGGATTGACCAAGGTGCTAAATGGGGCAACCACTGGGCTTACAGTGAAGCCAAACGCCCTGATGTACCCCAAATTGGCAGTTTTTGGGCGCGGCTTGGCCTACAAAAAAACGACGAAGAAATCAATTGGGCCAAAAACGAAATTGACCATTTTACGCTCGAAAAGCTCCGCGATAAGGGCCTAAAACCCGCTCCCGAAGCCGACCGCGCCACGCTCATTCGGCGCGCAAGTCTGGACTTAACGGGCTTGCCGCCTACCGAAGTGCAAGTGCAGCGTTTTTTGGCCGACAAGTCGCCCAATGCTTACGAAAACTTGGTAGATACGCTGCTGGCATCGGCACCATACGGCGAACGCTGGGCGGGTATGTGGCTTGATTTGGCCCGCTACGCCGACACCAAAGGCTACGAACGCGACGTTGGCCGCAATATGTGGCGTTACCGCGACTGGCTCATCAAGGCTTTTAACGAAGACAAACCCTACGATAAGTTCATGACCGAACAATTGGCGGGCGACTTGCTCCCCAATGCTACCGATAAAGAATTGATTGCCACGGGTTTTCATCGAAATACCATGAACAATGATGAAGGCGGCACGCAAGATGAGGAGTATCGGGTAGCCGCGCTCATAGACCGCGTAAATACCAACTGGGACGTATTTCAAGGCACTACTTTTGGGTGTGTTCAGTGCCACAGCCACCCCTACGACCCCATTCGGCACGAGGAATATTACAAATACTTGGCCTTTTTTAACAACACCCGCGACGAAGACGTAACCAGCGATACACCCACATTGCGCTTTTATAAGCAGCCCGATTCGATTAAAATCAACACCGTCAAAACTTGGATTGCCACGCACGGAAGCAAGCAGCAATGGACAGATTTTGAGCGATTTATCAAAACAACCGAGCCAAAAATCAACTCACACGATTTTGACCAGCACTTCAACGCTTCGCTTTTAGATGCCAAATACTTGGGGCTGCAAGACAAAGGTTCGGCGCGGCTCAAAAACAAAACATTAACTGGCCAAAACCGAATGTTGCTCTCAATAGGTACTAAGGCCGAAAAAGCCACGATAGCGGTTTTTCAGGATAGTCTAAAAGGCAAGCTATTGGGCACTGTCGCAGTTCCTAAGACGGGCAGCGCGTGGTCAGACACGGTACTGATACTGCCAATAAACCCCGACAACGGCCAGCACAACTTGTATTTGCAGTCTAAATCGCCGAAGACCCCCAAAGAATGGGTGATGCTCAAATGGGTGGCTTTTCAAGAAACACTACCAGGCAGCAACCAGCCCAATTTTGCCAATATTGAAACAACTTACGCCGATATTTTAACGGGCAACGTGGATAGTTCGCCCATTATGGTAGAAGGTTCGGGCGATTTGGCCAGACTTACGCACGTTTTTGTGCGGGGAAACTGGACCGTAAAAGGCGAAAAAGTGCAGCCCGATGTGCCAAGCTCCTTGGGCAAATTGCCAAAAAATGCCCCACGAAACCGCCTCGGTTTGGCGCAATGGATGGCAGCCCGCAGCAATCCGCTTACGGCGCGCGTGGCCGTCAATCGTTTTTGGGAACAACTCTTTGGCACAGGATTGGTAGAAACGGTCGAAGATTTTGGCTCGCAGGGTACTGAACCTACCCACCAAGCCTTGCTGGACTGGCTCGCAGTGGAGTTGATGGAAAACCACCAATGGAGCGTCAAAAAGTTGTTGAAGCAAGTTGCAATGTCGGCTACTTATCGCCAGAGTAGTGCTATCTCGCCCGAAAAGCTCGCCAAAGACCCCTACAACAAATGGCTTTCGCGCGGGCCACGGGTGCGCCTATCTGCCGAGCAAGTACGCGACCAAGCACTGGCTGCTGCAGGCTTGCTTTCGGCCAAAATGTACGGCCCCAGCATAATGCCACCCCAGCCCGATGGCATCTGGCTCTCGCCCTACGACGGTGGCACCTGGAAGCCCAGCAGTGGCGAAGACCGCTACCGGCGGGGGCTCTATGTCTATTGGAAACGCACCGCGCCTTATCCTTCAATGGTAACTTTTGATGCCCCCAGTCGGGAGTTTTGTCAATCAAGGCGTATTCGTACCAACACGCCCCTGCAAGCCTTGGTAATGCTCAACGACCCCGTTTATTTGGAGGCAGCGCAGCAACTGGCCGAAAAAATGGCCAAAAAAGCCACCCCCGCCCAGCAACTCAATGAAGGCTATCGCTTGCTTATGTGCCAAAACTTGTCGCCCAAACGACTACAAATTTTGGCAAAATTATACGATAAATCCTTGGCTGAGTTCAAGAAAAATCCGCAGGCGGCGCAAGAGCTACTGGACTGCCGCCCCAATACTACGCCCCAAAAAGCGGCCCTTACCGCCGCTGCCAATGTATTGCTCAATCTGGACGAAGTAGTAACGAAAGAGTAAGCAGCTCCTTACTGCGTAAACAAGCACGAAGCCGCTTCAAGATTTAGCTTTTATAAACCACAACTCATTTTATTTCAAACACATACACACTATTTGGGTTGAGTTTGAGCGGCAGCGCATCGCCGGCTTGTAGGGTGGTTTGGGTGTTGTGGTGAAAAATTTCTTTGAACACAAAACTGGTTTTTGTGCCGTGTAGTCCCATTGTTTGCCAAGCATGTTCAGGAATTTTGAGGCTGGTTTCGTAACCATTTTGGAGGTCAAAATTACAAACAAAGAGCAATTTTTGCTTGCCCGAGTGGCGCAAGTAGCTATAAATTTTGGTGTCGTTGTAGCCTACCGACTGGCCTTTGTCGTTGGCATATTGCAGGTCATAAAATGCCCCCGTAGCAATGGCCTCGTTTTTGTTTACGAGTTGGAGCAAATCGGCGTAAAAGCCCCGCAAGCCTTTTTGGGTGGGCGATAGTTTGCCGCCGTCAAATTTACCGCCGTTGGTCCACGCCTGATATTCTGGCACGCCCCAATAATCAAACATGGTAGTACGGCCATCTTCGCCCGAAAAGCCCTCGGCTACGGTGGGATTTACGCCCACTTCTTGCCCAAAATACAGCATCAAAGGCCCCCCGTGGAGCGTAGCCGAAACCATCATGGCAGGAATAGCAAAAAACGGGTCTTTGGCAAAATATTGAGAAGCGATGCGCTGTTCGTCGTGGTTTTCTAAAAAGCGCAACATTCGGTGCCCAAAATCGCCCGATTCTTGCTGCCATACCCGCGTGATGTCGGCCACGTTGCCCTGGCCTTCCATGAGTCGGCGGAGGCTGTCGTAGAGGCCCACTTTGTCGTATAAATAGTCAAATTTGCCGTTGAAAAGGTAGTTGCGGTATTCGGCGGGGTTGTAAATTTCGGCAATAAAAATCGCTACAGGATTCACTTTTTTGATTTCGGGAATCACCCATGCCCAAAACGCCACTGGCACCATCTCGGCCATGTCGCACCGAAAGCCGTCCACGCCTTTTTTTGTCCAATAAGTCAGTATGTCGCGCATTTTGAGCCAAGTACTTGGAATAGGGTCAAAGTGCGCGCTGCGGCCGTTGAGGTAGTCCACGCCGTAGTTGAGTTTGGTGGTTTCAAACCAATCGTTGATGCTGGGCTTGGCCGCAAACACGTCGTTTCCTGTGGCTTTGGCGGGGTTTTCTTGGTATGGCCAAGCCTGCACATCGGGCGGAATAGGCACGTTGTCGGGTACTTGAAAAGGCTGATTTGGTAAATAATAAAAATTGTTTTGGGCATCAAAAGCCTTTGTTTGGTCGTCAGTTTGGCCAAAATCTTTCACGCCTTTGGGCTTTGCGTCAGATTTGTACGCGCGCGCCACGTGGTTTGGTACGCAGTCGATGAGTACTTTTAAGCCGTTTTTGTGCGACCGCCCCAGCAGTGCCTCAAACTCTTTCATGCGGTTTTTGACATCTACCGCTAAGTCGGGGTTTACGTCGTAATAATCTTTGATGGCATAAGGCGACCCCGCTTTTCCCTTCACTACCAGCGGGTTGTCTTTTGGAATGCCATGAGCCGAGTAGTCGGTCATCAGGGCGTGTTCGAGTATGCCAGTGTACCAAACGTGCGATATCCCAAATTTTTTGAGTGCTTGCAGGGCTGTGTCGTTGATGTCGTTGAATTTGCCAACGCCATTTTCATCGCGCGAGCCGTAAAATTTGTTGGTGGTATTTTGGTTTCCAAATAAGCGGGTATAAATTTGGTAAACAACGAGCTTGTCGGTTTTGGTAGTGGTGGACATGGTTTTTTTCGGAGTTTGGGCAAAAGTGGCTTGGATAAGCAAGCCCAAAAGCAAATTGAGCATTAACTTTTTCATTTTATTGCACGGTTTATGAACCAAAAGTAAACAAGAAAATGATATTTTGGGCCTTTATGCCTTTATTTCCGATGACGGTATGCTAAAATGGAATTATCAAATAATACCGTTATAAATTATTTTTAGCCCATTCCTTGATGACAGCGGCATTGTTATTAGCTATATACGAGTTTATATTTTTGGACACTTTTGTTACGCCCCAACCCGTATTTACATTCATGTTGCGGACGAGAGTGCAAAAGGTAAGAGCGGCAAAATAGCCACGGCCTCGGCCAGCGGCAGCGCAATATCAAAAGGCAAAACCCGCAAGCGTAGCGAAGGTTGGTACTCAAAAACGGCTAATGGTGCCGTAAATGACGCGTTTTTGGGATAGATTAAGCACACTTCTTGGGCTTCGTATTTTTGACCGTAAGCGTAAAGTTGGTACAAATCGGCTTGGTCAATGCCGTAGTTTTTGGTAGTTTGGGTAGCGTCAATCCACTTCCATTTCGTGTCCAATACCAGCGTTTGGTCATTTTTGCGCAATACCAAATCGGGCCGCAGCCTACACTTGCCATCACCGCCGTGGTCGTTGATGAGGTGTCTGGATTTGTCTTGCAAAACTACCTCATAGCCCCGCAAATATTGCCGAAAGCCCCGCGCTACGTAAGCCTCAAAAAGCCGCTCCGCTGGAAAAAGCAGCGACATATTGAGGCTTTTCCCCGCCTGCCCCACCCACGACCGCCCCCGCAGCAGCACCGCTGCCCACTGCAAAGCCGTAGCGTAGCGGTCAAACCGACGGTCGGTTTGTTGGGCCGTTCTGAAATCAGTTTCTACGTTTGCCGACACGGGAACCTGCTCAAACACAAACCGCAACTGCCGCAACTTGGTCTGATTTGCCAAACTGCGACTTCCCGTTTGCAATTGCAAAATACAGGTTTTGAGCAACCGGTTGGGGGCAATGTTTTCCCAAAATTCGTCATGTATGGTCGCAAACTTTTCTTGGTGGAAGCTATTTTGGGCTATTTGTTTTTCAATCAACAGTTTACCGCTCAAAAAGCACCGATTTTCTTCTACCGACACGTAACATTTTTGCAGCCCTTGCTGCACAATTTTTTCGGTTTCTGCCACAAAAGCTGCCACAAATACCTCCCAGAGCGGGAGTCTGCCATCTTGCAAATGCGCCACAGACAAATTACGAAAAGGCATATCTGGCAAACAGCGAAGCATTTTTAGCACCATAGCGCGGCCTTCGGCGGGCGTTTGGGCAATTTTTGGCAACACTTCAAGTTGGGTACCGTCGGGTGTTTCAATGAGGCCAATGTAGTTGCCAACTTTCAGACATTCGCGGCCTTTTTGCACGAAAAAGCGTAAAAATAGGTCGGTTTGTTGACCAATGGCAAAGGCTTTCAAAGACTCAAAAGCGGCATCGCACAAAAAAACTTCGTTTGGCAACAATTGCAAATCAAGTCCTTTTGCTTCGGCATTGGAGCCGCTCGGGTTGGCTGGCGCGGCGTGTTTAAAATCGGCTACCCGACGAATCGTCCCAAACTCGGTCAGAAAATAAGTCATGGTCGCTCATAAATCCATTTGAAGGCATCGCGCGGCAGCTCGTCGTAGCAGTGTTCGGCAAGTAGCGGGTTGAGTTGGTACGAAACCACCGCTTCGTAACTTTCCAGTTCTTCGCCAAAAAGCTCCCGCTCGCGCGAGGCTTTGTACTCCATTTTTACTTGTATTAATTTGGCATCGGCAGGTTTGCCCCAGCGTTCGTTGTCGCCCAGCACAAGCTGAATTTTGCGCCAATCGTCGTAAAAATACTCCTGCAACAACGGAATAATTTGGTTTCTAAACACTTGGCATAATTCCTCGAACGTACCAACCGACAGCAAATAGGCGTGGCCAAGGGTGTGGTTGCGGTCGTAGAGGCGTTCGATGCGGTCGTTGAGTGTACGCAGCAACTGCGCCAAATTGGTGTTTTCTACCATGCGCTCGGCCAGCAAGGCGGGGTTTGGGGCGCACTCCCAAAACTCAAAACGGCGGCGAAGAGCCGTGTCTAAGAGTGCAATGGAGCGGTCGGCGGTGTTCATGCTTGCCAGCACGTACAAATTGGCGGGTACGCCAAACCGCGACTGCGAATAGGGCAACGTAAGCCAAAGCTCATCGGCGTGGCCGAGGCGTTTGGCGGGTTCGAGGAGCGTTATCAGTTCGCCAAAAACCTTAGAAACATTGGCGCGGTTTATTTCGTCAATTACCAACAAATGCGGCGGAGCAGCCGCAAACTTAGCCGCTCGGTTTTCGGCACTGTCGCTCGTGCAGCCTTCCATGCTTTGGTAGCTCGCCTTGCGCAATGCTTCCAAACAAGCCGCGTAAAAAACACCTTTTTTGACTTTATAATTGATTTGCCCACCCACTATTTCGGGCCTGATTCCTTCTATAAACTCCTCATAACCAAACGATTGATGAAACGTTACAAAGTGGTGGGTGTAGGTTTTACAGTAAGTTTGTAGTTGGTGCGTTTTACCCGTTCCGGGCGGGCCGTGCAAAATCAAGTTGAGGGGAAAATCGGGACGTTGGGGAGCGTTTTTGAGGTAATCTTCGCTACATTCTCCTACTTGATTTTCCGATTTTTGCCGCTCATAATTTGGATTTTCGACCAACCGAAGAACGTCTAACCGAAATCCTTCATCTTCGGCAGCTCGGTAAATAAAAGGATTGTGCGCGTCTTTTTTGGTGCTTGAAATGGCCGTATCGCGCAATTCCAACAAACAACTTTGCCAGTTTTTTTGCAGCAGCGGGTTGTCCAATAGCTTAAAATCTTTGAGCGGAATATCGGTTTCGACAAACTTTGAATTTTGGCTCAAATCATTGAACGACAATTGTAGCTTTTCTAATTGTTCAATACCCGATTTTTTCAGCATCATCGTTATCCAAACCCCACCTCTGTCTTTGCGAATACTCAGGGCCGTGCGAAAATTGATATTGGCCGAAATACAGTGGTCTTTGCGCGTAGCAAACGAAATGCGCGGGTCGTTTTCGGTAACGTCAACGTTGTCAATGAGTTCTTTTAATAAACTAAAAAACTTCATCACCGCTTCGCTGTGCCCTATTTCGCGCAGCTTGGCAATGAGTATTTGTTTTTGGGTTGCGGGTTCTTCCATATTGCGGGTCATCTGAGGCGCGCGTCTTTTCTCTTAAAGAACACAAAGCCGTTTTCTTCCTTTATTAGCTCCAAATTACGATTGCCGTAATATTGGTCTGCGCGGTCAATGCGGGCTATCAAAAACGTAGGCTTATCCACGGGGCCGTTCAAAAGCCAGTTTTCGTCGCTTGCTTCGGGGCGGCGGCCAGCGGGCTTTTCAAAATAATACAACTGCGCATAACTATGAAACCCCACAGGCGACACATAGACATCTTGCCCGCGCTTAGACTCATAAAAATCAATGACCGTTCGCTGCGAATAAGCCTCAATTTTGGGCACCACAATGGCCGTATAAATCATCAAGCATATTGCCGTTGATATAAACAACGTCTTCACAGCCAGCCATTTGTATCTTTGCCAACCCACCAAACACCCCAGCACTACCACAAAATAAACCCCGCCAATGACCCACTCCCAGCCACCCCACTCGACGGGTGCTTGCAAGTTGGCCACCGCAAACTTATCGTTCAAATAGGGCGAAATTTGGGGCGCGTACATACCCACCAATGGCACGGCAGTCAAGGCCAAAGCCATCAAAAAACCAACGATTGCCGTCAAGATGGTAGCCCAACGTGGCCACTTGATTTGGCCGTCTAACCAACGATACAAATGCAAAGCCGCCAAGTAAGAGAGCGGAAAATAGGCCATCGAACTGTAATGCACTATCTTGGTTTTGACAATCGAAAACACAATCATTACCACCCAAAACAAGGCCAACATCCATTGTGAAAAAGCCCTTCCGCGGGTATCTTGGACTTGGGCCTTATTGACAAACTTTGGTATTAAGTATTTCATTCCCAGAACTGAAATTGGAAAACAGCCAATCAAAACTACCACAAAATGGTAGTAGAAAGGCTCGCCGTGGTCGGCTTCTGAGGTAGCCCCGAGGCGGTACAAGTACTCCAAAAAAGCCACGAACGTATCCCAACCACTTTCTACAATCATCAACGCCACCCAGCCTGCACTCACCAAGCCCGCCGTGCAGCCGTAAGCCAGTACGTTTTTCCAACTCATAACAGGTCGAAAACCGTTCATGGCCCAAACCGCCGCCAGCACCAACGTAGGCACGCCCACACCCACGGGGCCTTTGGTCCAAACGGCCAAACCTGCAAAAAGTCCTGCCAGCAAAAATTGTGTGTTTGCAAGGCCATTTTTATTTTCTTTAAAAAAAAAAGAAGCAGGGGTGAGGTTTAGCACCGCCAAAAACATAAAATAGTTGAAAGTAGGGTCAATAATGCCCGACTTAAAGTACAAATGCGGCGTAAAAGACCCCAAGTAAGCCAACGCCCACAAAAACCCAAAACGGCTGTTAATGAGGCGTTTGCCCACATAAAAAAACGTCAGGAGTGTAAGGATACCCATCATGGCATTGGGAAAACGCGCCGCAAACTCATTGACCCCAAACACCTGCATCGAAAGTGCTTGCATCCAAAAAAACAACGGTGGTTTTTCCCAAAAAGGCTGATAATTTACCTGCACGCGCAGGTAATTGCGCGTTACCAACATCTCCCGCGCCGACTCGGCAAAGTTTATTTCGTCCCAATCAAACAAGTGAACATTGCCCAAAAACGGCACAAAAAATAGCAACGCCAGCAAAGCCACCACCCACGGCGATTCGAGTTTTTTAATCATTTTTCGTTTAAAAATTGTTGATAAAAAATAACAGCCACCGCCGTTCCCAGCAATGACCCCGCCCACACATCTACCAAAAAGTGCTGCAACAAATACATTCTCGAATAAGCCACCACTACCGCCAGCAGCAGCCAAAAGCATTTCAATATTGGGCTTTTGGCCCAAAAAACAAGCAACGTGTACAACGCAAAAGCCGAGGTAGTATGCCCCGACGGAAAGCTATTCCACAGGTGCAGCTCTACGCCTTCTACGCGGTGCAGGTAGTGCAGGGTTTTGGCAAAATACTGCCCAGGGCGCGGTTCTTGCGAAAAAAACTGAGTCTTGATTAACTGAGAAACCAGTCCAGACACTACAAAAGTTGCCAAAATCAATGCTCCCTTTCGACGCGACCACCCCAACGCCACCAAGCCCACGGCCACGCAAAACCGCCCATCGCCAAGATACGTGGCGTACTTAAAAAAAACGTCGGCCCACGCGCTGTGGTGCTTATTGACCCACAAAATAACGATACCCTGACGGCAAAAAATCTGAACAATACCCGCCACGGCCAACAAAAACCCGTAGGCAATAATAACGGTAGCGTTGGTTTTTAAGAACTTACGAAAATCCATGCTGCAAAGATACGCAACAAGTTTTTGTCATTTTTTTTCAAAATCAGAAAAATACCGTAACTTTGCGTCCCAATTTTGAGGATAACGAAGTGAAGGCGTTGGCAAAATACGATATTGAAATACAAGGGCTTAAACTCGAAAAATATGTTTTTGAGTTTGAGTCAGATAGTGCGTTCTTTGAGGCGTTGTCGCAAGATTTGATTCAGTCGGGGTATTTTAAGGCCGTCTTGCAGCTCGAAAGAACGTCAACCATGGTAATTTTAGACTTTAAAATTGCGGGTGCAATAGACCTAATTTGCGACCGCAGTCTGGAAGAATTTAAAGAACCAATTGACCTAAAAGAGCGGCTTATTATTAAGTTTGGCGACCACGACGAAGAGCTTTCGGACGAAATCATGTTGATTAAGCACGAAACAGCCCGCGTAAATGTGGCCCAGACCATTTTCGATTTCATTGCCCTGTCGTTGCCCATGAAACGCCTCCACCCGCGTTTCAGAAGCCACGATGACGACTTTGAAGAAGAAGGCACGCTGGTTTTCTCGTCTGGCTTAGTCCAAAAAGTGGAACGCTCTGACGAAGAAAAAACGCCAAAACCCCCAACTGACCCGCGCTGGGAAGCATTGAAGAATTTGAAGAAATAACCTCCTGCCCCAAAGGAGGAAAGTAATAAAATCAAAAACGAAAACTCTCCTTCGGGGCAAGGAGGCTTACTTACAACAATGGCACATCCAAAACGAAGACACTCAACAGCCCGCCGCGATAAGCGTCGCTCGCACGATGCACTGGGCTCAAAACAATTGGCCACCGACGCTACTACTGGCGAGGTACACGTAATGCACCGCGCACACGTGTTTGAGGGCAGCCTTTACTACAAAGGAAAGGTAGTTATTGAGAACTACCAATAGGCTTTTTTCTGGTAATACACTGGCTTAGAAAGCATTTTGATACACCTTTCTCTGAAAACTGTATCAAAATGCTTTTTTAGTTCGACCTATGTACTATTTTTACGCCTCGTTTCAATCCTCTTTGAAAAACCCAATTTTGGCATGAGAATCGGAGTTGATGCAATGGGCGGCGATTTTGCGCCCCACGCTATTGTAGAAGGTGTTGTTGCGGCGGCTCATGAGCTACCCGCCAACGTTACAATCGTGCTGGTAGGCCAAGAAGTAGTGATAATAGAACTGCTCAAGAAACACGGTTATGATGGCCCGCAAATCGAGGTTGTTTCGGCAGAAGAAACCATCGAAATGGGGGAACACCCCGCTTTGGCACTCAAACACAAACCCAATTCCAGTATCGGGGTTGGGTTTGGACTTTTAAAAACCAAGGCCATTGACATCTTTTGCAGCGCAGGCAACACGGGTGCCATGCTCGTAGGAGCCATGTTTAGCATAAGGGCTTTTGAAGGTTTGCCTCGGCCCGCCATTGCGGGTTTGGTGCCTCAAAAAAGCGGCGGCTATGTCGTAATGCTCGATATAGGTGCCAATGCCGACTGTAAACCCGAAATGCTGGAACGATTTGGCGTAATTGGTTCTGTATTTGCCCAATATACCTTCAACATAGCCCGTCCACGGGTAGCCTTGATGAACATAGGCGAAGAAGAACAAAAAGGCACCGTGCTGGCGCAAGAAGCCTACAAACTGCTGAAAGCCAACCAGCAAATTAACTTTATAGGAAATATCGAAGGCAAAGATTTTTTTGAAGACAAAACCGACGTTATCGTTACCGACGGATTTACGGGCAATACCTTGTTCAAACTGGCTGAGTCGTTTTATAGCTTGGCCACGCACCGGGGTATAAAAGACGAAATAATAGACAAAATGAATTATGAAGCCGTGGGAGGTACACCACTGGTAGGCGTAAATGGTAACGTGATGATTGCCCACGGCATGTCGTCGGCTTTGGCTATCAAAAACATGATTGAGTGGGCGCGTAAGCAGGTCGAGGCCGAGGCTTATGTCCACATTGCCAGGGCATTGGCCTAGCCCCAAACACGGGTTGGTTCTAACAAATCAGCTCTATTTGTGGTTTGCTTTTAACTTTATAACCAAAAAATGAGTCAGATTCGCGCGGCTATTACGGGAGTTCAGGGCTACGTACCCGATTACATATTGACCAACGCCGAGTTGGAAAAAATGGTGGATACTACCGACGACTGGATAATTACCCGTACTGGTATTAAAGAACGCCGCATTTTGAAAGGCGAAGGCTTGGGCAGTGCGCACATGGGAGCCGAGGCAGTGAGAGGCTTGCTCAAGAAAACCAACACCAACCCCCAAGAAATAGACCTGCTCATTTGTGCCACCACTACCCCCGACTTTGTGTTTCCTGGCACCGCCACCCTGATCTGCAACATGGTAGGAATCAAAGACATCGGTAGTTTTGACGTGCAAGCGGCCTGCTCGGGCTTTTTGTATGCCCTAACCGTGGGCACGCAGTTTATCGAAACTGGCAAATACCGCAAAGTCATTGTAGTAGGGGCCGACAAAATGTCGGCCATTGTTGATTACCAAGACCGAACAACTTGCGTGTTGTTTGGCGACGGCGCGGGCGCGGTGCTGCTCGAACCCAACAGCGACGGCTTGGGCGTGCTTGACACCATCATTCGCTCCGACGGTGCGGGACAGCCACATTTGCACCAGAAAGCAGGCGGTAGCCGCTACCCACCCACCCACCAAACCGTCGAAAATCGCTGGCATTATGCCTACCAAGATGGTCCAGCCGTTTTTAAATTTGCGGTAGTAAATATGGCCAACGTGTCGGTCGAAATCATGCAACGAAACCACCTGACGGGCGACGACGTGGCCTGGCTGGTGCCCCACCAAGCCAACAAACGCATTATTATTGCCACCGCCAACCGCATGAACATAGGCATGGAAAAAGTAATGCTCAATATTGACAAATACGGCAACACCACCGCCGCCACCATACCACTTTGCTTGTGGGACTACGAGTCGCAGCTTAAAAAAGGCGATAACCTCGTACTTGCTGCCTTTGGGGGCGGATTTACGTGGGGCGCAGCCTACGTAAAATGGGCTTATTAAAACAACCAAGACAACCTAACATTTTTTAAACTATACAAATGGCATCAACCGCAGACATTAAAAACGGACTGGTTATTAATTTTAACAACGACTTATTCCAAATTATTGAATTTCAACACGTAAAGCCTGGAAAAGGCAATGCTTTTGTACGTACACGCCTCAAAAGCCTCACCAGCGGCAAAGTAATAGACAACACGTTCTCGTCGGGGGCTTCTATTACACCCGTGCGAGTAGAGCGGCGAGCGTTTCAGTATCTGTACAAAGACGAAGTAGGGTACAATTTTATGGATAACGAAACCTTCGACCAGATTACGCTCGAAGAAAAATTAGTAACAGGTGCCGACTTGATGAAAGAAGGGCAAGGAGTCGAAATTTTGATCAACACCGAAAACGATGCCCCCCTCACTTGCGAAATGCCCGCTTTTGTAGAATTGGAAGTAACCTACTCTGAACCAGGTACCAAAGGCGACACTGCCAACAACCCCCGCAAGGCCGTAGAAGTAGAAACGGGTGCCCGTATCATGGTGCCGATGTTTATTGAGCAAGGCCAGAAAATTCGGGTGGACACCCGTACTTACGACTACGTAGAGCGCGTAAAATAAAACACCCATTCGTATTATATCTCCACTCATACGCTATCCAAAAAATGGAAACCAAAGAGATTCAAAAACTACTCGATTTCATTGCCAACTCGCCCTTAGATGAGGTAAGTATCGAAACCAGCGATTTAAAAATTAGCGTAAAACGCCACGGCCAAGTGGTTGTAGCAGCCCCAGTAGCCGCCTCTGCCCCCGCCCAGATTGCCACGGTGCCAGCAGCAGCCAGTGCCAAGCCAGTTGCCGAAAATACCAATTACCTCACTATCAAGTCGCCTATGATTGGCACTTTTTACCTCACACCCTCGCCCGATAAACCTTCATTTGTAGAAATAGGCGCCGAAATAGCGGTAGGAAAAACCGTCTGTATTATCGAAGCTATGAAGCTCTTTAATGAAATAGAATCAGAGATTTCGGGCAAAATTGTAAAAATTCTCGTCGCCAATGCTACTCCCGTAGAATACGACCAGCCGCTGTTTCTTGTAGAACCCATTTAATCAGTAAGCAGTTTTAGTGGACAGTAGGCAGTGGAAACTCGGCAATAAAACTACGAACCCAAAAACTGAAAACGGCACGGGTAGCCCCGTAAAAACCGTGAACCCAAAACTGAAAACGTAATGTTCAAGAAAATACTTATTGCCAATCGCGGCGAAATTGCGCTGCGCATTATCCGAACCTGCCGCGAAATGGGTATCAAAACGGTGGCCGTTTATTCAACTGCCGACCGCGACAGCCTCCACGTGCGCTTTGCCGACGAAGCCGTGTGCATTGGCCCACCCCCCAGCAGGCAGTCGTACCTTAGTATCCCAAGTATTATTTCGGCTGCCGAAATTACCAACGCCGATGCCATTCACCCGGGCTACGGGTTCTTGTCTGAAAACGCCGAATTCTCGCGGATTTGTGCTGAGTATGGCATCAAATTTATTGGGGCTACTGCCGACCAAATTAACGGCATGGGCGATAAAGCCACCGCCAAAGCCACCATGCGGGCGGCGGGCGTGCCAGTGATTCCAGGCTCAGAGGGTTTGCTCGAATCATTGGAAGAAGGCAAACGACTGGCAGTGGGCATTGGCTACCCCGTTATTGTCAAAGCCACCGCGGGTGGTGGTGGGCGCGGCATGCGCGTCATACACAACGAATCAGAATTTGAAAAAGCCTGGGACAATGCCCGCATGGAGTCGGCAGCGGCTTTTGGCAACGATAGCCTGTATCTTGAAAAATTCGTGGAAGAACCACGCCACATCGAAATTCAGATTGTGGGCGACCAATACGGCAGGGTGTGCCACTTATCTGAGCGCGACTGTTCGATTCAACGCCGCCACCAAAAATTGGTAGAAGAAACCCCCTCGCCCATTGTTACACCCGAGCTACGCGAAGAAATGGGCCAAGCTGCCATCAAAGGCGCGCAGGCCATTGGCTATGAAGGGGCGGGTACGGTTGAGTTTTTGGTGGATAAACACGGCAAGTTTTATTTCATGGAAATGAACACCCGTATTCAAGTAGAACATCCTATCACTGAGGAAGTTACTGACTTTGATTTAATAAAAGAACAAATAAAAGTAGCCGCTGGCCATCCTATTTCGGGCCAAAACTACACCCCCAAAGTATTTGCAATGGAGTGCCGTATCAACGCCGAAGACCCCCGCAACGGCTTTCGGCCCAGCCCTGGCAAAATCACCAACCTCCACCTGCCAGGCGGGCACGGCGTTAGAATAGACAGCCACGTATATGCGGGCTACACCATTCCGCCAAACTACGACTCGATGATTGCCAAGCTCATCGTGAGCGGGCAGTCGCGCGAGGAGGTGCTAACCCGCATGAAACGCGCCCTGCAAGAATTCGTGATTGAGGGCATTAAAACAACCATTCCTTTTCATATCAAACTCATGGACGACCCAGGCTTTCAGTCGGGTATGTTTACCACTAAGTTTTTGGAAAGTTTTGACTTCTCAGATTTATAAAAAAACATAGTTAAAAATTTGTCTAAGTTATCGCGGGTATGTAAGTTTTGAGTAAATTAAAATGCTCAAAACTTAATACCCGCGACAACAAAAATTGTTCGGCAAGTGAGTGGCTCGCCTAAACAGTTTTTGCAGTCGTTCATTTATACTGGTTCCCAAACTTAGATAATACGACTAAAACAAAATGAAAATACTGCACACTGCCGACTGGCACATTGGCAAACAACTCCACAGCTGCGGCCTGGCAGAAGACCACACGTTTTTTTTAGATTGGCTGGCCGAACTGATTCGAGAACGCCAAATTGACCTGCTTTTGGTGTCGGGCGATGTCTTCGATACGGCCTATCCCACGCCCCAATCACTGCGTTTGTACTATCGTTTTTTGACGCAACTCCTCGGCACGGGCTGCCAAGTGATTATAACGGGGGGCAACCACGACTCCCCAGCCGTGCTGAACGCCCCGCGCGAGCTACTGCACCACCTCAACATCAAAATTGTGGGCAACGCCCTCGAAAACATAGCCGACCAACTCATTAGAATAGAAAGCCCCAATGGCGAAGTGGTGGTAGCGGCAGTGCCATACCTACGCGACATTGACCTGCGAAAGTCGGTGTCGGGAGCTAAGTACGACGACCGCGTGGCGATCTTGCGGCAGGGTATCAAGCAGCATTATCAGCAACTCGCCGATTTGCACCAAGCCCAGTACAAAGGACTGTGCGCGGTGGCCATGGGGCATTTGTACGTCAATGGGGCTACTATTTCAGAAAGCGAACGCGAGATTCACGCCATTGGCGGCCAGGCGGCCTTTTCGTCCGAGCATTTTCCCGATGGCTTCGACTACGTAGCGTTGGGGCATATTCATAAGCCGCAGCGCATCGCCAACTCCGATTTTATTCGCTATTCGGGGTCGCCGCTGCCGTTGAGTTTTAGCGAACGCGACGACACCAAGTTTGTGCTGGAATTGAGCCTTCAAAACACCCAAATTACCCAAATTGAGGCCTTGCCCGTTCCCGTTTTTCGACAGCTACGGAGTTTTAGTGGCAATCTCGACCAAGTAGAGGCCGCCCTAAAAGCCTTTGCCCCGCAGACAAGGCTCGAGTCGCTGGTGGAAATTCACGTAACAGAACCCAACTTTGACCCACAAATTGATTTTTATTTTAACCAGTTTAAGCAAGATTTCGGCAAAGAAAATTTCAAAATTATAAAAGGCCGCCTCTCTTATGTCAATCGCTTGCAAGGAGTCGACGAGCTGTTTGCAACGGGCACTTCGATTCAAGATTTGTCGGCGCGCGAGGTGTTTGCCAAACGCCTGGAAGTCGAAAAACTCGACGACGAAACCCGCCAACTGCTGCTGGAAGCATTTGAAGAAATAGAACGCGAAGTAAACGAGCAGCACTGACCTTATCCACCAATGAAAATTCTCCAGATTCGTTTCAAAAATATCAATTCGTTTTACGGCGAGCACGCCCCCGTGCAGTTTTCTGTAAGCCCATTGGCCACTTCGGGGCTATTTATTATTTCGGGGCCAACGGGCGCGGGCAAGTCCACGCTACTCGACGTAATGACGCTGGCACTCTACAACGAAGTGCCGCGCTTTGGGCTCGTGTCCAAATCTGACATTGAGCGCATGGGCTCGGTTGTAAACCTCTGCGCCTGCGAAGAACCCAAAGTTGATGCTTACGCCGAAATTGAGTATGAAGTAAAAGGAAGGCAATATCGCTCGCGCTGGTCTATTGCCCGCAAACGTGAAGGCAGCAAAGAGAAGTGGAACAACTACGAAATGGAAATATGCGAGCTGCCTTCGGGGCAGTTGCTCGACATCAAAGGGTTGGCCAACTACCCAAAGAAAAACGAAGAACTCATTGGCTTAAACTACGAGCAGTTTGTCAAATCTGTTGTTTTGGCGCAGGGCAGTTTTGCCGAGTTTCTGAAAGCCGACAAGAATACCCGTGGACAATTGCTGGAGCAAATCACGGGGTCGCATATTTACCGGCAACTGGGCGCGGCTACTTTTGCCAAAGACAAAGCCCTACGCGAGCAACTGGCCTTAAAAGAAAAAGAACGCAGCTTAGTGGCATTGCTGCCTGACGAGGCCGTGGCCGCGCTCAAAACCCAACTAAAAGAAGCCGAAAGCAACCTACAACAAACCGAAAAAGACCTCAGATTTTGGAAAAATGAGCAAGAAGCACTTGAAAAATGCTTCGATTTTCAAAAAAAACTAGCAGACATAGAAACCCAGAAAGAGAAACTCTTGCAGCAAAAAGCCACTTTTGTACCCCAAGAACAGCGGCTCCAACGGCACGAAAACGTAAGCGAATGGGCGGGGAGTTTGGCCACCTTAACCGAAAAACAAAAACAACTTGCGGCCAGTCAAACCAAGTTTGAAAACCTACAAAAACAGAACGAAACCCAAAAAATAGTTATTGAAAAAACCATTGGTCAAGCGTGGCAACTGCTGGGAAATAAGCCCGAGGAAGCGCAGCTATTGGAAGAATTAGCACTTTTTGAGGATCATATTCTCGCACTTGAAAAAGAAATCGCCCGCATAAATGCCGAAATAAAGCCCATTTATACCAATGTCAAACAAGTAGCAACCCAGTCGGGACAACCTTGGGTGAAGGCATTGGCACTTGATAAACTCGACGACACCTACGAATGCCTTTCTGCCAAACGCGCCGAAATAAAGCCCAGTCTGCAGGCCTTCCCCGCCGACTTTGCCCCCGCAGCCGAACTCGACAAGATAGAAGTGAACGGGCGGCAACTGGCAGACTTGCAGGCAAAAATGGGCGAGCGCGACAAGCTCTCCCAACGCGGAAAAAATACCAGAGATGACCTCACCAAAAATCAGCAAATAAGCGCGCAGCAACAGCCAATTTTGAACGAATGGCTCGAAAAAACGGTAAAACTTGAAAAACAGATTGCCGATTTGCGGGTAAAAAAAGAAAAAGAACAACAGAAATTTGAACTTGAAGAGTTGAGAAATCTCCTGCAAGAAGACCAAGAATGTCCGCTTTGCGGCTCTACGCACCACCCCTACGTACACGCGTACATCAACGCGCTGGGCGGCGTACAGATAGAACTTGACTTTGTAGAAAAAGAAAAAAAACAAGCCGACAAAGAAATTACGGCCATCACTGCCAACCTAAGCAAGGCCAAAGGTTTGGCCGAACAAGCTCAAAAAGACCTACTCATGCTCCGCGACGAATACAAAACTGCCGACGAAGCCGCTCAAAAATGGCTTGCTGAACTTGAATTGCCCCAAAATACCACCATTGCGCAAATTGAAGACCAGCGCGAAAAACTCCAAAGCCGCCGTGGCACAATCAAAAATTGGCAAGCCGTACAAGAATTAGATGGCACAATTGGGCGGCTACTGCAAGATTATGACGCACTGCGTGCCCTGCGTGCCCAAAGACAGCAAACAGAACAGACCAAACAACAGCGGTACGTGGGCAACAACGTACGCCAAGAAGTGCAGTACTTGCGCGAGGCATTTGCCAACGCCCAAACTACGCTTAAAATTAACCAGGAGCAGCAAGCCGAATTGGAGCAAGTTGTGGCCGAAGCAAGCAATACCCTACACCTACTGAGCGACGACCTGACCGCCCAGCTCCAACAAAAAGGGGTGGAAAGTCCCGAAATAGCCCATCAATATTTGCTTGACACACCCACCTACGAACAACTAAAAAATACCCGCAAACAACTGGAAGATAAAGCCCAAGAAATTGAAATTAACCAAAAAACATTTGGCCAACAACTCCTCGAAGCAGCCGAGTTGCGGAAATCGGAAGCCGATTTGGACGCAATTTTGTTAAAAGTAAACACGCATCAAAACTTCCAAAGCCAGTACCTGCGCGAAGCAACCCAGATGGAAGCGCAGTTGAAAATCAATGCCGAGCAAAAAGTCAAATTTGCGCGCGTAGCGCAAGAACTCACCCTACTACGCCACGACCTAAAAAAATGGAACCTACTCAACGAATACATTGGCGATTCAAAGGGCAATAAGTTCAGCAATTTTGCCCAAAACCTCACCCTCGTCAACCTCATCGGACTGGCCAATCAACGGCTCAGATTACTCTCAGACCGCTATATTTTGGACAAACCAAAAGAAGAAACCGATAGCCTGTTTGTGATGGACACCTACCAAGGCAACTCGCTGCGCGCTGTCAATACGCTGTCGGGTGGCGAAACTTTCACGTTGAGCTTGGCATTGGCTTTGGCCCTTTCAGATTTGGCCTCGCAGAACGTTCGTATTGAGAGCCTTTTCATCGACGAGGGGTTTGGTACGCTCGACCCCGACACGCTCGACATAGCCCTCAACACCCTCGAACGCCTCCAAGCCGAAAGCAACAAAACCATCGGCATTATCTCGCACGTCGAAATCTTGAAAGAGCGCATCAGCACGCAGATTCGCCTCAAAAAAAACGCCAATGGTTTTAGTACTTTTGAGGTAGTTGGATAAACAAAAGCCCCGCCGTCAAGGCAGGGCTTTGGAGTTTTTCGATTATCCAAAAGAGTAAAGCAAAATCTACTTTTCCATGATTACGTGTATTACCGCTGGCTCTGGCGCCGAGATGCCCTCGGCGGCAAATTGTTTACTAATACGCTCGTGGGTGTCGTAGTAGGTTTCCCAATAGGTTTCTGATTTGGTCCAAACACGGGTATCAAAAAAAATGGCATTTTCGGTTAGTTTTGTTACCAAAATATCGTGTTGGCGGTCTTTTATGGCGTAAGGGCAGTTGTCAATTACTTGCTTAATAGCAGCCCTTATTTTATCCACGCCGTTGGGCGCACCCGCCCCAAAAACCATATCTACCCGAATTGCCCCTTTGCCCGAAATATTGGTAATGGGGGCCGTAGAAAGCGGGCCGTTTGGCAAAACAATGGTTTTGTTATCGGGTGTTACCAATACGGTGTCAAAAATTCTGATGGCCTCAACTTGGCCCGTAAAACCCTGAGCTGCAATTAAATCGCCAACGCGAAAAGGTTTAAAAATCAACACCAGGACACCACCCGCAAAATTGGCCAAACTACCCTGTAAGGCCAAACCTACGGCCAAACCCGCCGCTCCCAACACAGCTACAAACGACGTGGTTTGAATACCCAAAATACCCGCGCAGCTCAGCAAGAGCATAACATTGAGCGCGCCCGATGCCAGCGACATCAAAAAAGGCTGCACATCTCGGTCTATTTTGCTGTGGCCCATGCGCAACGTAAGCAAGCGCATGGTCTTAACAATTACAAAGTGGCCAATCACAAAGACGGCAACCGCCAAAAGTATTTTACCGCCGTATTCGGCAACGGCAGCCCCAATCTGGGTTTTGATAAGTTCGAAATTCATGTTTGTTTTTTCAGACGTACACTTTTTAAATGAGGCAATTAAATGTTAAATGCTTTTTGATATTTTTTTGCAAATTTACTTGACAAAATAGCCGCCAGACAGTATCATAGCGGCTATTGAAAACATCT